>Ga0315912_10000314_pt1 | contig 97762 bp, 78 predicted proteins | sample VfabasoilMG_FD_204469 | JGI IMG/M metagenome (GOLD analysis project Ga0315912, IMG submission 204469) | Garden soil microbial communities collected in Santa Monica, California, United States - V. faba soil | ecosystem: Environmental > Terrestrial > Soil > Garden | place: USA: California... | reverse complement strand
TGCGACCACCTTGGCGGTGATCGTCTGGCATGCAGTCACGGGAAGCGCTCTCAGCCTCAAAGTGCTCCGATTCGCGTGTGTCGGCCTGCTGTTCGTCGGCGCGACCGGCATCATCCTGCACTATCATGGCAACGTTGAGTTTCAGCTCGAAGTGAGTCCGGAGCTGCACGGATGGGAACTGTTCCGGAAGGTACTCAATGCCAAGGCGCCACCCGCACTGGCGCCGGGTGTCATGGCACAATTGGGTCTTCTCGGACTGATATACACGTTCAGGCACCCCGCGCTGCGGAGTCCGGCAGCCTAGCCGGTGTCTGTCAATTGGGAGAGATGGAAATGGCATTGAAAAAGTTGGTCTTCGGCACGCTCGGTGTGCTCGCGTGCGCCGCACTCGTTACCGTCAGTCTGCACGCGCAAGTGGGCAAATCGCTGGGTGTCGTGGACGCGAACCTGGCCCCCGAAGCGGATCTCCTGAAGATGCCGCACATGACGCCCGCCATCGTGAAAGGGCTCATCGACAAACGCAACTTCGCCAGCATCGTCGATCTGAACGCGTACCTTACGGGCGCCGGACTCACGCCTGCCCAGGCGATGGAGTTCTACACAAAAGCGTTCGTGTTCGTGAATCTGAACACCGCCACCAAAGAAGAAATTCTGCTGATCCCCGGTGCCGGCCAGAAGATGACGATTGAATTCCCGGAGTACCGGCCGTGGAAGACGTTTGCGCAGTTCGATCGGCAAATCGGCAAGTACGTCGGCCAGGAAGCCACCGACAAACTCAAGCAGTACGTCTTCATTCCGGTCGACCTGAACACCGCGACCGACGAAGACATCCTGACCATTCCCGGCGCCGGCGCGCGTATGGTGCGCGAGTTCAAGGAATATCGGCCGTGGACCACCAAGGCGCAGTTCGACAAGGAAATCAGCAAGTACGTTGGCCAGAAGGAAACCGATCGTCTCTGGCGCTTCGTGGTGATCAAGTAACGGATGACGTCACTGCTCACGGAAATCCCGGCCGGCGCGCTGATCATTGATCTGCGGCCGGCGGAGGAGTTCGCCGCCGGCCACATTCCCGGCGCCGTCCATCTCGATCTGTGGGGCGTGAGCCTTATCGATACGAGCGAGGCGCCGCTCAGAGCCTTCATGTGGATGATTGCCCACGTGTTTGCCCTGCGCGGTGTCTCTCCCGATCGTCCGGTCGTCGTCTACGAGTGCGATTCGGGCATGCGCGCCGCCCGCGCCCTCTGGTTTCTCGAGTATCTGGGACATCGCCGCGCGGCGATTCTCGATGGCGGTTTCAATTTCTGGGTCGCGCAGGGCCGGCCCGTGACGACTGAAGTGACCGCGCCCGTGCAAACGGACTGGACCGGCGATCCGGATCCGTCAAAGATTGCATCGTGGCGTGACGTACTCGATCGGCTCGGCAAACCGACCACCGCAATACTCGATACGAGAAGCGACGCCGAGTACTACGGCGAAGCCGTTCGCGCGAAGCGAGGCGGCGCGATTCCCGGCGCGGTTCATCTCGAGTGGAAGCAGAATCTGTCGCCTGACGGTCGATTCAAACCGGCAGCCGAGTTGCGCGCGATGTACGAGGCCGCCGGCATCACTCCGGATCGCGAGGTCGTGACGTACTGCCAGGGCGGTTACCGTGCCGCGCACGCGTATGTCGCCCTTCGCGCAGCCGGCTATGACCGCGTTCGCAATTACACGGGCTCATGGAAAGAATGGGGCGATCGCGAGGATCTGCCGCTCGAGCCCGTCTCTCGACCTTAGTAGGCGAAGTAGCACGCGATGGTAGGAACAACGGCCGGCAAGTATCGGATTCTTGAGGTCATCGGGCGTGGCAGCATGGGCACGGTCTATCGGGCCCAGGACACGACGCTGCATCGCGACGTCGCGATCAAGACGCTCAACACCGACGTGGCCGATCCCGCCGCGGCGCGCCGATTCCGCGCCGAAGCCGTCGCGGTCGCGCGGCTCAATCATCCCAGAATCGCGAAGGTCTACGACCTCATCGAACACGATGGCCAGCTTCTGATGGCGATGGAACTGGTGGCCGGCGAGACGCTCGACAGTCTCGTCAGCCGAACCGGTCCGTTGCCGGCGGAGAAAGCGGCCGCGTTGATGTCCCAGGCGCTTGCGGCACTCGCGCATGCGCACGAGATGGGCGTGATCCATCGCGACCTGAAACCCGCGAATCTCATGATCTCCGACGGCCGGCTGAAGATTACGGACTTCGGCATCGCGCGCGTAGCCGGCGCCGAGCATCTGACGAGCGTGGGATTTCTCATGGGCACGCCGGCGTACATGGCGCCCGAACAACTGCTCGGCCGTGAGGTGGACGCGCGGACCGACGTCTTCGCGATCGGATGCGTGCTGTATTTTCTCGCGACCGGCAAACTGCCGTTCAAAGGCGAGACCGCGATGGAAATTGTGGAGTCGCGGCTCCACGAGGAGCCGACGCCAGTCAAGACGCTTCGCAGCGATCTCCCCGCGTGGTTTGATCAAGTCCTCAGCGGCGCATTGGCCAGAGATCCCAACGATCGCTTTCAGACGGCCGCGGAATTCAAGGACGCGATCGATCGGGGGCTCGCCGGTTTACCCGTGATGCCACCAGCGGCGAAGGGCACGCCCAGTGGCCTTGCCGAGACGGTGTTGCCTGGCACGCTGCCAGTGATTTCATCCGATCGACCCGCCGTTGGCACAGCCGCCCTCGCGCAGACCGTTCTGACGCCAGTCGGGAACACCGGATCCGCCTCCGCTGGCCCCGCCGGACCCACCTCCGCCAACGCTTCGGTGGGCAAGCCCGCCGAACCAGCTTCCGCCAAGGCCCCGGCTGGCAAGCCTGCGGGCTCTGCTGTCGTCATCGGCGCCCTCGCAACAATAGTTATTGCCGCCGGCCTGGCCTGGTGGCTCTGGCCGAAAGCCGCGATCGACACTTCGCCGGCGCCGGTCACGCAACAGGCTGAGACGGCAACGCCGACGCCGTTGCCGAGCGCGACGCCGACGCCCGGAGCTGTTCCTGTGGCCGGTTCGACACCGGTTCCTTCATCGACTGGAGTGCCGACCGGCGCTCCGACGCCGACACCCACGCCTTCACCCACTGTGGGCCCAGGCCGCGGTAAGAAGGACGCCGATCCTTCAATTTCGTTCATCGGCGTCAAGCTGCTGAAGGTCACCGGGAAGCGATCCGAGGACGTGGACGCGACGCTGACGTTTGGCAATGGCGCGATTTCGCTGGCGCCGCGTGGCGACGCGCCGAATCAATTGCGTCCGTACGACACGGTACTCGCGGCCACGTTCGTCAAAGACCGCGAGCCGAAGTGGGCGCCCAACCTGTCGGCGCCGCCGCAGGATCTTGACCTTCCTGGCAATTCGTTGTTGAACCCGCTCCGGCGCCGCACCGCCCGGAACTGGCTCGTGCTGCAGGGCCAGACGTTCTACATCATCCTGTCGTTTCCCGATGAGGAGAGTTCGCAGATACTCGCCGCGGTGTCAGAGCGCACCCGTGTCAAGATTGCCCAGCCGGGCAAGTAATGCTGATTCTTCGCTACACAGACCATGGCACCGAGCAGACTCATCGTCTGAAGGACGGCACGTCGGTGATCGGGCGCCTCCCGACGTGCGACCTCGTGGTGAACGATCCCAGTGTGTCGCGCCGCCACGCGATCATCGATAAGACCGTGGGCGAGTGTTTCGTTCAGGATGGCGGCAGCCGGTTTGGCACGTTCGTGAACGGCGAGCGGATTCTGCCCGTTCGTGATCCGTACCTGCTGAAACCCGGCGATACCTTGAAGTTGGGCGAATTCGTGCTCACCCTCGAGCAGAACATGCCCGAAACAGAGTTGCTCTCGGAGGATCATAGAGTCTCCGAAGACGTCGGTGTGATCCTGAAACCGGTTGACGCGCCCGCCGACAGGCCGGTGGCGGCCGCCGACGCGCACCTCATCAAGTTGCTGGCGGACGTTGGCCGCACGTTGGTCAGCGCGCAGTCGTTGCCGGACATTCTCAGCCGCGTGGTGGACATGGCCTTCGAGGCGATTCCGGCCGAGCGCGCGTTTCTGCTGTTGCGCGAATCGGCGGACGCCGCGCTGGAAGCGCGAGTCTTGCGTCAGCGCGACGGTACTCCGCCCGTCAAAACGACATTGAGCCGCGCGGTGGTCCGGAAGGTCATGCACGACCGCGTCGCGATTCTGGCCAGCGATGCCACGACCGATCCCGGCCTCTCGGTCACGGACAGTATTCTGCGGTTCAACATTCGTTCGTTCATGTGCGCACCACTGTGGAGACACGACGAAGTGATTGGTGTGCTCTACGTCGACAGCCCCAAACGTGCGCAGTTCACCAGCAGCGACCTCGACACGCTGGCGGCGCTGACGAATGCGGCTGCTGTTGCGATCGAACAGGCACGGATTTCGTCACAGCTGTTCGAGGAGACCAGGCGACGCGAGCGGCTCCAACGCTACCACTCGCCGTCGGTCGTCAGTCGCATCATTAACGGTGAGGATGCGCCCGATGAAGCGCCGACCGCGCAGGAACGTGACGTCACTGTCATGTTCTGCGATCTCGTGGGTTTTACAGCGTTGTCCGAGCCGCTGGCGCCGTCGCAGGTCGCGTCTCTGCTGAACGCGTTCCTCACGCGCATGAGCGACGTGGTCTTCGAGCACGAAGGCACGCTCGACAAATTCCTGGGCGATGCGCTGCTCGTGGTGTTCGGTGCGCCGTTCGATCAGCCCGACCACCCGTTCCGGGCCGTGCAGGCCGCGCTGGCCATGCGCCAGGCCCTGGCGGATCTGAATCTCCAGCTCGAATCAAAACTGGAGATGCGGATCGCCATCAGCACCGGAGTCGCCCTCACGGGTGACATTGGGTCGCCGCGCCGCAAGGAATTCACCGTCCTCGGCGACGTCGTCAATACGGCGTCCCGGATCGAGGATGAAGTCGCCAAGCCCGGCGAAATTGTGATCTCCGGATCGACCTATGCGCGCGTCACGGGACGCGTGCAGGTCACGCCCCTTCCGGGCAAGACGCTTCGAGGCCGCACGGCGGCATCGGAGTTTTACGCCGTGATTGGTTAAGATAGACTGCGAAACTCGACAGTCCACCAGAACCGAGGGGGCAATTGGTCGGCCAGAACGTCGGTAAATATCGCATTTTGGACCGCATCGGCAAGGGCGGGATGGGCACGGTCTATCGCGCCCTGGACGAAACGCTCCATCGCGATGTGGCCATCAAGGTCCTCAACGCGGAGCTGAACGATCCGGAAGTCGCGAAGCGATTCCGCGCCGAAGCGATCACCGTCGCCCGCCTCAGCCATCCCGGCATCGCCACGATTTACGAACTCTTCGAGCACGAAGGCCAGTGGCTCATGGTGATGGAGTACGTGCGCGGCGAGACGCTCGAGGGCCTCGTGACGCGGATGGGCCCGCTCTCGGCGCAGCGCACGGCTGAGTTGTGCATGCAGGCGCTGGTGGCCCTCGCGCACGCCCACAGCATGGGCGTCGTGCATCGCGATCTCAAACCCGCGAACCTGATGATCACCGAGAACGGATCGGTCAAGGTCATGGACTTCGGCATCGCACGGGTGTCCGGCAGCGAGCACATGACCAATGCCGGTTTCATGATGGGCACACCGGCCTACATGGCGCCCGAACAGGTGCGCGGCGGCGAAGTGGACGCGCGCACCGATCTCTATGCGATGGGCGTCGTGTTCTACCGCCTCGCGACTGCGAAATTGCCGTTCAAAGGCGATACCGCGTTCGCGATGGTGCAGTCGCAAGTCCATGAGGCGCACACGCCGGTGGGACTCGTCCGAACCGATTTGCCGGCGTGGGTCGAAGAAGTCGTGACCCGGGCGTTGGCCAAAGCGCCGGACCAGCGCTTTCAATCCGCCGCGGAGTTCCACGAAGCGCTTGCGCGCTGCATGGCTGGCTTGTCGATCGCGTCGATGTACAACAGCGAGACGATGATGACGCCGTCGCGGCCGATGCCGTCGGGCACGTTCCCGATGCCGTCCGGCGCCTATCCGATGCGATCGAGCGGCACGCCGACGGCAGGCTATTCGTCACCGTCAACGCAACAGACCGCGGTCGCGCCAGGCACGAGCCCCGGCGTGATCTCGGCCGCCACCGATCCGACGATGGTGGCGCCCTCCGGCGCCACGCAGATCCCAGCCGTTGTGAAGACGACGGCACAAACTCCGCCGAACCCAACGGTCACCGTCAAGAAGCCGATTCCGGTCATGTGGATCGGCGGCGGCGCTGTCGCGCTCATTGCGGTCGCCATTGTGGGTTACATGATGACGCGCGGACGGAACACTGGCGAGCCGCCGGCAGCAACGCCGTCTGCGGAAGTGACGCCGGCCGCGACGCCTGGTGGTGATGCACTTGCGACAGGTGTGACCGACCCGGCCACGACGACCACGGCGAATGCGACGCCGACACCAACGGCCGCACCGGGAGCGACACCGTTGCCGGCCGCGAAACCTGGCGCGCCATCGCCGACGCCGGGTGCATCAGGCGCGGGCAAGCCGACGGCGTCGCCCATCGCGGATGCCGGCCGCGCCGCGGCCGCTGGCGCGGCTCCAGTTGATGCCGCGATTGACACGCCAGTCACGTTTCCGGATGTGAAGTTGTACGAAGTCGATGGCAAGAAAGTCGCCGACAAGGACGCGGTCCTGAACTTCGGCAACGGCCAGTTGATGGTCATGCCGAAATCCGGTGGCGCGGCGATTGCGACGCTGCCGTACAAACGCATCACGAGCGGGACCTATATCAAGGCGCGCGGTCCGAAGTGGGATCCCGCGCTCTCGTTCCCCGCCGGCGTGGATGCCGGGTCCTTCTCGGGCGGTCTCATCCGAACGAACCGCCATTGGCTCGTGCTTCAAGGGATGGACCACTCCGAGATCTTCCGGCTCGAAGACAGCAACGTCGAACGCGTCATCGAGGCCGTCGAGACGCGCACCAAGATCAAGATCGACAGGCCGAAAGGCTAGGATTGTCAGTCCACACGGAGGCACGGAGTAGTTTTTGGGTAAGGCCCTTGTCCCGCGGTCACTCCCAATAGTTGTTCCGTGTCTCCGCGTTTTTCCGTGTCTCCGTGTGGACTGGCTGTGTTCCCGTCTGCGATGATGCTGCCGGCGGCCGACGTCTTGCCGGCACCGCTCGGAATCGCTGAAAGGCTAGGAGCCCTCCATGTTTGCCCTCCGTCGCATCGTTCTGGCGGCCACCATTGTCGTGCTCGCGATCGGGACCGGGCGCGCGCAGTCGGGCCGCGCGTCGGCCGGCGCGCCGTCAAACAAGGTTAAGGGTGAACCCATTGCCGAAGCCACGATTCGTTCGCATATGGAGTTCCTGGCGGGCGATGCGCTGAATGGCCGGGGCAGCGGCACGCGCGACGAGTGGCTCGCCGCCACGTACATCGCGTCGAATCTGCAGCGATGGGGCATTGAGCCGCTTGGTGATGCCGGTGGATTCGTCCAGGCCGTCGAGACGCCGCGTGGCGAGTTGGCCGCGCCTCCTGCGATCGCGATCGGCGACAAGATCAAGCTGACGCACGGCAAAGACGCGTTAGTGACAACGATCGGCACCGCGCATATGACCGGCCCGCTCGTGAAATTCACGAAAGGCGTCGCGATTCCCGCCGGCGCTGTGGTGCTCGTGCTCGGGACCGATACGCCCGACGCCGCGGCGCTCACCACGGCCGCAGCCGTGTTCACGCCGGAGACCGAGCAGATTCGCGCGCGTTGGGACACGACCGCGGCCAACACGCGCGTGACCCCCGCGCCTGGCCGCCCGTGGCGCGTCTCAGTCGATGCGAAGTCCTTTCTCGCGCTCGCACAGACGGCTGATGGCACGGTGGTGAAGTTGGATGCTGACGTGAAACCGGGCCACACCTGGAATGCGATCGGCCGGCTCCAAGGTAGCGATCCGAAAGCCGCCGGCGAAGTGATTCTGCTCACGGCGCATTTGGATCACCTGGGCGTTCGCGGCACGGGCGCCGACACGATCAATAACGGTGCCGACGATGACGCATCGGGGTCGACGGCGGTGCTGGCGCTGGCGGAGGCCATTGCGAAGGGCAAGCGGCCGAAGCGGACCGTGATCTTTGCGTGGTTTGGCAGCGAAGAATCAGGCGGCGCCGGCGCGCGCAACTTCCTCGATCATCCGCCCGTGCCGCTCGAGAGCATTGTGGCGAATCTCGAATTCGAAATGATCGGCCGCGCAGATGAGAAGGTGCCGCCGCACACGCTGTGGCTGACCGGCTACGAGCGATCGAATCTCGGACCTGAGCTGGCGAAGCAGGGCGCGAAGATTGTGGCCGATCCGCATCCCGAGCAGAACTTCTTCTCGCGGTCGGACAACATTCAGCTCGCGTACCGCGGCATCATCGCGCAGACGGTGTCGAGCTTCAATCTTCACAAGGAATACCACACGCCCGCCGACGATCTCGCCCACATCGACTTCGCCCACATGACGGATTCCATCCGCTCGATGCTCGCGCCGGTGCTGTGGCTCGCCAACTCCACGTTCAAGCCCGAATGGCTGCCGGGCAAGAAGCCGGTTGCGCCGGCGGGAAGAGGACGGGGGGCGGGTCCGGGTCGATAGTCAGTTCACACGGACCGTGTGGACTGACTACGTCCCCGTCTGAGACGACGCCGCCGGCGGTTGGAGCCTTGCCGGTACGGCTCTGAAGCGCTGAAACGGCAGATGACAGTCGTGCTTTCTGAGGAAGCTCAGGAAGCGCTTGTAGTCTTCCGTCGACATGTTGAACAGCTGCACCAGCAGGCGGTAGTTGCCGTTCGTGGTCTCGAGGCCGATCTGGATGATCTTGCGCAGATCGTTGCGCGTCAGGTCCCGTGACATGAAGATCGGGTAGACCGCCGACCAGAAAGACTCGCCGTGCTTGATCATCAGGCCGGCCAGTTCTTCGGCCCGGCCATTCTGGTTGAGCGGGTCGGTCGGTTCGGACGAATGCGCGGCACTCGACGCCGGCCGCGAGCTCAGCACTTCCGGCGGCAAATCGACCGCTTTGATCACGCGCCCGGCGGCCTTGAGCACGATGCGCTCGACGACGTTCTTCAGTTCGCGGATGTTGCCGGGCCAACGGTACGCCATCAGGGCGTCCATCGCTTCGCTGCTGATTTCGGTCGGCGCGACCTTGTGCGTCTGGCTGAAGTTCTGGATGTAGTGGCCGACCAGCAGCGGCACGTCTTCGGTCCGCTCGCGGAGCGGCGGAATGCTGAATCGGATGACGTTGAGGCGGAAGTACAGGTCCTCGCGGAACGCGCCGGAGGTGATCTGGGCCTGCAGGTCGCGATTGGTCGCCGTGATGAGCCGGACGTTGACGCGCGTGTGCGACCGGTCGGCGCCGACCCGCTGAATCTCGCCGGATTCGAGGAAGCGCAGCAAGACGACCTGCATGCGCGTGCTCATTTCGCCGACTTCGTCGAGGAAGACCGTGCCGTTCGGCGCCATTTCGAGCAGGCCGGGCTTGTCGCGATAGGCGCCGGTAAACGAGCCGCGCACGTGCCCGAATAATTCTGATTCGAGCAGGGAATCCGGCAGGCCCGCGCAATTGAGCGTGACCAGGCCGGCCGCCGCGCGCGTGCTCTTGTGATGGATCAGGCGCGAAACGACTTCCTTGCCGACGCCGGTCTCACCAGTAATGAGTACCTTCGCATCGGACTTTGACGCGGACTCGATCTCCGCTTCCAGCGCCTGGATGGCCGGGCTCTTGCCGATGAGCCTGACTTCCGGCTGTCTGGTCGTGATTACTGCCAAACTCAAACTCCTGTTCGCAAGGCGACCGGTCCGCCAGGGCGACGCAGGTGTCGCGTCGGCGGAACGGCAAAGATAAACGGTCTCGGCTCCGTGCGCACTGGCACGAAGGTGCGGGCTGCACCCCCTGAACATCCGAGCTTGTCAGAAGGCCGCCGGCCTAAATGTCTCTTATTAGACAGACTTCGCAAGATGCGGATACTACTGCTCCAGGTTGACCTTCGTCAACGCACAGACTTGTAATCAATCTACGTCCCAAGTCATTCACTTGTCACAAGTTACAGGACCGTTTGACGGCCCAAATTCGGACACATTAGGAGTCTTTGGACTTCCCTCTGGGTATAGTTAGTCACCCATTAGGCCGACATTATTCGTGGATTGTCGGTAACCAACGTACCGCCCCAACACGCTCAGAGCGACCAGGGTTCAACCCTAAATCGCCCTAATTGCCTGTCCAGGCGTGGAATAGACCGATTGGGCAGCCACAAGACATCCGTGGGCATGACTTTGCAATAGACGGGCCCGAGACTTTTCTCTCGGTGTGACGCAATCGGAGAGGCAATGAGAAACAACGGACCCGTTCAGCTCATCGGCACGAGTCAGGCGATTACAGATCTGAAATCAGAGGTCGAACGCGTGTCTCGCTCGGACGCCAAGGTGCTCATCACCGGGGAAAGTGGATCGGGCAAGGAAGTCGTGGCCAGGGCCATCAACGACGCCAGCGCACGCGCCAAGTCGTTCGTGGCCGTGAACTGCGCCGGCATTCCCGAGACGCTCCTCGAATCAGAGTTGTTCGGCCACGTGAAGGGCAGTTTTACCGGCGCCTATCGCGACAAGCCGGGCAAGCTCGAGATGGCCGACCACGGGACCATCTTCCTCGACGAAATCGGCGAGATGACGCTGCGCATGCAGGGTCTGCTCTTGCGGTATCTCGAGACTGGAGAAATTCAGAAGGTCGGCGCCGAGCGGAGCGTGCGCGCCACGGATGTGCGCGTGATGGCGGCTACCAATAGAAGTTTAAGAGATCTGATTCAGCAGGGGCAGTTCCGCGAAGATCTCTTCTACCGCATCAACGTCATTCATATCGAAGTGCCCGCGCTGCGCGAGCGTCGCGAAGACATTCCGCTGCTCGTCGAGTATTTCCTCGCGCGTTTTACCGGTTCGCGCAGCACGGAAGCCGCGCTCGCGGCCAGCGCCGTGCAGGCAGGCGCATCGCTCGACGGTCACAGGGTCCCCGGCATGGACGAACTGGCCGAGGAAGCCCGCGGTTTGTATGGGCCGAACGGCAACGGCTTGACCAACGCAAACGGCTACGGAGACGCGTACGGGGCCGGCCAGCACGAAACCGGGAACGGTTTTCGCAATACACCCCCCGCCACGAGCGGCACCGCCATGGTGAATGGCGCCGCAAACGGCGTGAACAGCCACAGTCCCGTGCGTGCCATTTCAAAAATGGCATTGGACGCGCTCTGCGACTACTCCTGGCCGGGCAACGTCCGCCAGGTCGAGAACGTCGTCGAGCGGCTCGTCGTCACCGGGCGCCGCGAAGTGGTGCTGCTCGAGGACCTCCCCCACGAAATCCGGACGCCGACGATGGCCGGGCGCCAGGGGCGGGAGCGCCGCCGGACGGTGGCGGACGAATTGTTCCAGAAGCTCACACAGGAGCGGGTTTCGTTCTGGAGTGCGGTGTATCCGCTCTACATGAACCGCGAGATCACGCGGGCTAACGTCCGCGACCTCGTGCACAAGGGCCTGGAAGAAGCGCGCGGGAACTACAAGATCGTGTTGCGGCTGTTCAACATGGAAGCGAGCGACTACAAACGCTTCCTGAATTTCTTGCGGAAGCACGAATGTCAGTTGCCGTTTAAGGAATACCGGTAACGACGGGCTTGCCCACCGGAGCCTTGGCGAAGGTGGGTTATGACGGGTAACGACGGGCTTGCCCGCCGAAGCCTTGGCGAAGGCGGGAACGACGGAGCGACGGGGACAACTTATGACGAGCCGACAGATTATTCGCATCGTTTCGGGTGTAGTGCTGACCATCGTCGTGTCAGCGTCGATCGCGTCCGCGCAGATTGTTCAGCGGCAGGGCGTGCCGCCGGCCGTGTCGAGCAAGCAGCCCCCGGCGCCACCGCCCGCGCCGCCGCCGGACTACGTGATCGGGCCTGGCGATGCGCTCACGATCAAGCTGTGGAAGCAGGACGAGGCGTCCGGCGACGTGGTCGTGCGGCCGGACGGCAAGATCACGATGCCCATGGGCAATGACATCGTCGCGTCCGGCCTCAAGCCTGAGGAGTTAAAGGCCAAGGTCACCGAAGAGATGAAGAAGTTCTTCGAAGATCCGATCGTGACGATCCAGGTCAAGCAGATCAACAGCCGTATTGTCTACATCACCGGTGCTGTAGGAAAGCCTGGGCCGTACGCCCTTACGGGCCCAATGACGGTCTTGCAGTTGATTGCGATCGCCGGAGGCTTAGCCGAATTCGCTGACAAGAAGAACATCATGCTGATGAGCGGGTCGCTGAAGGACAAGAATGGCCAGCCACTCAGCTACAAGATGAATTACGACGATCTGTCGAAGGGCAAGAATCCAGCGAAGAACAACATCGAGCTTCGTCCCGGCGACACAGTGATCGTGCGGTAGGACCGACTGAGAGACAAATGAATTATCGCTTCCTGACACTCGCGACGCTGACGGCGACCCTTGTCGCGTCGCCGGCGTTTGCGCAATTTCAGCCACGCACTCCTCGCCCCGATTGGGGCATTTTCGGGAGTGGTGTCTCGAACACGGCGCAGAAGCTGATCTTGACGGCGTCGTTCGGCGGGGGCTTTGAAGACAATCTTTCGAAGCCTATTCCCCCGGTTGAGGGCGTGGAGCCGCTGCCGGTGTACACCGGTCCGTTCAGTTCAGCCGGCGCCACGCTGAAGTACAGCGTGGAGAAGTCTGCGGTCTACGGCGATCTGCAGTTTGCCGCGGCCGGCCGTAACTATAAGGAGATGACGGACCCGTTCGTGGGCACCTATTCGGCGTCCGGTAACCTCAACTTCGCGTTTGGGAAGAAAGCTTCACTGACCACGACCTACTACGCGGGCCAGTACCTGCAGAACCTGTCTCCGATGGGCATCGGCAATTCAGGCATTCCGGGCGCGCCACCCACGCCGACTAGCCCCGGTGTGTTCACCACGGGCGATACCTATCTGGGCTTCGGCGCCTCGGCCGGCTACAGCCACAAGCTGAGCACGAAACTGGCGCTCACGGCCGGCTATGCGTACTACGCGAATGATTCGTGGTCGTCAGACGCGGTGGCCCAGCCGTACGATTCGCAGTTTGTCAATGCGGGGCTTACCTATGGCCTTGGGCATGGCGTGGGTCTTCGCGCCGGATACGGGACGACGATCGGCGGTTTCGGATCGACGGGCAGCTCAACCGACTTTCACAGTCGGAACATCGACATCGGCGTGGATTACAACAAGTCTCTCTCGCTGACCCGCAAGAGCACCCTGTCGTTTGGCACGGGTCTCAGCGGAATTGGGGATCCGGCGGGCGCGGTTCACTACTATTTTGTTGGACATGCGGATTTTTCGCATGAAATCGGCCGGTCGTGGAGCCTTACCGCGAATGTGAGTCGCAGCACGAATTTTTACCAGACCCTTGGCGCGCCGACCGTGGCCGATATGCTCACCGCGGGTATCGGTGGGCTGATCGGCCGTCGCGTCACCGTGCAGACCGGCGTCAGTGCCTGGCGCGGCGCCGCAGTCGGCACCGGTGACAATGTTTATACCTCTGCCAACTTGTACGGGACCACGCGCTTCGCGTTGAATCGGGTGTTGGGCGTCAGCGCGACCTATTCCTATTACCGCTACATATTTTCCGACGACATCGTTGCGCCGCCGCCAGGTTTTGCGCAGCACACCACATCCCAGAGCGTGGTGTTTTCGCTCGATGTCTTTGCGCCGCTCTACACACAGGCAAGGAGAGCCAATGCTTCCCGGTAAGGTCTATAAGCCCGAAGACGTCCTCAGAATCCTGCGCAAGCGCATCTGGGTGGTGCTCGTGCCCTGGGCGATCGTCGCGGCGACGACCGCCGGCGTCGCCCGCAAACTGCCGGATATCTATGAGTCGTCGGCCCTCATTCAGGTCACTCCGCCGCAGGTACCGGACAACATCGTTCGGGCGTCGACGAACCTCCGGTTGGAAGACCGGCTGAACGCCATCAAACAGACGATTCTCAGCCGCACAAGGCTTGAGGCCATCATCCAGGACTTGAATCTGTACGAGAAGGAACGGAAGACACAGATCATGCAGGATGTCGTGGAGAAGATGCGCGACGACATCCAGGTGTTGCCCAACAAAGGCGACGCGTTTACGGTGAAGTACCAGGGCCGGAACCCGACGCAAGTCATGCAGGTGACGGAAAAGCTGGCCAGCCTGTTCAAGGAACAGAGCATGAAGGAGGGCGAGAACCGCGCCCAGGGCACCACCACGTTCGTGGAATCGGCAGCGGAAGACGCCAAGCGCAAGCTGCTGGACACGGAGGAGAAGCGCAAGAAATACCAGTTGGCGCATTCCGGCGAGTTGCCATCGCAGGCAAGCGCGAACATGGCCGCGATTCAGAGCATCCAGATGCAGCTGCAATCGTTGGCGCAGTCGATCAATAGCGATCAGACCGCGAAGCAGTTTCTCGAGCGACAGATCGCGGATCTCGAAAACCAGAACGAGCCGGTCTCGGTTGTCACGACTCCGGTGACGGGAGACACCGGGACGGCTTCTCAGAACCTGGCGGTGGCCAAGGCCAACCTGGCGTCGCTGCAGGCGCGTGGCGTCAAGCCCGATCACCCTGACTACCAGCGCGCCCTGCGAATGATTCGCGATTTCACGCAGCAAGTCGAAGCCGAGGCGCTGAACAAGCCCGTCGGCGCCGGCGGCGGTCTATCGCGTGAGGAACTGGCGCGCCAGAAGCGTCTCGCCGACCTGCGCGAACAGCTCGAGCAGGTCAAAAAGCAGATCGACGCGAAGACCTCGGACGAAAAAAAGTTGCGCTCCAATATGGCGATCTACCAGGGAAGGTTGGACATGGCGCCGGTCCGCGACGCCGAATTGGTGGAGTTGAATCGCGACTACGCCACGTATAGCCAGATCTATAACGACCTCATGGCCAAGAAGGAGGCGTCCAACATGGCCGTGAATCTGGCGACCCGGCAGATCGGTGAACAGTTCACGCTGATCGATGCGGCCAGGTTGCCGCAGAAGCCCTCCAGCCCGAACCGCATTGTGATCAACCTCGGCGGCATCTTTGGCGGCCTCGCGCTGGGCCTTGCCCTGGTCGCGCTGCTCGAGTATCGCGACACGACATTCAAAACCGACACCGAGCTCACGCGCGTGCTCGCGCTGCCGGTGCTGGCGGTGGTTCCGCTGATGAAGTCGGACGCCGAACGTCGAGCTGACTTCAGGAAACAGCTCATTCTGAACGTAGGCCTGGGCAGTACCGTGTTTCTGTGTCTCGCGGTGCTCGCCTACTCGTTCGTATTCGTGCGGTAGGGTCCAATGTACGAAGAATTCTACGGACTGAGAGAGCGGCCGTTCGACCTGTCGCCCAATCCCAAGTACCTGGTGCTGACCGAGTCGCACCGCGAGGTACTCCTGAACCTGGAGTACGGGATTGCGAGCCGCAAGGGCGTCACGCTGCTCATCGGCGAGGCCGGCTCGGGCAAGACAACCGTGATCCGGGCGGCCATGGAGAAGCAGCCGGTCAAGGTCCACTGCGTGCATCTGCACAACCCGACGCTGTCACGCCAGGAATTCAACGAAATGCTCGCGACGCGCTTTGGCTTGTCGGATCAGGCGATGTCATCCAAGACCTCGATGCTCGTTGAACTCGAGAGGTTGCTGCTCGCCCGGCGCGATGCGGACGAGAAGACCGTACTTATCGTGGACGAGGCGCAGAGTCTGCCACTCGACCTGCTGGAAGAGATTCGGCTCCTCGCCAACATCGAGACGAACGACGAGAAATTGCTGTCGGTCATCATCGCCGGCCAGCCGGAATTGGCGGCCCGCCTGAACGAACGCGCGCTCCGCCAGTTCAAACAGCGCGTCGCGCTCCGCTGCGAACTGAAGCCCCTCACGCCGCAGGAAACCGCCGCCTACATCGTCGGACGCATTCGCGCGGCGGGCGGGGTGGCCGCCGAAGTGTTTACGCGCCAGGCCGTGGCCATGATGCACGAGCGTGCGCAAGGCCTGCCGCGCACGATCAGCGTGATTGCCGACAACGCGTTGCTGGGCGGATACGCCGCGGGCCAACGCCCCGTTGGCGCCGAGCTAGTCGCCGAAATCTGCCGCGACTTCGACATTGCCGCGACACCTCGGACGATTGAAGCGACGCCGCCGTCTCGAGATTTTTCGACGGCGCCGCCGCCCGCCAGCAAGGCCATGGCCAACGTGCCAGAGGACGCGGGCGTGTTTGGTGCGTTTGCGGCGAAGCGTAAGCGTTTGTGGTTCTTCTCGAGTTAGGAGCTAATTCATGGGCCGTTTGGACAATGCAATGCGCCGCGCTGCGGAGGCAAAAACTTCGCCGGCCAGCGCCGGGACGATCGATAACGTTGATGAACTCTCCCTTGAGTTCCCCAGCGAGGAAGTCAGTCCTGTAGCTTCCTTGCCCGCGGACTTGTCCGCCGAAGCTCGAGCGAATCCGGAAGCTCGAGCGAAGGTGGAAGCCTCGGCGAAGGCGGGGCCGCCCCTGGAACTTCCGGCCGGACCTCTGGTGCTCGGACATGGCGAGCCCGCCAGACCCAAGGAGCCCAGCGGACCCGTTGTCGGTCGGGGCACGCAGTCCCTGTTTCAACACATCGACACGCGTCTTGCGAACAAGACGGTCGTGGACGATGCGATGCTGCCGGCGTGTCGCGAGCAGTATCGCCGGCTCGCCGCGGCGTTCCATCAGGCGCAGCGCGCCAACGGTTTCAAGGTCGCGATGGTCGTGAGCGCCGTCGCTGGGGAAGGCAAGTCACTGACAGCGGCCAATTTGGCTCTGACTCTGTCCGAGTCGTACCGCCGCAACGTGCTGCTCATCGATGGCGACCTGCGCCGTCCGTCGCTCCACACGGTGTTTCAGGTCGAAGGTGCGCCGGGCCTGTCTGACGGGCTCATTTCGATCGACGAACCCAAGTTGCCGCTGCACAGGCTTTCGCCGAGGCTCGCGATCCTTCCTGCCGGCCGTCCGACGTCCGATCCGATTGGCGCGCTGACGTCTGATCGCATGCGCCGGTTGGTGGAAGAAGCCCGCGAAGTGTTTGACTGGGTGATCATCGACACGCCGCCGATCGGCCTGCTGACCGATGCGGCGCTGATGTCATCGATGGCGGATGGGGTTGTGTTGGTTGTGAAGGCGGAATCCACGCCGGCCGAGATGGTGAATCGCGCTGTTGACAGCATCGGCCGCGAGCGCCTGATGGGCGTGGTCCTCAATCGCGCGGTCGAGCAGCCGCACCGTTCCAACTACGAGTACTACAAATACTACGGCGCCGACTCAACCTTGCCGGTCGCCCGAAAGTAGCCAGAGCCCCATGCACCGTTCCGCGCTGCGCACGCTCGCGATCGTTCTGTTCGAGACCGCCCTCATCTTCTTTCTGGTGGTGGTAGCGACCTGGGTGCGTCTGGGCAGCGATCTGGCGTGGGACGAGTTCATGCTTCGCAATGGCGTCGGCAAGGCGTTTTTGGTCACGATCGTCACTCAGCTGTGCCTCTATTTTGCAGACCTCTATTCGCCACGGCAGACGACCGACCGGCGCGACATGTTCATTCGCCTGATCCAGGCGCTCGGAGCGGCATCGTTCATTCTGGCCGGCCTCTACTTGTGGTTAGAGGATTTGGCCCTCGGCCGCCTCGTCTTCCTTGTCGCAGCGCTGTTCGTCATTGTGGGCGTCGTCGGCTGGCGCCTCTTGTTCGAAGTCACGAGCCGAGCCATGGGCCCTCGCGAGCGCCTGCTCCTCGTGGGCACGAGCCCGGCGGCCGTTGCGCTCGCCCGCGAACTCCACGAACATCGCGTGGAGCTCGGCGTGGAGATCGTCGGCTTCGTCGATCCCGATCCGGCCAGGGTCGGCACACCGCTGCTGAACCCCGGCATCATCGGGGCTGTCGCCGACATTCCGACTATCGTTCACGATCGTCGCGTGGACCGCGTGGTGGTCAGCCTCGTCGATGCACGCGGCAAGTTGCAGATGGATGAGCTGCTGCAGATGAAGCTCGACAGCGGCGTGACGTTCGATCACCTGCCGACGGTCTATGAGGAATACATCGGCAAAATTGCGCTCGAGAACCTGCGGCCGAGCTGGTTGATTTTCTCCTCGGGGTTCAAGAAGACGCGGGTTCTGCTGGCGGCCAAACGTGTGCTCGATGTTGTGTCGGCCCTCGTGGGCCTCATTCTACTGGCGCCAGTCCTGGCGATCGTGGCGGCGCTCGTCCGGCTGACGTCCAAGGGACCCGCGCTTTATCACCAGGAACGCGTGGGCCAGGGCGGGCGCCTTTACACGGTTCACAAGTTTCGGTCGATGTGCCAGAACGCCGAAGCCGGCACAGGCGCCGTGTGGGCGCAGGCCCGCGACTCGCGCGTTACGCCGATCGGCGGCTTCCTGCGCCGGACACGGCTGGACGAAACGCCGCAGCTGTGGAACGTTCTCGTGGGCGATATGAGCATCGTCGGCCCACGTCCGGAGCGGCCTGAATTCGTGAGTCAGCTCACCGAGCAGATTCCGTTCTACGGGCTCCGTCACACGGTGCGCCCTGGCGTCACAGGTTGGGCGCAAGTCCGCTACACCTACGGCGCCAGCGTCGAAGACTCGATGGAGAAGCTGCAGTACGACCTCTTCTACATCAAGCACATGACAATCGCGTTCGACTTGTTCATCCTCTTCTCAACGGTCAAAACGGTTGTCCTGAGACGAGGCGCGCAATGACCGCGCCTTCTCCAGCCGACCCCATCGTCAATGCCATGACGATTGATGTCGAAGACTATTTCCAGGTCAGCGCGTTTGATGCTGTCGTGTCGCGCGACCTGTGGGACAAATTTCCGAGTCGCGTCGTGTCGAACACCGAGCGCCTATTGGCGATGTTCGACGAACATCGCGTGAAAGCGACGTTCTTCGTGCTGGGCTGGGTGGCCGAACGGTATGCGAGCCTCGTGGCCGAGATCGCGAAGTCCGGGCACGAACTGGCGTCGCATGGCTACAATCACCGGCTGGTCTACGACCAGACGCAAGATGCTTTTCGCGACGACGTGCGACGGGCGAAGCATCTGATTGAAGACCAGTCCGGCCAGCAGGTGCGCGGGTACCGGGCGCCGAGCTATTCGATCACGAACCGGTCGCTCTGGGCGCTCGATGTGCTGGCCGAAGAAGGCTACACGTACGACGCCAGCATCTTTCCGATCCGCCACGATCGTTATGGCATTCCCGATGCGCCTCGGCATCCGTACGCGATGGACCGCGCCGCTGGTCCGCTGACCGAAGCGCCGCCCTCAACAGTTCGTCTCGGATCCACGAATCTTCCGGTGGCGGGCGGCGGCTACTTCCGCCTGTTGCCGTATCAGTGGACGAGTTGGGGCATCCGGCGCATCAACCAGAAGGAAGGCAAGCCCGCGATTTTCTATTTGCACCCGTGGGAGATTGATCCCGATCAGCCGAGGCTCCAGGCGAGCGCGCTCAGCAAGTTCCGCCACTACAGAAATCTCGACAAGACCGAAAGGCGGCTTTCCCGTCTGCTGTCGGAGTTCCGCTTTGGGACCTTGGCGTCGCTCTTGGACAGCGTGCATGAAAGCCCTTCCGTTCCCGATCGTTCTCGTCGTTCCCGAGTTTCCGTCGTTGCATCGAGGGCTCAATGAACCCCTCGTTCTTCACTCCGATTCCCGAATCCCCGGATCGTCTGCCCAAGTTGTTCATCGTGGTGGATACCGAAGAAGAGTTCGACTGGTCCGCACCGTTCGCGCGCGAGAACGTCAGCGTGACGGCCATTCAGGAGGCGGGTCGACTGCAGCGTGTGGTTGCGCCTTACCGGCTCAAGCCGACCTATGTAGTGGACTACCCGGTGGCTTCGACCTCGAGCTCGGCCGCGACGCTCGCGGAGTTTGCGAGCCAGGGAAGTTGTCGGATTGGCGCACATTTGCACCCGTGGGTCACGCCGCCGTTTGACGAGCCGCTGATCCCTAAGATGAGTTTTGGCTGCAACTTAGGACTAGAGATCGAGCGCGCCAAAATCACTCATCTGAAGGACGCCATCGTCCGATATATGGGCGTGGAACCGCGGGTATTCAAAGCTGGCCGCTACGGGTTCGGCGAGACCACCGCTGGCATCCTCGAATCGCTGGACTTCACCGTGGACGCGAGCGTCGTTCCTCATATGGATTTCACCAGCGAAAGCGGACCGTCGTTCACCGGCTACACGCCGCGTCCGGGTCGCTTCGGCAAGGCGCGACCGATGCTGGAATTGCCATGCACGACGGGCTTTGTCGGCGCGGCTCGGGCAATGGGTGAGTCGCTTCACAAGGCGGCATCCGCCGATTGGCTCAAGCCCACACGCGCGATCGGCATCATGGCGCGTACGGGTGTGCTGAATAAAGTCATGCTGTCGCCTGAAGGCAATACGCTCGAGGAGATGAAAGCGCTCACACGCGCGCTCCACGCCGACGGCCTGCGAACGTTCGCGATGACCTTCCACAGCCCGAGCTTGAAACCCGGCTGCACGCGCTACGTGCGCACGGAATCCGAGCGCGACACGTTTCTTTCGACGATCGATCGGTATTGTGATTTCTTCTTTTCGGATCTGGGCGGAACGCCTACGACTCCGGAGGAACGGTACAGAGAGCTTTTGGGAACCACGAAGCAGTGAAGACGTGACTTTTTGGGCAACCCCAAAGAGCTAACTACTTCACTCCTTCACGGTTAATTTCTTGAGGGGTTCGTGCGATGAAGGTGCTCGGCATATCGCCGCTGGATAAAGACTCGACGGTCACGCTGGTCGAGGACGGCGTGATTACGTACGCCGCCGCTGAGGAGCGCTTTACGCGCGTGAAGCTGCAAGACGGCTTCCCCTGGCGCGCGCTCGAGGATGCACTCGATCGGAGCGGGACGAAGGTCGAAGAGATTGACCGCGTGGTCTATCCGTTTCTGCCCGTGGACGAGGAAACGCGGCTGTTCGAGAGAAACCTGGCCAAAGAACGGCAGTTTCTGACGGAGACCGAGACCGCGGAAACGAGCCAGGCCATCGAGAAGGCCAAGGGCCGCATACCGGCGAATCGCGGCCCCGTGCCTGGTCTTGCCAGTCCCAATGAAAAACAGGAAAAGGGCCTGCTGAAGAATCTGGCCTATCGCGTGCTCGCGAGCGAAGGCGTGGTCTCACGCAACGTCGCAAAGCGGGGATCCGAGGAGTGGGGCCGCAATGCCGCGCAGTTTCATTCTCAGTGGCAGGCACAACTCGAGGCCGGCCTCGCCGAAGTCGGCCTGGGCGGCAAACTGAAACGCATCGAACACCATGTGAGTCACGCCGCCAATGCGTATTTCACGAGCGGCTTCGATCAGGCGCTGATCGTCACGCTTGATGGTTATGGATCCGGCCTGGCCGGCAGCATCAGTACTGGCCGCGACGGCAAAATTGAGCGCGTGCATGGTCTCGAGTACCCGCATTCGCTGGGCACGTTCTATGAGTCCGTCACTTCCGCGCTTGGCTTCAAGCCCAGCCGGCACGAGGGCAAGATCGTCGGCCTTGCGGCCTACGGCGATCCCGAAGTTCTCGGCGATATTTTGCGCAAGCGCTTCGTCTTCCAGAACGGCGGCTTCCGCATCGTCGAAACCAACAACGTGTATTTTGCGCGGCTGCTTGCGGCGCAGTTTCCGAAGATCGACGTCGCCGCCGCCTATCAGCGCGTGCTGGAAGAAGTGGCGGTCCAGTACGTGGCGCAGTACATCAAGAAGACCGGCCTGCGAAATCTCGTGCTGTCCGGCGGCGTGGTCGCCAACGTCAAGCTGAACCAGCGGCTGCGGCAGATTGAAGGCGTGGACGGCATCTTTATCCACCAAAACATGGGTGACGGCGGTTGCGGCACCGGCGCGGCGTTGGCCGAATTCGCGGGCAGCGTGGCCACGCGCCAGCGCCTCAAGGACGTCTATTTCGGGCCGGATTACACCGCGACCGAGATTACTGACGCGCTCAAGCGCGCGCAGCTTCCGTTTACGCACTATCAGTCGATCGAACCCAAAATTGCGATGTTGCTCGCAGCCGGGAAGGTCGTCGCGCGCTTTGACGGGCGCATGGAGTACGGACCGCGCGCGCTCGGTAATCGGTCAATTCTTTATCACGCCAAGGAACCGGCCGTGAACCAGTGGCTTAACCAACGGCTTGGTCGCACGGAGTTCATGCCGTTCGCGCCGGCGACGCTGTACGAGTACCGGGACTCGAACTACCTGCACATGAAGGGCGCCGAGTACGCGGCCGAGTTCATGACGCTGACGTTTGACTGCACCGAGTCGATGAAGCGGGACTGTCCCGCCGCCGTTCACGTCGACGGCACCGCGCGTCCGCAGCTCGTGTCCGCCGAAAACAGCCCGAGCTTCCACAAGATCCTGACGGAGTACCACAAGCTCAGCGGCATTCCGTCCGTGATTAACACCAGCTTCAACATGCACGAAGAACCCATCGTCTGCAGTCCAGACGATGCGATTCGCGCGTTCATGCAGGGGAACCTGGATTACCTGGCGATTGGTGAGTTCCTGGTAGAGCACCCCAAACGCGCATAGGGAGTGTCAACAAGAGCAAACATGAAGAATGAAGATATGAAGGGGTTTTTGAAAAACCATTTTGATCTTCAGGCCTTCATTCTTCATGTGAACGTCTCGACAAGAAATGTTTTGGCAAGCTTGGCAGAGCGAATTTGACGATGAATGTACTCGGGATAACCGGACGCGATCGTGACGCCGCTGCGGCATTGGCGGTGGACGGACGGATTGTGGCCGCCGCCACCGAGGAGAGTCTCGCTCGCGTCGCTGGCATCGGCTACGCGCAGGCCGGCGGCTTCCCGACCGCCGCCGTGAACGCCTGCCTGTCGATCGCAGGGCTCGGGCCCCGTGACGTTCACGAACTCGTTGTTGCGGGCGAGAGCGCGAGCCCCTCCTTTCACACCGCGCCTACGCGCACGTTGGACGCGGTCCAGGCTGACGCCATCCACGCGGCGGCTTCCGATCCGTCTTCCACCTCGGTCGTGGTCTGTGGCGCGAATCCGCCTGTTCTCGCGGCGTTTGCCTGCCGAGACGGCCGCCTTGGTGCTCGCGTCGATGTGGCTGGAGCCGAGAGCCTGGTGGCCGCGGCCCGCGGCCTGGCCGGCCTGCTCGGTCTGGATGCGCACGATCCGTTTGCGTCCCTCGATCGACTGAGTCTGGGCGCTGAAGCGGAGTTCCACGCCGAAGTGGGCAAGGTGCTCCGATGGAACGGTACTGGATTCGGATCCGACGGCGATCCGGCGGCGCTTTCGGCTGTGGCTCGCCGCGTCGCTGGTGAGCACGCTTCGGGCCTGGCCGATGCGGGATCGCTCAATGCGCAGGTTCAGCGCACGCGCCGGGCGCTCGCGGCAAGTTTTACGTCGCAGCTGGCCAAGGCTGTGGCCGGCATGACGGAAGGCGTTGGCGCGAAGAACGGGCCTGGCCCCATCGCCGTCGGCGGTGGCGTGTTTGGCAACGCCCGCTTCAATACGGAACTGGCGCCGTTGACTGGGCAGGAACTCAAGTACGCGGCGGTTCCCGAGGCCTTCGGCCGAGCTCTCGGCGCCGCCGGTGCTGCTTCGGTTAACGGGTCCGGCCTTGCGCTCGGTCCGGCGTTCTCCGAGGAAGACATCAAGCGCACGCTCGACAACTGCCGTTTGGATTACGTGTACGAGCCCGATTGGAGGCGCCTGCTTGGGCGAGTGTCGCGCATGCTCGCTCAAGGCAAAGTCGTCGGCTGGTTCCAGGGGGCGATGACGTTCGGTCCTCGCGCGCTCGGCACGCGCAGCATTCTCTGCGATCCGTCGAATCGTTATGCACGCCAGAACATGAACGAGTACCTGCGCCAGGCGCCGATCGATGAACCATTGCCGCTGGCCATTACCTTGTCCATGGTGGACGCGTGTCTCGAGTCAGGCGCGCGGGTATCCGGCGTGTCCGACGTGGCTGTGCGCCAGGAATGGCGGCAACCGCTGGCGGCTGCGCTCGACTGGCGCCATCGGGCGCGCGTGCATCCGCTGACCGGCGACGTGTCGCCACGTTTTCAGGATCTGCTTGACGTCCACTACGCGGCCACCGGCACGCCTGGACTGATCGAAGCCAACCTCGCGAGCGCCGGTGAGCCGGCGGCATGCACTCCGCGCGATGCCGTCCGCACCGTCTATTCCTCAGCCATCGACGCCCTGGTCATCGGCAGATTTCTTCTGATGAAGGACTACTGGCTCCTGAGAAGCCAGGACTGATGGCGACCGACCTGCAGATTTCTGCCGCGTCCGAGTCCGATCGCGTCGATTGGGATGCCTTTGTGCACAGTCGTCCTGATGCGTTCGGCTACCACGAGTGGACGTGGCGAGGCGTCTTCGAGCGCGCGTTCGGCCATAAGGGGGTATATCTCACGGCGCGTCGAGCGGGGCGGATCGAGGGAGTTCTCCCCCTCGTCGAAATCCGGAGTCTTCTTTTTGGCCGGACCCTGACGTCGCTGCCGTTCGTGAACTTCGGCGGAGTGCTGGCCGAGTCCGATGATGTCGCGCGCGCGCTGGTGAACGAGGCCACCAACATTGCGAAGACGCACGGCTCGAAGCACGTCGAGTTGCGTCACATCGGCCGGCGCTTCGACGACCTGCCCTGCAAGCAACACAAGGTCACGATGAGGCTCCCGCTCGTTGCCGGGATCTGGGATCGCATCGATCGCAAGGCCCGCAACCAGGTCCGGAAGGCCCAAAAATCTGAGCTCACGGTGGTGCGCGGCGGCACGGAGCTCCTCTCGGATTTCTACACCGTGTTCGCACGGAACATGCGCGACCTCGGTACGCCCGTGTATGCGCAGAAGTTCTTCGAGGAAGTGCTGACGGCCTTTCCCGAACGTGCGCGTTTGATCGTCGTTCGTCTGAAGGACACGCCAATCGCGGCGGGATTTACCTATCGGACGCGGGGGATGATCGAAATTCCGTGGGCCTCGTCGATTCGCGACTACAACAATCTCTGCCCGAATCATTTGCTGTACTGGCACGCGATCGAGACCGCCGCGGCTGAAGGCGTGGACGTCTTCGACTTTGGCCGTTCCACGCCGGATGAGGGCACGTTCAAGTTCAAGGAACAGTGGGGCGCCGAGCCCGTGCCGCTGCACTGGGAATACTGGCTGGCGTCCGGCGATCAACTGCCTGATGCGAGCCCCAAGAACCCGAAGTTTCGGCTGGCCATCGAAAGCTGGAAACGGCTGCCGCTGTGGCTGGCGAACGCCATGGGCCCGCGCCTGGTGAGGCAAATCCCGTGATTAGCCGGCCCGTCGACAGGCTACGAGGCGTTTCCGTTTCGACAGGTGACGCTCCGACGATCCCGCAGATGGACGAGTTATTCCGTCAGAAGCATGGATCACCGGAGAGCACCGGGTGGGCGCCGGGGCGGAGGCATAAATTTGGATACTACGTGCCAGCCGACGTCTACGAAGGGGTTGTAGCCAGCGAGGTCAAGAAGGGATCCGCATGGCTGGATATTGGCGGGGGTCACGCAATTTTTCCAGACAACCTTAAACTCGCGCGCGAACTGGCTGCGCGATGTTCGCGGCTGGTTGTGGTCGACCCTTCGGACAATGTCGCCCGTAATGCCCTTGCACACGAAGTGGCGCGATGTACCCTTGAAGAGTACAAGTCAAACGAGACCTTCGACATAGCCACGATGAGAATGGTGGTTGAACACGTCGAACATCCGCAGGATTTCGTCGGTGCCCTGGCGCGCATGATTCGGCCTGGCGGCGTCGCCGTCGTATTTACCGTCAATCGACGATCGCCCGTGACGATGTTGTCCCATGTGGTGCCATTTCGGTTTCACCATCTGGTGAAGCGCGTGTTCTGGGGTGGGAAAGAGGAGGACACTTTCCCGACCTGCTACCTGATGAACAGTCGGAAGGCTTTGGCCGAATTGTTCGAATCGGCCGGTTTTGTCGAGAAGACTTTCATTGCCGTGGACGATCTTAGCGTCTTCAGCCGGTTTCGATCATTGAACTTCTTCGAGCTCGCTCTGTGGCGCTTCGTTCGATCGCTGGGTCTTTCTTACCCCGAGAATTGCCTCCTCGGCGTGTATGTAAGGACGAATCGACCTGTCCTGTTGGATAAGAAACGATGACAACCATTCTCGGAATTTCAGCGTTCTACCACGATAGTGCGGCTTGCCTCGTCGTCGACGGCGAGATCGTCGCGGCGGCGCAGGAAGAGCGTTTCACGCGAAAGAAGCACGATCCTGGCTTCCCGACCCACGCCATCGAATTCTGCCTTCGCCAGGCTGGCAAGACGGCCGCGGATATCGATTATGTGGTGTTCTATGAGAAGCCGTTCAGAAAATTCGAGCGGCTGATCGAAACGTATCTGGCTTTCGCGCCTGAGGGGCTAAAGAGCTTTGGTATGGCGATTCCTGTCTGGCTAAAGGAAAAAGTCAGGCTGCCGAAAGTGATTCGCGAAAGCCTTGGGCCGAACGTGAAGGCGCCGATCGTGTTTACGGACCACCACGAAAGCCATGCCGCGAGCGCATTCTTCCCGAGTCCGTACGACGAAGCCGCCATCCTGACGCTCGACGGCGTCGGAGAGTGGAGCACGACGACCTGGGGCGTCGGCCGCGGCAACAAGATCGAACTGACGAACCAAATTCAATTCCCGCATTCGCTGGGCTTGCTCTATTCGGCGGTCACCTACCACTGCGGCTTCAAGGTCAACAGCGGCGAGTACAAGCTGATGGGCCTCGCGCCCTATGGCAAGCCGGTCTACAAAGATCTGATGACGAAACACCTGATCGACCTGAAGCCAGACGGGAGCTTCTGGCTCGACATGCAGTACTTCAACTACTGCCAGGGCCTGACGATGACGAACGGCCGGTTTGACGAGGTGTTCGGCGGACCGCCGCGCAATCCGGAGTCCGCCATCGAACAGCGACACATGGACATGGCGGCCAGCATTCAGGCGGTAACCGAAGACGCGATGCTCGCGATGGGCCGGCAGATTCACAAGGAAACCGGCATGAAGCGCCTGGTGCTGGCCGGAGGCGTCGCGCTCAACTGCGTGGCCAATGGCCGGTTGCTGCGCGAAGGTCCGTTCGAGGACATCTGGATTCAGCCGGCGGCCGGCGACGCCGGCGGCGCACTCGGCGCCGCTGTTTTTGCGTGGTATCAGCTTTTGGACAATCCCCGAGGGAGCGAACGTAGTGAGCCCCGAGGGGTAGACACTAGCGTGGGGGTGGGGCCCCACGCCACTGAAATAAAGATGGCCGCCGACCGTCAGTCAGGCAGCTATCTCGGACCGCGATTCGAGACTTCTGACATCTGCAAGTTTCTGGATGGCGTCGGCGCGAAGTACACGCGCGCGGCGAACGAGACTGAGCTGCTCGCGAAGGTCGTGGACATCCTCGGCCAGGAGAAGATCGTCGGCTGGTTCCAGGGCCGGATGGAGTTCGGTCCGCGTGCGCTCGGCGCGCGCAGCATCATTGGTGATCCGCGGTCTGCGAAGATGCAGACCACGATGAATCTGAAGATCAAGTTTCGCGAGAGTTTCCGTCCGTTCGCGCCAATAGTGCTGCGCGACGAGGCGCACAAGTGGTTCGGGATCGATCCGAAGCACGAGAGCCCGTACATGCTGCTCGTGGCGCCCGTCCTGGATGAGCATCGCCTTGCGGCCACTGACGCGGAGCGCGAGACGATGAAACACGATCCGGATTTGCGCAACCGCGTGAACATTCCGCGGTCGACGATTCCGGCCGTCACACATGTGGACTACAGCGCACGGCTGCAGACTGTGGACGACAGCCGGAATCCCCGCCTGGCGGCGCTGCTGCGAGCGTTCCAGCAGCGGACAGGTTGTCCGGTGCTCGTGAATACGAGCTTCAACGTCCGCGGCGAGCCGATTGTCTGCACGCCAGAGGACGCGTATCGTTGCTTCCTGGGCACCGAAATGGACGCGCTCGTCCTCGAAGACGTCATATTGCTCAAGGAAGACGTCGCAGAGAAGCTCGATCCGGCGACGCGAGAGAAGTACCTTGCGCAGTTTCAGCTAGATTAAAGGGGTCTGGCCCTGAAGGCGTAAGCCGGGCCTGACCCCTCGGTGTTTTGGCGGGTCTGGCCCTGATGGCGTAAGCCGGGCCTGACCCCGCCTCGGTCTCAATTGAGCCCCGATCTGACAGGAGCACCATGCAGTGGAGTGACGTAACTAAAGCCCCGACCTCCAAGATGTTGCGGCAGTTTGCCGGCCTATGGCTGGTTGTGTTCGGCGGTCTGGCGGTCTGGCGGCTCTGGCATGGGCAGACGGGTCTTTGGACCGACGTCCTGGCCATCGGTGCCGTCGTCGTGGGTGGCGCCGGTCTCATCGTTCCGTCGGTCGTGCGGCCGATCTATACCGGCTGGATGATCGCGGCCTTTCCGATCGGCTGGACGATCTCGAAGATCGTGATCGGCTTGATGTTCTACCTCGTGTTCACGCCGGTGGCGTTGGTATTCAAGCTAATGGGCCGTGACGTGTTACGACTGAAACGAAGTCAGGCCGCGTCGTACTGGGCGTCAAAGTCCGATGCGCGGTCCGGCAAAGAATATATGAGGCAATACTGATGAAGGACTTCAAAAGCGCAGCGAACGAGAAGCAGCAGACCGGGATGCTGTCTGAGTTTCTTTACTTTCTCAAAACCAGCAAGAAGTGGTGGCTGCTGCCGATCGTGGTGATTCTGGTGGGCTTCGGCGTGCTGGTGTTCCTGTCGAGCACGGCGGCGGCGCCGTTCATCTACACGCTGTTTTGATTTGAGGCTTGTAGTCGGCGGGCTTTAGCCCGCCGAATGCCTTATGGCCAACGACATTAGGATCCCCACACGGCGCAAGCTGCTGTACCTCGGCGTGATCATCGCGCTGGTGCTGCTCGTGTGCGAAGTTGGCCTGCGGGCGCGGGCGTGGATTCGGTATGGGAGTCCCGCCACGGGCGTTCGTGATCCGATGCTCACCTACGACCCGGTTGCCGATCTTCAAGTCCCAAAGCCCGGGTACGAAATCAGGGGCGCGAAGATTCATATCAAGATCAATTCGCTCGGTTTTCGCGGCGACGAGTTCAGCCGCGTCAAACCGCCGCATACGTTTCGGATCGTGTGCCTCGGCGCCTCCACCACGTTTTCAGCCGAGGTGTCGTCGAACCAGGCTATGTGGACGAGCCGGCTGCAGGAGAAACTGCGGGCAGACCATCCGGGCCTGAACGTTGAAGTGATCAACGCCGCGGTCGGCGGTTATGTGGCGGCCGACAACCTCAAGAACCTCCGCCATCGGGTCCTGCCGCTGGATCCCGATCTAGTCATCTATTACGAAGCCAATAACGAGATCGTCCACGACACGCAGGAGCTGGCCATCCGCGAAGGTTTGCTCGCGGCCGGTGGCCGCAGGCAGTCAACGTTTGTCACGAGGATGTCGAAGGCCAGCCTGACGTTCGACCTGGCCTACAAGAACCTATCGATTCTTATGCGGAGCCGGGACACATCCACACGGAAGCTCGATCGGATTCCACGGGACCTGCCGGCACATTTCATCGGTGAACTTGACGAAATGCGCACCGAACTGGCGGCAAAAAATATTCCGTTCGTACTCTCCACGTTCATCGTCAAATACCGCCGCGATCAGGACCGGGCCACCCAGATCGCCAACGCAGACGTGGCGTTCTACTACATGCCATGGATGAGCATCGACGGCATGCTCGATGCGATGGATGTGTATAACCAGGCCATTCTGGACTACGGCAAACGGACTGGTCTGGACGTGATTGACGACCGGACCATGATCCCGCCCGACGCGGAACACTTTACCGACTGCATGCACCTGGCCGACAAAGGCAATGCGGTCATGGCTGAGCGGTTTTACCAACATTTGCGCACGGTTGTACAACCTCGTTGAGGGCCAGAACCTGTGCTTGCACCCGCGAAGTGGCCACTTCGGTACCACTGGTTCAATCTCAAATGGGGCGCACCCAACGGGCGGCTCATTCGAGGTCTCCTCTCGAGTGAGTTTCGAGCCACGCCATGGCGCGCGCGCCTCGTGGGCTGCTTTGCCTTCCAGCGCAACAACACGACACGAGCCTTCGAATATCCGTGGGCGTTCGAAGCCATCGGCCCCGCATCCGGCCTCAGGGTGCTGGAGGTCGGTGGCAGCCTGTCCGGGTTCCAGTTCGTGGTGGATCGCGCCGGCGGAGCAGTCGTGAACGTCGATCCCGGCGACGACTCGTTCGCCGGCCGCTGGTCCACCACGCTCGAGAACATGACCCTGCTGAACGGCCTGTTCCGCACGCAGGTGACGCTGAGAAATTGTTACCTGGCCGACGCTCGATTTCCCGACGCGTCCTTCGACCGCGTCGTCAGCATCAGCGTCTTCGAACATATTCCCGAACCCGATCTGGCCGAGATTCTGACGGAAGTCCGTCGCGTGCTGAAGCCAGGTGGGTTGCTTGTGCTGACCGTTGACTTGTTTCTCAATGTCCGGCCGTTTGCCGAGGCGGAGTCGAACGAGTGGGGCCGCAACGTATCCGTGAGATGGATCGTCGACACCAGCGGTCTGGAATTGGTTCATGGCAATCCACGCGAGTTGTTCGGCTATCCGGAATTCGACGCGCAGGCGATCTGGGCGCGTCGGCGTCAATTCCTGGTCGGGAAATATCCCGCCATGGTCCAGACGATCATCCTGCGTCGGCCCGTTCAGGCGGCGCGATGAGAGTGCTCGTCTACGAACAGTTCCACCCCGGTCACTACTATCAATACCTGCATTTCCTGCTGCCCGCGATCCTCGAGATCACTGACGAGGTCGTCGTTGCGATCACGCAAGAGGGAAGGGCGTCGGTGGAATTTGCCGAACTCCTGGCGCCGTATGCGGACCGCGTGGCCTTCGAACCCATGCTGCCGTCCGGACACGACAGAGTCATTCGAAACGAAAAGTGGCAGCTCCATCAGGATCTCCGCGGTGCCGTCCGGCGTTTCCGACCGGACTATGTCCTCGTCCCCAGCGGAGACACACAGACCACGGCGATGGGGTTATTCCGGATGACCGGACTGGGCGGGCTGCCCGGCCACGTGCCCGGCGAAGCCGGCATTCACCTGGGATTGCGTCCGTCCGGGAGCGGGCTCGGCGGATTCCTGCGAGACAGGTTCGACGAGGTCAAGCTCGGGACATCCGGGTGGACGCGACTACACATCGTCAATCTGCTCTTCTACGAACACCTGCAGCGGCTGGGAGGCACTCTGGCCAGGAAGTCGGTCCTGCTGCCGCATCCCGTCAGTCCCAATTCACTGACCAGAGACGAGAGTCGTCGACTCCTCGGACTGCCGCCGGATGGGCGTGTGGTCGGCATCGCCGGCGCCATCGACTATCGCAAGGCCGTGCCTGAGTTGCTGGCTGCCTTTCGTCGAGCCACTAGCCATGCATCCGATCGACTTCTGCTGGCTGGCCCGATCGCGAAGGAGTATCGGCGGCTGCTTGATACGGACCACAAGGACCTGATCGATTCAGGCCGCGTCATCGCCTTGGACCGTTTCCTGGACATCCGTGAGAACCAGGCCGCCTTTGCCGCCATGGATGTGGTCTGCACGCCGCATCCAGGTTCGATTGCCCTCTCCGGCGTGCTGCTGCAGGGCGTCGCCGCTGGACGCCCGATTCTAGCCGGCAACCTCGGATGGTGCGATTCGATTGTAAAGCGATTTCAGGCGGGATGGACGTGTGATGTCCTCAATCCTGAGGCGATGACCTCAGCCATGCGCACTGCGCTCGACGAGTGCGAGTCCTACCGGCCGAGCGAAGCCACGAAGCGGCTACTCGCGTTTCATGCGCCCGAAAACTTCACGGCGTCGTTCCTCGATGGACTCAGAAGATTTGCGAATCTGCCTTCGTCGCCGGACCGCCGATCGTGGTCCTGGGTTATTGGCTGATTTGCGTCAGGCGATAGAACGCACCGGTTCGTTCGAGGAGTACGCCGGCTGTGCCGTCCGGGAACGTGAAGAACCTGGGGTCTGGTCTGCCACCGGCGAGTCCCGTGAGCGTAACCGGCGTGAGGGCAGTGTCCACGAGACTCACGTAGTACACAGTCTGGCCCGCCGTCCCCGGTGGCCCCTTCACCGCGAACACCTTTCCTGAGTCAAGGTCGCCGAAGAGGGCCGTGATGTTGGTGAACGACGTGACGCTGCTCACCGGACCGGTGACCGCGACAAGCTGCGCGCCCTCGCGCCCGAATTGGGCCCTGGGCTGCGTGAATCCCGCTTCGGGCGTGGGCGCCGCGCCGGTGGCGACGCCAGTCGCGTCGATATAGAACGTGCCTTCGCGGGCCAGGTTGTCACTCGCATTGCGACCCCAGCCGAAGTTCTCGATCGGGGCGGCCAGCAAATCGGCCACCCGGACACTGTTGAATTCCTCAGCGATGGCACCGCCGAGATCGACAAACTCGAGGCGTGGATCGCCGCCATTCGGATTTACCGTCAGGCGCTGCACGTTCCGGACGCCGGCGGCGAGCAGCGTCACAATCGACGTCGAGGGATTGATTCGAAGAATCTTGCTGAGGTGATTGGCGGGATCCTGGGCGTACTCCCGCCCGTCTTCACCCGAATCGCCGTTGTCGCCGGTGGCAAACAGTACGGTTCCATCGTCCAGCACAACCATGCCCCCGCCCGTATGGCCGTACATGGAAACCTGAAGCGCGACAATGGCCACCGGATTGGACAGGGCGATGCCGTTGAAGTCGTACCGGTAGAGCACCTGCCACGCGTTGGCCGTTGGACGGGGAGACGTGTAGGCCGGAATGGAGGCAGGAGGTACGGTCGACGTAAACATCACGAACACGGTTGTGCCGGCGGCGTTGGCGGCAACGTTGAGAATCGCCTCGTCGCCGATCGGGACGATTGCTGGAGGGGCCGAGGCTCTTGCAAGGATCTCCTGGGCCACTGCACCATCCCACCGGTACAGCCAGCCAAGCTGCTTGAGCAACAGCAGGTGCGGACCTGCAGCAACGGGAGACGTCGGGTTGCCAGTCGGACCAAAAGTCCCGACCAGGTCAGCGCGCAGGGCCAGCGTTGACGGCGCCACGACGGGCGGCTGATTGGCTGGAGCCGCCCCGGCGCCGATGAAGACGCCGCTGACAATGGCATTGTTGCCGGTCAAACGCGTGACGCGCACGCGAACAGATCCCGTGACGGTCCATGAAACGTACTGGCCGCTGCTAAAAGCGGTCACCGTCCGAGTGTCGAGCAATGCGTTTGTGGCGGCGTCAAACACATCCAGGCGCTGGCTGCGAACCGTTGAATCGTAGTCGAGACAATAGAACGCGACTGGGTGTGGCTGTCCATCAGTCAGCGCGACCATTACATCAAACGAGGTTGCGCTATACCAGGTCGCTGCGAGACGACCGACGCCGTTGGCCCGCCGCAAGGCACGGACCTCGCTGGTCGAGGCGGTCCAGGTCCAGCTGTCATGTCCGGCTGGCGTGATAGTCGCGTAGGCCGGCAGGCTGGTGGTGTCGCCGACGACGTTGTAGCCCGCCGCGCCATAGGCGCCGATCCAATCACCGTGCGTGGCGGTATCGAGACCGGCAAACACGGCACTGGTACCGCCGCCAGGGGCGGTAACGGAAATTGCGACGGATGCTGAGGTGGCTGGTTGTCCGCCGTTGTCGGTGGCGATGGCTGTCAGCGTATGCGGCCCGGTTGTCGCCGTCGTCCAGTCGAAGGCGAACGGGCTGACCGTATCGGTGTTCAGCAATGCGCCGTCAGCATAAAACGCGACGCTGCTGACGGTGCCGTCCGGATCGCCGGCGTTGGCCGTGAGCGGAACGGTCGCGCCGAGCGGAAAGCTTGCGCCGGCGACCGGACTCGTTAGCGAGACCGTGGGTGGCTGATTGCCGGGTGCGGCCGGGCCACCGATGAAGACGCCACTGACGATAGCGTTATTGCCGGTCAGCCGCGTCACGCGCACGCGGACAGACCCCGTGACGGTCCACGTGACGTATTGGCCGCCGTTGAAGGCGTTGATCGTCCGGGTATCGAGCAAGGCATTGGTAGCCGCGTCAAACACGTCCAGCCGTTGGCTCCGCGCAACTGAGTCGTAGTCGAGGCAGTAAAACGCGACCTGATGCGGTTGGCCATCGCTCAGGGCGACCGTGACATCGAACGACGTGCCGGCATACCACGTGGCGGCCACGCGGCCCGGGGCGACGGCGCGCCGCAGTGCGCGCGTGTCGGTGGTCGAGGCCGCCCACGTCCAACTGTCGTGCCCGGTGGGTGTGATGGTGGCGTAAGCCGGCAGGCTGGTCGTGTCGCTGACCACGTTGTAGCCGGCGGCGCCGTACGTCCCCAGCCAGTCGCCGTGCGTCGTCGTGTCGAAACCGCCGAATACTGCGCTGGTGCCGCCGCCCGGCGCGGTGACGGAAATCGTGATGGGTGCCGAGGTGGTCGGTTGCGCGCTGTTGTCAGTGGCGATCGCCGTGAGCGTGTGCGAACCGGCCGTCGCCGTTGTCCAGTTGTACGCAAACGGGCTCACGGTGTCCGTGTTCAGCAACGCGCCATCGGCGTAGAAGGCGACACTGCTGACGGTCCCGTCCGGATCATTGGCGTTTGCGGTGAGCGGAATTGTTGCGCCCAGCGCAAAGCTCGCGCCTGCGGCGGGGCTGGTCAGCGAGATCGTCGGCGGCTGATTGCTCGGCGCGCTGCCAGTACCAATAAAGACACCGCTGACCACCGCATTCGGCCCAGCGAGGCGCGTCACTCTGATCAATACGTGACCTCGAATCGTCCAGACCAGGTACTGACCATTTGAAAAATTGCTGATCGTTCGACTATCGATGACCGCGTTGTTTGAGGCATTCAGGACGTCGATCCGCTCCACTCGTGCCCCGGCACCGTCCCAGTCGAGTCCGTAGACTGCGACCTGTTGGGGCGTGGGGGCCGTTACGTTCACGTCGATATCGAAGGAACTAGGGGAATACCACGTGGCGGCGATTCTTCCGGCGCTCAACGCTCGGCGCAAGGCTCGGCTGTCAGTGGTGGAGGCAGTCCATGTGTAGTTGAGTTGGCCGGTAGGTGTTACTGTCGCGAATGCCGGCAGGCTGGTCGCGTCATTCACAACGACGTATCCGTCACTGCCGTAGAGGTTTGACCAATTTCCTTGCGTCGACGAATCGGTGCCAACGAAGGCTACTTCGGCAATTGCAACGGGTGCGACCGCCGTAGCGGCCTTGAGTGCATTCAATCGGCCGCCTGTGGCGGTGAGTCCGGCCCACTGCGGCAGCACATCGGTGTTCTGCATCAGGAGGACCTTCAGGTTGTCCACGCTGAGTGTGGGATCGAGTGAAGCCAATAGCGCCGCGACGCCGGCCACATGCGGCGCCGCCATGCTGGTACCGGACTTGTACTCATACCCGGAACCCGCGGTACTCGTGCTCAAAATCCCTTCGCCCGGCGCGGCGAGGTCAACGCTCGTCACGCCGAAGTTACTGAAGCCCGCGCGGTTATCGTTGCTGCTTGACGCGGCCACCGAGACGATGCTCGTGGACGAAAGACTCGCGGGATCAAAAGGAGCGGTATCGTTATTCGCCCCGAAATTGCCGGCCGCGAACACGTTCAGGATGCCGTGGTTGCCGGCGGCGTCTATCGCATCTTTCAAGGCCTGATCGATCGGACCCGTTCGGTTTCCGCCCCAGCTATTACTGCTGACCCGGATGTTCTGCCCTCGAGTCTTGAGGGCGACGATGTAGTTGAAGCATTCGATCGCGCCGGCATCGGAGCCGCTGCCCGCCGCGCTCAAGAATTTGCACGCGAGGATCTTCGCATTCCAGTTCACGCCGACGACACCGACGCCGTTGTTGCCCACGGCGGCGATCGTGCCGGCCGTGTGCGTGCCGTGACTGTTGTCGTCCATCGGGTTGGTGTCGTGGTTGGACGCGTCAATGCCGAAGACGTCGTCCACGTAGCCGTTCAAGTCGTCGTCGATGCCGTTACCGGCGATCTCGCCTGGGTTTTGCCACATATTGGCGGCCAGATCCGGGTGGGTGTACATGACGCCCGTGTCGATGTCAGCGATGATCACGGTGCCGTTGCCGCCGCCAAAGGCCTGCCAGGCCGGCTGAGCGGCGATCTTCTGCATGCCCCAGAGGGAATCGTTCAGCCACATCGGGTCGTTGGGCGGGCCCGGTGCCGTGTCGATCCGATAGACGTAATTCGGCTGCGCGTATTCGATTTCTGGGTTACCGCGCAGTTCGGCCAGCGCCGCATCTACCGAGCGGCCCGGCGGCAGGCGGACGTGGTCGAGGTCCAATTGTTCGAATCTTCGTTGGATCGTGGCGCCGCGCGCGGCCATCAGCACGTTTCGGCGCACGGAACTCACGCCGCGCGCGAACTTGACGATGATCTCACCTGGTACGGTGGAGCCAGAAAGCGGATCGGGCTGCTGGCCGCCGACGGGCGCCAGGAATATGCCCAGGCCGAGCAGAGTCAAAATAAGGAGGCCAAGCCGTTTCATGAAGCCCTTCTGAGCGGACCCACGATCATAGCGTGTGCGCGCGGTCAGACACGGCCTCTATTTCCGCCTTTTCGGCAGGAGGCGCCTCCTCGATTACGCTTTTGTCACAGGAACGGTTGCCATTTCGTCCCGTGCTTAGGGGCTGAGAAAGTCGCAACGGTCGCCGCCCTCTTCTCAATAACGACGACAAAGGGATAGAGGTGCACAGAGTGAACCACGGACTGGAAGGGAGTGGTGTTTATGAGCTGTGAGGTGCCCGCCGTGGCATTCAATTCACCCGCGAGCGAGTGCGCGAAGGTAGCGAATCCATTTCGCGCGCCGTGAACGTCTTCGCACACGTACACGCCGCCAGGACTCAGATGAGGCAGCATCTCTTCGAGCGTCACCATCTGCTGTTCCGGGGCGTGCCCGCCGTCATCGATCAGGATATCCACGACAGGAACGGCCTGGCGAAGTCTCTTCCAGAAGTCGCGATCGGATTGGTCCCCGATGTGAATAGTCGTGCTGGAGTCTTCGTAGGCTTTGCACTCTTCCTGGATGTCCACACCGTGGACATGACAGCCACTTCCAAAATAGTGCCTCCACATGGGCATGCTGCCGCCGCTGTAAACTCCGACCTCTACAAGTGTGACCGGCCGTCCGACGAACTTCTGTAAATGGCGGTGATAGATCTCGAAGTAGTGCAGCCATTTCCAGACGCCTGGTCCCTCCTTGACGCCATCGAAATACGTCCGGAGGGGGTTCACGGTCTCGTCCGCGCGGAACTTCGCCTCAGGAGATTCAGGGAGCGTAGACCTCGCGTCGATCCTCGAATGGCGTGCGAATTCGGCGCCCCGTACCTGTTCCGTCAAACTGCTGAGACTTCGTGCGCTCTTGAGTGGACTTTGAAACAGCGTCCTAATGCAGCCGATGAGCGTCGTGGCCTTAGACACCGTTCCACTCCTTATCGCTAGTCGCTGAGCCTGAGTCCTGCGCTGAAAACCTTCTGATGCGCCAGGATCATACCCCCGCGCAGCCGTCGAAGTGCCTTGCCTCGACCTGAGCGCGCATTCGGGGTCCGGTTACGTTCTTGGCGACGCCATAGTCTGTGCTTGACGGTCCCAGGGCGCCGGGCCAGAATCGGAAACCTTCATGGAACCGAACAAGCTCGATCGGCCACTTGGCATGATGCGCAGCGAGTTGGAGGTCCTGCGGGACCTGGTGGCTTCCTCGGGCGCCAAGCGGGTCCTCGAGGTCGGGATGGCGTTCGGTTCGAGCACTGAAACTATCTTGACCGCGCTCAGGGGCGCCGGTGGTGGTCATTTGACGTCGATCGATCCCTTCCAGCTCGCGCCACCGCCGCAGGGTTTTGGCGGGGAAGGGCTCGCGAAGGTTCGGGCGCTCGGCGCGGAACACATGCACACGTTCCGGCCCGAGCCTGATTACCTGGCCATGCCGGACTTGGTGCGAGCCGGGTCGCGTTTTGATTTTGTGTTCGTGGACGGATATCACTCGCTCGACTATGCGCTGGTCGACGTGTTCTTTGCCGACTTGCTACTGGTTCCGGGCGGCATGCTTGTCCTGCACGACTCCTCGTCGGTCGCTGTGTACAAGGTGTGCAAGTTCATCGAGCACAACAAGGCGTATCGGCGTGTGGGTCCGCCCCCGGGGTTGATTTACAAGAGCTTGGCGAAGCGGGGGGTTCGACGGATCTATCAGCTGGCGACAGGCAATTCAACGGCCGTCCGCGAACGCCGCGAGCGTTGGAAGTCGCTGGCCGCCTTTGTTAAGGAGTCCGACGGCATGGCCGCCGAATTCGACGTCAAGGGTCTCTAAATAGCGTCAGCGCTTTGAAGTGAGGCGCTTGGCTACCTTCGCAACAAAACTCGGCAGGGAACTGGGGCTCATGGCGAATGCGGACCCGCTCAGGGAAGCGGCGACCGCAGGCGATTTTGAGGCTGCCAGAGAGGCGAGTAGCCAGAGCTTGACGCCGGCGTCGTGCGCGATCAGTTTCTTTTCCTCCGCCGTCAACCAGGGCTGTCGAACAAACGCGGTGAAGAGCTGCTCGATGAGTTTGCCCAGCGTCCGCATCCCATCGCTCGTTTCGGGATAACCGCCGGTCGCCAGTCCCCGAAGGCTCTTCGCAAGGTCCTCTGAAATGCCGGCGCCCAGCAGGAACGCGACCGCGTCGCCGACGATTCTATTCGCGTCCCGTTCCTGGCTTTCCCAGGCTGTCCGCGTCATGTTACCTTCCCACTTCCGGTACAACACGAGGACGTCGGGAATCGTGGCGAGTCTCGCAGTTCGCGAGACGCGAGCGAAGAGGTCGTAATCCTCCGCTCCGCCTTTGCACTCCGGGGCATATCCGTTCGCCGACGCGAGGACGTCGTGCCGCATCATTACTGAGGGATGGGCCAGGCAATTGAAAAACAGCATCGACCATGCCATTAACGCCGGGTCGGTGGGAAACTTTCTGATATCGCCGTGCGTGCCGTCACCGTCGATCAACTGGACGTACGAGCCGACGACGCCGGCTTCCGGGTGGTCTTCCAGGTATTTAAGCTGCGAGGCGAGTCGATGTGGAAGGCTGACATCGTCGGCATCCATAACGGCGATGAACGTGCCCCTAGCGAACTGGATTCCCGTGTTGCGGGCCGCGATCGCGCCGCCGTTCACGGGCATGGGGTGCACGCGTACGCGCGGGTCTTTGCGTGCGTACGTCTGCAGCATGTCCAGTGATCGATCCTTCGAACCGTCGTCAACCGCAATCAGTTCAAAGTCTTCGAATGTCTGTCCGAGAATGCTCTCGACGGCTTCGCCGAGAAGCCGTTCGCCGTTGTAGACGGGCATGACTACGCTGATTTTCGGGGTCATATGCACTTCGTCGGCACCCGCATCATACCGGGACCGAGTTCGCATTACCGTTTCGCGCCGCTCAGCGCGCGAGCTAACTTGATGGCGTAGGGAATCGGAACCGTGGGGCTGAGCCGCACAGCTGCACCCGACGCGGAGAGCGCTAGTCGCGGATCCCGCCACCACGCGAGCGATCCGATTTGAAGCAACTTAATGGCGGTTTCCCGCTTGATGTAAGCCCGGTCGACCTTGTCACAGCGCGGGTCGAGCAAGACGGCTTCGGTCCATCGACCCACCGCGACTGCGGCGGTTCGCAGCTGTGCCGGGTCCCGAGGATAGGGCGCTCGCGAGAGGCCGCGCAGCACCGCTGCGTCATCGACTGAAAGCGGTACGCCCCAGCAGTCAGCGAGTGCTGCCGCGAGGCCGGCCGCGCCGTGTTCCTGCTGGGCCCAACGCGTGTGGGTCATGTTGCCGCCCCACGATCGATACAGCAGCAGGACGTCGGTCATGTTCGCGACTCGCGAAGTGCGGCTGAGTTGGCTGAAGAGGGCGTAGTCTTCGGTGCCTCCCAGGCACCCGTCGGGATACGCTTCGGACGGATCAAGCAATTCTCGCCGCATCATGACGGCCGGATGTGCGACGGCGTTGACGAAAAGCATCGACCACGCGACTGCCGCCGGTTGCGCCGGATAGGTCTGAATTCGTCCTCGACGACCCTCGTCATCGATGATTTGCACACTCGAGCCGACGACACCGACTTCCGGATTCGCGCGAAGGAAGGATACCTGGCGCGCGAATCTGTCGGGGAGGCACACGTCATCGTGGGACATCTTGGCGACCAGCGGCGCTCTCGCGAGGCGACATCCGGTGTTCAGCGCTGCGCGTAGGCCCAGATTACGCGGGTGCCGGTGGACGGTGATTCGGTCGTCGCGGTGTTCGAGCTCGGCCAGAATCGCCGGCGTGCTGTCGCTCGATCCGTCGTCAACGACAATCAGTTCGAAATCGCTCAATGTCTGCGTCAGTACGCTTTCCACTGCGGCGCGCAGGAACCGTTCGCCGTTGTAGGCGGGAAGAACAACGCTCAGTTCTGGCGAAGCCGTCCTAGCCACGCACCACCGAAGCCAGGAAGCGATAGTCCTCGGCAAAACGATCCCGATCGGACGGGTTGAAATAGCGCTGCGTATCCAGCGTGCTGGTCTTCACGGCCAGGCCTTCAGTCCACGACTCACCGGCTGTCTCCGCGGCTTTCCGCAGATGCGCCTCAAGGACGGCCGTTGCCCGTCCGCACGTCATGTTCTCGAGGACCCATTGCCGGGGCGAGAACCGATCGCGCGTGGCGATCATCTCGAGAATGGCCTGACCGAGTTGGTCCTCCGGTACGAAACGCCCGGTTTGCTCATTGATATATGGATACCGGAATCCGAAGGTGAGGCCCTCGCGGACGATCACGGGCACATCGGCCATCATGGCTTCGACGATGGCTCTGTTCGCGCATTCCCGGCGAGACCAGAGCACATGGACTTTCGATCGGGCCAACAGCGCGGATACTTCTTCCTGTGAGATGCGTTCGTGTGTCTCCACCTGGTCGCGAATGCCAAAGTACTCAGCCAAGCCCTCGATTTCTGCTTTGGTGCGGTCGTATCGGTATCCCACCAACGCCACTTTCAGGCGGTGACCTTGTTTGCGCAGGGCAGCTAGGGCACGAAACACGCGCCAGTGGCGTTTGATGTCTGCCCAAGCGGCGACCATGATCACATCGATGTCTCGCACGCTTTGAGGCGGCGGTGCGGATCGTGGATCGACCCACCAATTGGCGGCAAGCGGCACCACGCGCAAATTAGTATCGAGCACTTCGAGTAGCTCACGATCGCGCGGTTCGATCGTTTCCACATACACGGGCAGCCGAAGCTGACTGAAGAGCAAGATTTCCGGTGTGCAACTGCCTGCCCAGCTTGGTTCGAGCACCAAGGTGTAGCGATCGGCGATGCGCTCGAGATCGAAGAGGCCCGCCATCAGCGGGAACACATACGAGTAGTCCACGACGATCACACCGCGTTCGCCGGGACGATGGGACTTCACAACGAGGATGCGAGACCCAATGAGTCTGGCTGGTGTTGGATTGGGTCCGGCCAGGAACTTGTGGACTGCGTCGGCAATCACGTGTTCGAAGAACGTCGAGAGAGGACCCGACCCTGAACCCTTCTCCGACGCTAGCGTCTGGCGAAGCCGCTCGACGATTGCCCGATCTACCCGTGGGGAAAGCGCGCCGCTGTGCAGGCGCATGAGCATCGCAAATCCGCGCGCACTCGTGGACGGCCGCGGGGAGCGAGATAGGGCCAGGGCCGTAACGTAGGCAAGGCGAGCCGCCGGCGCCCGGAGCGGGCCGAGATCGTGCGTCACATGTTCGCGCAGTCGGGATCGCGGGATGGCAATACCAGCGTTCATGTGGTCCTATTATGTGTCGATGTTTCGGATGACTCGGAGCTCTCAGTGACGGCGTCGAAGCCTCCGGATTTGCGTTGAGCCAATGCTAAAAAAACTAACACTTTTCGTCTTGGCAACAGTTGTCGGGTTCATGGGCCTTGAAGTACTGGTGCGGCTTGCCGGGCTGGACCGATCCATGGTGTGGCAGCCGCACCCGCAGATCGGTTGGTGGCACATCCCCGGGGCCAGCACCCATTGGCGGGAGGAAGGGGATGGATTGGTTCAAATCAGCTCGCAGGGTCTGCGAGACGTCGAACGAAAGCTTGAGAAACCTGCCGGGGTCTTCAGGATTGCCGTGTTCGGAGACTCGATGACGGAAGCGGTCCAGGTGAACCTGGAGCAGACCTTTACCAGACTTCTGGAACGTAAACTTAACGACAGCCGGCTCAACGTCGAGGTCTTGAATTTCGGGGTGAATGGTTACTCTCCGCTTCAGGAGTACCTTCTTTACCGTCACATAGGAAAGGCCTTCAACCCCGATCTCGTCCTTCATGCGGTGTTTCTCGACAATGACATTGCGGCCAGCGATCCCGCCCTTGCCACAGGTCAAGTGGGAGCGCCATTTGTCCGCGGTGGATCTGGAACCGAACTCGACGTGGACTATTCCCGGGCTGAGGCATCGACTAAGGACTACCAGCAACAACCAATGTTCACCATCCGTCGATGGTCAGCCGTCTACCGGGCCGTCGGGGGTATCCTCCGAACACGGGCGGGGAGCGAAGAGGTCCGCCAAAGCCTCGCGAAAACGGGTGGCATCCCGAAGCGGCACCTCCTCTACTTGGATCCTCCGGAAGCCCAGTGGGACGTAGCTTGGCTGACCTACGAACGAATTCTCGACGCGTTCGCGGCAGAGGTCAAAAGCGATGGCAGCCGGTTCGCTGTGGTAAGCGTTCCAGCCGGGCAAGTTGTTGACAGCACAGTGTGGCTTAACGTTCTGCAGAAGTTTCCCGAAATGGGCGCTAGGACTTGGAACACTCACGGACCTGAGGATCGGCTGACGGACATCGTCAGAAAGCGTGGCCTGCCGCTGATCGCGCCGCTAGCCAGGTTTCAAGGCAGTCTGGCCGGGGGGCCGCTCTTCTTTGACGGCATGGGCCATCTGACTCCGCGGGGCCACGAGGTGATGGCCGGTTCTTTGGCCGATGAACTATCGGCCCTAGCCCTTGTGCCCTTGCCGCGAGTTATCCCCCATTAACAGCGAAGACATGGATCAGGGGCTGATACATGCCCGCGATTGAGTCGTCGGCGCCGTGCGAAATTACGAACAGGTAGTTGCGACTGCTGTCGAAGTAGAAACCACCCACATTGCGCCGTGTCAGTTGGTTTTCACGCGGCGTCTGAATTCCAAACTTACTCTGTAAGTCGATCCACGAATCCGGTTCAACGGAGTAGTCCAGCTGCTGATTGTTTTTGACAGCCATCAACTTGTCTGGGTCGTAAATTACGAGCGCAGGAAATGCTGCGCTCGCAACTGGTCCTGCGATATCGGCGACATCTGGAATCGTCACGCCGTGTTTACACGCGCCATTGCCGACACCCGTATTGCGGTACCAGACATGGGCCGCCCGCGGATTTGCCGGATTTGTTTCAGGACTTCCGACAATTGACGTCGCGAACAGCACGCCTCGTTTGCTCCCGAGCTCCAGCCAGATGGCCCCGCCCAGGCCGTTAGCGGTTGTCCACGTGCAGACGCCATCGTTCTTCGCAGGGTCAGCGTACGCAACTGGGGAATCGAGGCCCTCGTATATGTAGGGCCGCGCCGGCGAGAAGGGATATCTGAAAGACCGAATCACGCCGTGTACGGAGCCGTCCGGGTTGAACCCATTCGCTCCTCCGCCGCCCATGAAGTAATGCTCGACGTAGCGGTGGGGGACCGATAGATCCGGAGCGCCGAATCCAGAGGGTGTTCCCTCCGTCGGCCACTGAGCGCCGGCATAGAGCTGCGGCCCCCATGGGCACTGCACAGCGCCAAAGTAGGCGCCAAAGCCACCCATACTTCCGTCAGGACCGGCCGTGAGGAAAGCCATCTTTGCTGGGCCTTTCCACACCCTCCCGTCGCCATCGACAGCGCTAGTTCTCCAAGGCCCAAAGCTCGTCGTAGTTCGCGCGGCAGCGTTGTCCAGGCGCGTGGCTCCGAGGTTCCAATCGGGGCGGCCGACGCTTCCGTTGTAGGCGTCGAAATATCCCCAGTAGAGCAACTGATGCTCTTCGTGCCAGTAGAGACCCGCCGGGATCTGGTATCCCAAAGGAGCTATAAGGTTGCCATTTGCTTCCCAGGACACGCGTCGGCCGTTGTAGATGTCCGGCCACGCGGTGACCAGCGACATTCGATCCGCGGTCCTATAGTCGGTGCTATAGGTCCCTGTGTCCGCCATTTCATAAACGTAGTAGTCCTGTTCTCGATAGACTACATCCCCGGCGGTGGGACTGCCCCCCAAGGGCGATGTCAACGTAATCTGATCTCCCGTGATGCCCTGAATCATCCGAGATTCTGGGACGGCATTTCCAGTAACAGATCGCTTGATGGCAATCTTGTCGCCGACCTGGAAGCTAGAACCCTGTCCGCTTCCGAGCGATATGACGGTCGCCGAAGAGGCGCTCGCAACGCCCGCTCTCGCGCCCGACGGGTTCTTGCTATACATGAAGAAGCGAAGTTGGCCGTTCACCCTTCGAGCCGTCAGATTGCCGTAGGCGAACTGAGAATCGACGCTCGCGGGCATTCGCATACAGCCCAGGTAGCTGAAGTCAGAATCCTTGAGTACGTTTGGAGCGCCGTAGCAAAGGCCTGAATTCGTTTCGGCGGTGCTTCCGGCGCTAAGGCCCCTCGAGAGGCTCACGAATGGTGCCATCCCGGCGCCAAGCGCAACAGTGGTCAGAAAACGGCGGCGAGTCGTGTTGACTGGTTTCGGCTCCGCGATGGTGTTCTTCTTCATTGGATTACTAATCTGATTGGGTCTGATTGCGCCACCCTTGGCGCTATCAATCGTTCAATAGGGCAAGGGCCGTACCCGCAGAATACGGCCAGAATCGGCCAATTCCGCTCACTCTCTGCCCCCAGGGTGACGAAACTGTGATTGGCTGGTAAGGCTCGTCATAGGTACCCAATACCGGTATTATCGGCAGGACTGCAGGTGGCCACTATTTGGCCGATAACCTGCTGAGGCAAGAGGGTTTACGAGTCCTTCATGAGTGAGAGCGTCATCACGTTCGACCAGGTCTGGAAGAAGTTTCAGAAAGGCGAACGCCACAATAGCCTTCGCGACCTCATTCCCTCGCTTGGCCGCAGTCTCGTGACGCGCCGGCCTGCTGACGAACTTCAGGACCAAGAGTTCTGGGCCGTTCGAGACGTCTCCTTCGAGGTCAAGCCGGGCGAAGCGCTCGGCATCATTGGCCCGAACGGCGCCGGCAAGTCCACCTCCCTGAAGCTCCTCACCAAGATCATGCGGCCCACGCGCGGCCACTGCTCGATCAAAGGGCGTGTAGGTGCGCTCATCGAAGTCGCCGCCGGCTTCCATCCCGATCTGACCGGCCGTGAAAACGTGTTCTTGCAGGGCGCCATCATGGGGATGAAGCGCGCCGACATCAGCCGCAAGCTCGACGCCATCGTCGAGTTCTCCGGGCTGAATGATTTCATCGATACGCAGGTCAAACGCTATTCATCGGGCATGAACGCCCGACTCGGATTTTCGATCGCGGCCAACCTGGAGCCCGATGCCCTCGTCATCGACGAGGTGCTGGCCGTGGGCGACATGGCCTTTCAGCAACGCTGCATCGAACGGATGGAGGAGTTCAAGCGCCGCGGCGTCGCGATCGCGTTTGTCTCGCACAACCTCCAGGCCGTTTCGACGTTGTGTACCCATGCGATCTTTCTCGGCGGCACGGTCAAGGCTTCCGGAGCGCCGGACGCCGTCATCCAGGCCTATGTCGAAAGCGCGGACACAGCGTTGGACGCCTCCCAGAACGACGCCGTTCGCATCGTTTCTGCGCGACTGCTCGGCGATCGCGACGATATCGTCGAGGGGGCGGTGGCGCCAGGCGGCGCGCTGACCTTACGCGCCGCGTTCATGCCGACGGTTCCAGCCCGAGACGTGACGTTTGGACTCCTGGTCTATCGATCGACGGACAACCTGCTCGTCTATGACGGCCACTTCACGAACGCCGAAATAGGCCTGCCGGCGATCGTGCCTGGTCAGGCGTTCGAGGTCGACTTCCGGTTCCGGGCGAACCTGACGCGCGGACACTATCGCGTCGTGACACGCATTTACGACAACATCATCCAGAATTTTCTCGCGCAGGTCTGTCCGCCATCCACCTTCGCCGTCGAAGAACTGCAAACATGGGCGGGCATCGCATACTTGGACGTGCGGCCTGTCGCGCGCGTGTCTGCGGACCGCGCCGCTCAATCGTTTGTGGAGCAACGCTGATGAAAGCGGTAATTCTGGCCGGCGGCCTTGGCTCGCGACTTTCCGAAGAGACCGTCGCCAAGCCAAAACCGATGGTCGAGATCGGCGGCAAGCCGATCCTCTGGCACATCCTCAATATTTATGCGGCGCGTGACGTGAGCGAGTTCGTCATCGCGCTGGGCTACCGGGCCGAAGTGGTGAAGGAGTACTTCCTTAACTTCTACGCCCTCAATAACAGCATTTCCGTCGATCTCGCCAGCGGAGGCACAACAGTTCACCGCGGCAACGCACCCGCGTGGAAACTTCACTTGGTCGACACGGGATTGATGACCCAGACCGGCGGGCGACTGAAACGCATTAGTGACTGGCTCGGTTCAGACCAGACCTTCATGGCGACCTACGGCGACGGTGTCGCGAATATCGACGTCTCGAAGCTCCTGAAGTTTCATCAAGCGCACGGCAAACTCGCCACCGTGACCACGGTGCGGCCGCCTGCACGTTTCGGCCAGATCCACCTCGATGGCAATCGCGTGGACCGCTTCAGCGAAAAACCGCAGACGGGCGAGGGCTGGATCAACGGCGGATTCTTCGTGCTGGATCGGAAGGCACTCGACTACATTGACGGCGATGAGACGCTCTGGGAGCGTGAGCCGATGGAACGGCTGGCTCGCGACGGCCAGCTGATGGCTTACCAGCACGAAGGCTTCTGGCAGCCCATGGACACGCTTCGCGAAAAACGCCTGTTAGAAGATCTGTGGGCGTCAGGCGACGCGCCGTGGAAAATCTGGTAGCGGTAGCGTCCTAGATTTCCCGCAGAAGCCGGCGAAGGGATCCGAGTTGGTGCGTCCATGAGAGCGCGTCAACGTCGGCCGCGGCGGTCATCGCCAGCCGGGCCTCAGGCGAGTCACCTAGCAACTTGACGATCGCGTCTCCAAAGCTCGCCGCATCACTGGCGCGGATACAGGCGCTATGCACTTCGGGCGGCAAGCCCTCGAAAACCTGGCTGGTGACGACGGTCGGCAGGCCGGCCGCGACGGCCTCCAGCACTTTGTTCTGAATGCCCCGAGCCGTCAGCAGAGGCGCCGCCGCGACCGAGGCCCCCCACAGGTACGGCCGGACGTCTGGAACCTGGCCTGTGACCGTAATTCCCGTCGCCTGGTCGGCCAATCGTTTGACCGCCTCGATCGGCTGCGAGCCCACAATCTGAAGCTGGGCGTCCGGCCGTTTCTCTCGAACTCGTGGCCAGACCTCGCGAGCCAGCCACAAGGCGCCCTCCACGTTCGGCGCGTAGTTCATCACACCGCAAAAAACCACGATAGGTGCGGCAGTCGCCGCCGAATTCGGACGCTTCAGGGGCTGCGCGTCCACGCCATTGCCGACGACCTCCACACGAGCCGCCGGTGCGATCTCCTTCAGTGTGGCTTGCTCTTTGGCGGTCACGACCATGGTGACTTTGGCGCGAAGGGACTCCTCGCGTTCGAACCGGCGCAGCAGTCTTGCCTCACGCGCATAGATCCACGACAGAGGCGGCGCCGACGTTTTGGCCAACATCGCCCACTTCGCGGAATCCACGTCCACCATGTCGAGCACGAGCGGCACGTTCCGGAGTGACGGCAGTGACGCCAGCGGCGCGATTCCTGTGCAGTACGCGAAGACCAGGTCCGGCCGCCGCTCGGACGCCAGACGCTCGACGGCACCTGCCAGTCCGGGCGCCCGCAACATCGAGTGCGTCGTCGGCTTGCTCGTGGGGAGCGCGAGACCGGCCCTGATAGCGTTAAGGATCCGCGGCACCCGTCCAACTGTGATGCTGCTGGTCACATCGCGCAGATCCCGAATGTGCGAGGCCTCGTCGTCGTCATGAACGAGCGAGACCAAATCGACCTCAGCCCAACCGGACAACTCGTGGAGCAGGTGATACGCCCGGACCCGATCGCCGCGATTGGGGGCGTAGGGTAGCCGGTGGGTGAAAAACAGAATCTTCACGAACGGGATCGGATGACGACGGCGGGGACTCCGGCGGCGACCACTGCATCCGGTACCGGTTTGGTGACGACCGCGCCGGCTCCCACCACGGAATTCGCGCCGACGTCAGCCATCACGATGGCGCCGCTGCCGATCCAGGCGCCAGATCCAATCCTCACCATCGTGGCCTGGCCTTCCTGCTCCCGAATGGGTTTCGAGGGATCGGCGGTGCCGTGGGTCTGACTTCCGCTGGTGATGTGGACGCCCGAGCCAATGAGAACATCCTGCTCGACATGCACCAGGCCGAGGAAACATCCGGGACCGATGTACACCTTGTCCTCGATCCGCGCACCTGCCTTCGAAAAAATGGTACCGAAACTGATCGTCGCCGTCGCCGCGCAATGAGCCAGCACGCGCGCGAGAAAGGCCTGCCTCAAGTACTGGCCGATCACGCCTGGTAATAAGGACAGCAACTGGCTGGATCCTTCCAGCGCCCGATCCTTGCCCAGCACGCCGCTTCTGACCGCGTACGAGATCAGCGCCGGCAAGACGAGAGCAAACGCGAACGCACGGGCTACGGACTTGAGGACATCACGCATGAACAGGCTTCTGAATCCGGTACCATACTACGGTGCGAATCCGCGTGTTGATGAAACCTGGGGTGGAGGGTGTCCATCCCGTTCGTCGTAAAGCTGAACCGGTCACGTTTGGCGTGCCGTTGCCCATGGGCGCGTCCTCGAGTATCGACGGGTGGCGCCTGACGTCGGCCGCAGGAACAGTCGCACCCACCCAGGTCCGCGTGCTCGATCGCTGGTCTGACGGAACCACCAGATGGCTCCTGGTGGATGCCCGGATTGACGTCGACACGAACGGTCTCACAGAGTGCTTCCTTATTAATGATGGCGACCATGGCGCGGCGAGCGTCCCTGGCGCGCCGGCCATTTCGATTTCCGAGGGTCCCGGTTCCGTTGAAGTTGACACGTCAGCGGCCCGGTTCACGCTTCGCTCCGGCACGGCCTTTCCCTTTGCCACGCCGGCCGCCAGCCTCCAGGTGACCGATTCGGCCGGCGTCGAGCGTTCGGTCGTTGTGTCGTCACTCCAGGTCGAAGAACGAGGGCTCCTTCGCAGCGTCGTCAGGGCCCAGGGTACGGTCGCCGCCGGAGCGGGCAAGACACTCGACCTGACCGCCCGGATTCACTTCTTCGCCGGTTTGCCCACCGTCCGGCTGCTCGTGACCATCACCAATCCCAACAGTGCCGTCCACAAGGGTGGCTTCTGGGACCTTGGCGATTCGGGGTCGACCCTGATCAAGGACATCTCGCTGACGATGGCGGTTGAGGCGACTGGCTCCGGTGTGCGCGTGTCGCCAGAACTCGGCGCGCCGTGGGCCACCCAGTCCGTGCCGTTCGAGTTGTATCAGGACTCGAGCGGAGGGGAGCACTGGCAGTCCAGTAACCACATCACCCGCGAGCGCCGGATTCCGACGACGTTTCGGGGTTACCGATTGCGGGGCGGGGGACAGGAGCACACGGGCGTCCGGTCGACACCCGTCGTGGCGGTAGGCAGCGCCGCCGTCGCTGTGCCGCACTTCTGGCAGAACTTTCCGAGCGCGCTCGAGGCGGGCGGATCGGCGTTGACGTTTCGAATGTTACCGGGGCAGTTTTCGGACCTGCACGAGATTCAAGGCGGCGAGCAAAAAACGTACGAATGTTTCGTGTCGTTCGGTGTGGACGACGTTTCGGAAGAACCGCTGGACTGGTGCCGCGCCAGGGTCGTGCCCTGCGTTGATCCAGAGTGGGTGCTCTCGTCGGGCGCGGTAGCATTTCTCGCGCCGCTTGCCCAGGACCACGCCGCGCTCGTGAACGCCGCCGTGGAAGGCCCCGACCGGTTCGAGGCCAAGCGCGAAGTGATTGACGAGTACGGCTGGCGTCACTTCGGCGAGATCTACGGCGATCATGAATCCATTCACCAGAAGACTCCGCCCATCGTTTCGCACTACAACAATCAGTACGACCCCGTCGCGGGTTTTACGTATCAGTTTCTGCGGACTGCGGATCCGCGATGGTGGACGATGGCGACCGAACTGGCGTCGCACGTCATCGACATCGACGTGTATCACACGACGCGAGACAAGTTCGCTTACAACCACGGATTGTTCTGGCACACCTACCATTACGGCGACGCCGATACGGCGACTCACCGCACGTACCCGGCGTCGGCGCAGGGCAGAACGCACGGCGGCGGCCCCTCCGCGGATCACAACTACACGACGGGCCTGATGCTTCACTACTATCTGACGGGAGAAGAGGCGTCACGCCAGACCGCCATCGATTTGGGTCAGTTCGTGATCAATCTGGATGACGGCAGCCAGACGGTGTTTCGTTGGCTCGACGGCGGCAATACTGGGCACGCGACAGTGTCCGCCGGCTACTACGGCCCTGGCCGAGGTCCCGCGAATTCGGTAAACGCGCTCCTCGACGCGTACCGGCTGTCCGGCGACGCACGATTCCTGGCCAAAGCCGAGCAGCTCATTCGACGCGTGGTTCATCCCGATGAGGACATTCGGAAGCATGGCCTGGACCAACCCGAACATCGGTGGTTCTATACGATGTTCCTGCAATCGCTTGGCAAATACCTGCACGTGAAAGTCGAACGCGGCGAGCTGGACGCGGCGTATGCGTATGGGCGGGCGAGTCTCCTGCACTATGCGCGGTGGATGGCGGCGAACGAATACCCGACTCTGGACAAGCCGGAGAAGCTGGAATTCCCGACGGAAACCTGGGCCGCGCAGGACATTCGGAAGAGCGACGTGTTCCATTACGCCGCCATGCACGCGACCGGCGAAGAACGCGCGGTTTTCGAAGAGCGCGCGGGGTTCTTCCATCGGAATTCCGTGGAAACCCTTCAGCGCATGCCGACACGCGCGCTGGCCAGGCCCGTCATCGTCTTGCTGACGTCCGGATTCCTTGATGCGTGGCGGACGGATCGTCCGCACGTCAGTGAGCCGCTTCCGAAGGCGGACGCCAGCCATGGTCCGGTGCCGACGTTCGTACCGCAGCGGGCGCGAGCCGAACAACGAGCCAAATTGCTGGCCAGTGTGGCGCTGGTGGTTGGAACGTTGACGGTGCTCTGGATACTTCTTAGCTAGGGGACCGTTACCCCGCCTACGAAGTCACCATGTGGGGCCATGAGGGGTCATGGGGGGCACCTGGGACGCGAGGGCCTGGTGGCCCGGCTTCGCCGGTCGCCACCGGCGGTCGCCAGGCCCCGGCATCTCTCCTGGTCTCGCCCCTGCAACTGCGCGAGGACATGGCTGACCTCCGACGAGACCCGATCGTCAGCGAAATCATCGCCGCCGCAATCGAAGTGCACCGCCGGCTCGGACCAGGTCTACTGGAGTCCACCTACCAGGTCTGTCTCGTCTACGAACTTGTGCAACGCGGGCTTCGTGTCCAGCAACAGGTAGCGATTCCCGTTTTCTACAAAGGCGTTCGGTTGGATTGTGGCTACCGAATTGACATTTTGGTGGACGACGGAATCATCGTCGAGATCAAAAGCGTCGCTACGCTCCTGCCCATACACACCGCCCAGGTGCTGACATACCTCCGCCTCACGGGCGCGCGGCAGGCGTTGATCTTCAACTTCAACGTTTTGACGATAAAAGCGGGCCTGAAGAGTTATCTGGGCGATGGGAACAATGTGACCCAGGCAAGCGACCAGGGATCAGATGTACCCGGTGTGCGTGACAGGTGACGCGGCGTCCAAGGCCTGGCGGCCGCCTTTGGCGGCCGGCGGTGAGGAGGAGCGACGAGAACATGGATCCCCATGGATCTCCATGGATCTCCATGGTGAATCCTGTTTTGTCAGATGCCGGATTGAGATCGCGCGTCGATAAGTTCCTCGTAGATACGATCGATTTTGGCCATCCGGCGTTCGAACGAGAGGTCGGTTTCGACGCGCTGGCGAGCTGCGCGGACGCGTTCGGCGGCGGCCGCGGGATCCGCGAGAAGGCGCCGCATCGCCTGTGCCAGAACGGACGCGTCTCCCGGTGGAATCAAGATTCCGTGCACACCGTCCGTGAACAGTTCGGCTGTCCCGCCCACGTCGGTCGCAATGAAGGGCGTTTCTAGCGCCATCGCTTCAAGCACGACGTTCGGCGTGCCTTCGTAGTCCGACGACTGCACGTAGGCGTCAAGCGCGTGATGAAACTTGGTGACGTCGGCTTGCCCTACGAGGCGGCAGATATTCCCGAGGCCTACTCGATCGATTTGGGATTGGAGGTCCTGGCGCAGGCTGCCTTCGCCTGCGATCAGCAAGCGCAGGTTGGCGGACTCCCTCGCCACGGACGCAAACGCTTCGATGAGCAGATCGAATCGCTTCTGTGGCTCGACCCTCCCGACGGCCCCAATCACTACGTCGCCGGCTTCCACGCCATAGTGAGTTCGTGCCGGCGCCTGTTTCGAGGGGTCGCGCCTGAATCTGGCGGGGTCGATCCCGTTCAAGACCACGTCGATTCGCCGGGCATCGGCGCCGACGTTCACCAGCGCCTGCTTGATCTCGCTCGACACCGCGGCGATTCGCGGGAATCGTTTCAGTAGCCGCTTGTCGGCCGGGTAGTAGATGGACTTCTCTTTCCAACTGTGGCCGGTCCATCCATGGGCTGTCGCAAAGGGGATGACGCCCTCCGCACGCCCGAGCAGATAGGCCAGCAGGTCCGTCTTGTACTCATGACCGTGAGCGATATCGATCTTTCGATCGCGCACCAATGCTCTCAGAGAACGCCACGCGTTTCGATCGATGGTGCTTCGTTCGCGAATTTCCACGTAGTCAATCCCCATCGCGCGCGCCTGTTCTCCGATCGGAAACACGGTGTCTCCGGCATTGCAGAGATAGCACACCGTCAAGGCGACGTTTGGATTCACAAGCTTGGCGCTGGCCAGGATCGTCTTGTCCGGTCCTCCGCCTGTTCCCGCAACGCTGCGCAGTTCAAGTACGCGAATGGGCATGGCTATCGGCGGTGATGAGGCGCCCTGGTAATGAGCGCGACCCCGCGTGCGAGGTCATAGACGAGTGACACGACAAATGACTGGCCAAGGAAGACGGGGCCGAGGTTGTTCGCGCGCATGGCCATGCGCACCGCCTTCACGGCCGCCAACCCGCCGATCGTGACGACCGCCGCTCCGATGATGAACCATGCTCGCTGTGACGAGCCCAGCAGGGCCATGGCGAATCCGCCGACGAGGGCGATCAGCGCGGCCAGCGTCACAATCGGCGTGACGAGGCTCGGGATGTCGCGGAGCGTCAGCGGCCCACGTAGCGAAACCTTCAGGTTGTCCCGGCCCCGCCACCGTTCGGCGCGAAACAGCGCGGCCAACGTGGGCGGATCGCCGTGGTGCACGCTTCCAAGTCTCTCATCGCCGATGATTGTCCAATTGGCCGATCGCAGACGCTGGCAGAGGTCTACGTCCTCGCAAGCTTCGAGCGAAGGATCGAAGCCCCCTAGCTGTTGGAAAGCCGAACGTCGAACGACCAGATTGCCGGATCCGAGCCAGGCGACTTCACTTCGCCCCTTCGTCCGGCCTCGCAGCACGCCGTACATTTTCTGGACCCAGGTTCCGTTTTCTGGTGCTGAATAAAGGGCGCCTGCCGCGCCAATGTCGGGTCGCCCGAGTGCGCTGAATGCCGTCGGGATCCAGTCGGGCACAATCTCGTGGTCAGCATCGATGAATGCCAGAAGATCGGCATCCGTCGCCGCGGCGGCATGGTTGCGCATTTCTGAGACCCGAAGCCCAGGCAGGGCGAGCACGCGGGCGCCGGCGGCCGATGCCACCCGACGTGAGTCGTCAGTGGATCCGTTGTCGGCGACGATCACGGTCGCCTCCCTTGGATCGAAGTGATTGCCGGCGATGGCGGCGAGGCAACGCGCGAGCCGCCGGGCATCATTCTTCACCGGGATAATGATCGCCAGGGTTGTCATGCCACCCGTTGCGCGATCGTCGCGTCAGCGCTGTTCTGACTTTCCTGAATCGCCACGAGATGAAGGGCCGTCGAAAGGCCGAAGATATGCCACGCCATTTCACTGTACTGCTGCGATAGGAACGAGCCCGTGACGCCATATACCACCAGCGAGCTGGTCAGAGCATTGGCGAAAAGTTTCAGATCCCGAAGCGCCGGCCTCGCTCGCGCCAGTCGCACGACACTCCAGCACGACCAGAAGGCCATCACGATGTTGGCCACGAAGAGGATCAGCCCCGGGTATCCGAGATCGCCGAGGACACCGAACCAGATGCTATGCGCCGCCCGCTCACCTTCGTACCGATGGTCGTAGTCATAGGTTTGATACGACTTGTTGTAGCCGTTCAGGCCGACGCCGGTCAGGGGTTTGGCTCTCGCCATCTCCTGACCAACCTGCCAAAAATAGAGCCGGCCCGCCGACGAGTCGTCGCGTTCCTGTTCGTCCTCTACCTGGATCGTGTTCATCCGATCCCAGAAGGTCTGCGGCATGATGCTCCAGACGAATAGGCCCACCGCGGCGATTGTGATGATCGCCCGGATCTTTTTTTCGGCCCGCAGGACCATGATGGTGCTGAGCGCCGCCGCGCCTAGAAAACCGCCACGCGAATAGGTGCTGATGCCACGGAGAAAAACACCGACGGCAAAAAACCGATGGACGTAACGCTCTTGCCAGAGGCGTGAGGTTTGAGCCAGGGCGCCCAGGATCGGCACGAGCATCATCGTTCCGAGCGCCACACCATTGTTGTCGCCGAGAAAGATAATCGGATTGTCGTTCTTGGCGCCGGGCGAGAACCACAGATTGGCCCAGCCCTGCTTGGCCGTCTCGAATCCAAGGGACATTGCGATTACAAGGAAAACGAGTCTGAATTCTCGCCGGTCGTTGATCAGAACGACCATCAGGTAAGTTATGAGTAGAACTTTCCCGAAGTTCTCCAGGAAGCTAAATGACCAATCGGGGTTCTCCGACGTGAATGATCCGACGATCGCCTGAGCAAAGAACAGCCAGATCAAAGCGGTCCTGACGTTGATCTTCGGATTGGGAAGCGACCCCATCGTTCGGAGCGCCACATATGCGCCGATAATCCAGGACAGACGCAGGGACCGAATGAAGGCGCCGTACGTCCAGTCGTCCGGTCGAAAGTACGCGTTCCAGAGATAGAACAGCAGCCCGTAGAACGCGCTTTGCGCGGCGAAATACGCCCCGCCGATGATGATCAGGATGACGAAGATCAGGCGCAGCATGGGCTACCTCGCCTCCGCGCGATGATCTTGCCGATTGGCCTCGGCAGTGTACAGGGCGTCGTACCTGGCGAGTGTGGTGTCCAACTGATAGTGCTCCCGCACGCGATCGGCGCCGGCTGAACCAAGCGTTCGCGCGAAGCCGTCGTCGCCAAGTATGCGGAGGAGCGCCGACGCAATGGCAGGCGCGTCACCCCGAGGCGCGAGGAGACCATCCACGCCGTCCCGGACGATTTCCGGATTGCCTCCCACCGCGGTCACGACAACCGGGCGCGCAGCCGCCATAGCTTCGAGGAGCGTAATCGACGCGGCCTCGCTCATAGACGTCAGGGCAAAGACATCCACCACCTGCAGGATATCGGCCACATCGTCTCGAACCCCCAGAAAGCGGACTCGTGCCCCGAGTCCCAGTTCCGACGTGAGCGCCTCGAGTTCGCCGCGAAGCGGGCCATCGCCGACCAGCAACAGGTCGGTGTCTGGACGGGAACGCGCGACCTCGGCGAAGGCCTCCAGCAGCGTTCGATGGTCCTTCACTGGGTGGAAACGCGCGATACAAGCGACGTACTTCCTGTCCGGGTCCAGGTTCAGTCGGGTGCGCATGCGAGTGGCATCTCCCATGGCCGAGTATTTCGGCAGATCGATTCCGTTTGGAATCACCTCGATCCGATCGGACCGGAACCCATCCTTTTCCGCGAGGCTCTTCGCGCTGAATTCGCACACGGCATTCACGCGATCCGCGAGTCGATCGAACAACCAACGGTTCGCTGTTCGCCGTTTGGACGACACCACATCCGGGTAGTGACGTCCGTGCTCGGTGAAGATGACGCGCGGCCGCGGTCGGCACAATCGCGCCGCCAGTGCGCTGTAGAAGAACGGCGTGTATTGATGCGCATGCAGCACCTCGAGGCTGCGCGCCCGAATGTCGCGAGCCATGCGCCAAGACACGCCCAGATCGAGACCGGCCTTTCGGTGGTAAGCGATCACGGGGATCCCTTCGCCCTGCATCCGCTCGCCGAGTGCGCCAATCGTGTCGAGACAGAGGATGACCGGATCGATGCGCGAACCCAGGCGCCGGATCGTTTCGGCTACCAACACTTCGGCGCCGGCGACCTGCATCACGTGCAGGACGAACCCGACCCTCACGGGTGCGCGACCTGAGATCGCGCTGGTCACTTCGTCTCGCCCACCTGCGCGGCGAGCGCGGCCATCGCGTCGCGAGCCGTCTGCTTCCAGGTGTGGTTTTCGAGGACCCAGGTTCTCGCCGCGTCGCCCAGCCGCCCTCGTCGTTCATCGTCGGCCCACAGGCCGACCATGGCGTCGGCGAACTCAGCGGGCGTCGCCGCCAGTGTGAATGGCGGGTTGCCACGCAGGCCGCGCCCGGCCGTGGCGGTGCCGACGATGGGCAGACCCAGCGCGGCGGCTTCGAGCAGCTTGTTCTTGATACCGGCGCCTGAAACGAACGGCATCACGGCTAACGCGTGGCTTCGCGCTTCACCGCGCAGGTCTCGCAGGTTCGCCTGGAGCACGATGCCGTCTTTCGAGGCGAGCGTCTTCACCGCATCCGTCGGTTGAAACCCAATGATGGTGAAGCGCGCATCGCTGACGCGTTGTCTCACCACCGGCCAGACGCGACGACAGAACCACTCCAGCGCCTGAATGTTCGGTCCGAAATCCAGGCGTCCCCAGAAGACCGCTGAGCGTTCTTTCTGCACTTCACGCCCGGGCGCGAAGTATGTGCCGTCTACGCCGTTGGGCAGGAGGTCGACATTCTTAATGCCTGCGATGCGATGCATCGCACGCTGATCGCTTTCCGACACCACCCATGCGCGATCCACGACGTGCCGGTGTGCGCGCTCGTATAGGCCTTTGTAAGCCGCCGCCTTCACGTGTTCCCGCCAGCTTGCGATGGATGGTTGGAGCTGCGACAGATGGTGGAGAACCCATTCGTCCGCGGCGTACCAGATGCGAACGGTGTTCTCGAGCGCCGGGAAGAACGGCAAGGCATCAAGGCCACCGACGATCACCGCGTGGGGCTTCAGTCGTTGCGTGGCTTGCCGCAGTGCGATCACCCACTGGTCGTCAACGCCCCAGAACGACCGGAATCTGTGTTGGAGCCTGGTGCCGGGCAGGGCCACCTTGTCTTCGACGAATGGTCCGTCCAGGCGGACCTTCTCCACCAAAGTGACACCATCAATCGCGGGCGGCTCGACGGGCACCACGGTGGCCAGCGTCACTTCGTGACCAGCCTCGGCGCAAGCCTTCATCATCGAGAACGTGTGCACGTCGTGGCCGCTGGAACGCGGCCAGACGAGCGAGTGTTTGACGAACAGTAACCGCATGAATCAGTGACTCCCGTTGGGCGCCGCGCCGGTCGTCCCGATGTTGGTCATGGCGCGTTCGTCGGCGGCGACTACGGCGCGAAACGCCTCCGGCGAGTCCCGCCGCGGTCCGCTGAGGTACTTAACCCAGTGCCAGTACGCGCTGGCTTTGGCTCGCACACTGTTCGTGAAGTAGTTGATATTCGATCGGTTCGGTTTCTGCAGCATCGAGACCAGGCCCAGATGCCTTGTGAACGTCCACCTCAAGGCCGCGCCACCTTTGCCGAAAGGGCCGAAGTGCTTCAGGTACACGTACAGCGGGTTCCGGATCGAGTTGAGGTGCCACCGTAGAGACAGTTCGCTCATGTCGGGACGCGGCTTCGCCAGGTGCGTGGCCACCAGGCCGGGGTGATAGATCACCTTGAGACCCGCCTCGCGAATGGACAGGCAGTGGTCGGTTTCGATGCAGTTGCCGCTGCTGTACGGCTGCGCGAGCAGCGTCGTATCGTTCAGGCCGGCCCGCCGTACCGCTTCCCGCGTAAACACGTAGCAGAACCCGTAGATGTGTTCCACTTCAATTGGTTTTCCGGTATCCACGTCGAAGTTGGCGACCATGACGCCATTGTTCAGGAGGCGGCCGACGTCCGTGCCGAAATTCTGGTAGCCCTTTTCGATCGCCCGAAATCCCACGCATCCGATCAATGGGTCGGACGCGAGCAGCGCTTCGCACTTCGTCAACACATCCGGCATCGGCCGCGCATCGTCATTGAGCAACAGGATGCGATCGCCGGTGCTCTCCACGATTCCGCGGTTGACGGAGAAGCCGTAGCCGCGATTCTTCGGGTTGACCAGATACCGGATGCGGAGGCGGTCCATGAACGGTTCAGCAGCGGCGCGCGTGTTTTCCGGCCCGCCGTTGTCGATGATCACGACCTCGATGGCGTCTTTGGGATAGTCCAGGGCACACACACTCTCGAGGCATTCGGCGAGCGAGTCGCCGCGGCGATACGTCGGAATAGCGATGGAGTAGACGGCCGTCATTGGGTCCGCCACCAGTCGATCGTCGCCGCGAGTCCCCGATCCAAATCCCATGCCGGCGTCCATCCGAGCGAAGCCGCCAGGCGAGTCGGGTCGGCGACGACGAGCGGCGTGTCCGTGGCTGCAGCGGGTATCGCGCCCAGCCGGATCAGCTCAGGCCGGCCGATCACTTGGCCAATCCGATTGACGATGTCCTTGAGCGCGATGGCCTGGCCGGAGGCAATGTTGATCGGTCCCGTGACGTCGCTTTCGAGCAATTTCACGAAGGCGTCAGCCACGTCGCCGGCATACAGGTAGTCGCGAATCTGACGGCCGTGCGAACAGAGCGCGGGTTGACCCGCAATCAGGGACCGAATGACCGAGGCCACGAGGCGATCGGGATGTTCGTGCGGGCCGTAGAGAAAAAAGATCCGGCCCCACGCGCTGGTCATGCCGCCTGTTGACATCGCCGACGTCAGGAGTTGAAGCGCGTGCTTGCAGGTTCCGTACAAGGTGTGAGGCGTGCACGGCGTCCGGTCTTCCGCACAGTAGCCGTAGCGCCAGTCGTACTCGAGACACGATCCGGCCGTGACTAGTCGCGATCCGCCTTGGTTTCGAAACGTCGTCACCAAATCGAGACTGGCGCGGACCCACTCGGAGTTCTCCGGCGCCTGGGCCCAGCGGCCTGGTGCGATGTACCAGGCGAGATGCAGCAGGTGACTCGCGCCGGCGTCGGCGACGACCCGTGTCACGTCGGTTCGATCGAGCAAGTTCGCCTGGTGCCAAGTCACGCCCGGCATTGCTTCTGGTGCGTGCTTTGACCAAACCGCGTGGATGTCCCATCCGCGTTCCACGAGCCTTGGCAACGCCATGCGTCCCACGCATCCGGTTGCGCCGGTCACGAGCACTTTCTTCGGACCACTCATGACCAGTCGCTCCACTGCTGGTCCTTCGGAGACAGAATCACGGGCTCGATGGGCCAGTCGATCGCTATCGCTGGATCATTCCAACGTAGACCCCGTTCGGCGCCGGCGGTGTAGGCCGCCGTCACGGGGTACGTCACCTCGCAGCTGTCCTCGAGCGTCAGGTATCCGTGGGCGCAACCCTCGGGCACGTACATCATCGTGCGGTTGTCGGCGCTCAGCTCCGCGCCAAACCAGGCGCGATAGGTCGGCGAATCCGGTCTGACGTCCACGATGGCGTCGAACACGCGGCCACGGATACAACTGACGAGTTTGACCTCGCCGTGCGGCGCCGCCTGGTAATGCAGACCGCGCAACGTTCCTCGTTTCAGGCTGAAGGACGAATTGCACTGCACGAAGTCCGCGCGCAATCCGTGCCTGGCGAAGTCATCACGGCACCAGAGTCTCGCGAAGGAGCCACGCTCGTCCGTGCGAGGCTCCGGCTGAACCAGCCACGCGCCGGCGATCCGGGTCTCGAGGAACCGCATCACGCGCGCGCGGAGCGCCCCGCCGCGTCCAGGAAGGTGCGATACCAGGTGATCGTCTGGGCCAGACCCTGGTCCAACGTGTGCTTGGCCGTCCAGCCAAGGCGCGTCCTGGCCTTCGTGGAGTCGAGGTACTGGTCAAGGATTTCCGCGCGCACTTGATCGAGAATGACCGGCTTCAGATCCGCCCGACCCATCGCGCGCTGGATCGCCTCGGTAATCTCGATGACCGACACCTGCGATTCCGGACTGAAGTTGAACGCCTCGCCGCGCACACCGGAGGCATCACCCTGTTCCGCCAGCGCGAGATACGCGTCCACGACATCCTCCACGAAGATGTAGTCCCGCGTGAACTTGCCATTGCTGCGAATGATCGGGCGATCGCCGTTCCAAAGACTCCTCACGGTGCCAGGGACGATGCGGGACCAGTTGAGATCGCCGCCGCCATAGATATTGCCGCATCGCGCTACGGTGATTGGCAAATCGTACGTGTGCGCGTACGACAACGCGATCAGATCCGTGCAGCTCTTGCTGACGTCGTACGGATGGCGTCCGTTCGCCGGCATGTCCTCGGTGTACGGTAGAGACGGCCCGTCACCATAGGCCTTGTCGCTGCTGGCGACGACAACACGCGTCACGAGTGATTTGTGGACGCGGCAGGCCTCGAGCAGGTTATAGCTGCCGCGGACATTCGCTTCGAACGTCGGCAGGGGATTCCGGAGGGCCGTTGACACAATCGGCTGCGCGCCGAGATGGAACACGGTGTCCACTTCGTGCTCGTTGATGGCGCGCTCGAGCGTGTCGTAATCCTCGAGACGCCCGTTGACGACGTTGGTCCTGAGAATGTCGCCGCTGCGCACGAGTTCCGTCTGCGGATCCCAGTCTCGGACCAGCGTCACCACGTGCGCGCCGTTCTGGATCAGACGCTTCACCAGCCACGAGCCGACAATGCCCGTGGCACCCGTGACGAACGTCTTCCGGCCGGTCCAGGAAAACTGAGACATCTAGATAAACTCCGCAAAACGGTACTCGGACCGATGAAACATGACCCAAGCCACGCCCAGGATCACCACGGACGCGGCTGCCACGGCGCCGAACGGCCCCATGGCTGGGAGATGCCCGAACAGGATGACGTCCCGGTAGGCGTCAATGATGGGCGTCATCGGATTGAGCGACAGCACGACACCGGGTAGGCCCTTGACGTCCTTGAGCGGATACAGCACTGAGGACGCGAACATCCAGAGTGTGATGACCACTTCGAAGAGATATTTGACGTCGCGATAGAAAAGGTTCGCCATCGCCAGGAACAGCGCGACGCCTGCGGTGAACGTGACTTGAACGAGCAACACCACAGGCAGAAACAGAATCGCCGGCGTGACGGGCACCTGGTAGTAGATCATCATGGCGACGAGCAGCAGTGCGCCCACCGCGAAATCCACCGCGGACACGAAAACCGCTGAGAACGGAAAGATCTCTCGCGGGAAGTACACCTTGGCGACGAGATTGATGTTCGCGGTCAGCGATCCGACCGAGAACCGCAGCGCCGACGCCGTCAGGTTCCACACCAGTAGGCCGGTGTACACAAATACCGGGTAGGGCACGGCGACGTCGAGTTTGACCACGCCGGTTTTGGAGAACAGAACCGAGAACAGGATCGTGTTCAGGAGGGGCATGAACACCGCCCACCCGAAGCCCATGATCGTCTGCTTGTACCGGAGCATCAGGTCACGGTGGCTCATGACGTAGAGCAGCTCCCAGTAATCGAACTGCTCCCGGACCATTTCCCGCACGTCAGTCACGAGTCGACTCAACACCTACACGACCTCCGGGCTGACAGTAGTGCAAAGCCCTTGCCGGACGAATGCCCGCAAGCCCTTGTAAATACAGGGAATTACTAGCGAAGTCTGCATTCGCCCACCCTATTGTCCAATGGAATGACGACTTTTTGACTGTCAATCGATAGCGGTTACATTCCTGTCGGTTCCAGCCCTGACACCGATCCAGGCCCCAGCCAGGCTCAGGGCGACGTCGGTCAGGTCTGGGTATCGCCCGACGACCCAGCCTTGGAGATACTCGACCGGGGCGGCGACCAACAGGGTGAGGACGAGGGCTAGCAGGACAGGTCCGGCGGGCCTGCCCACCGTAGCCTTGGCGGAGGTGGGTCCGGTGCGCCCTGCAGAGCGGGCTATCCAGAACCCCAGCGGGAAATAGAGCAGCAGCAGTTCGATGACGTGGCTGAGCGCTTCGAACGTCGTGTGCGCGTAATACCCGAAAAATGGGAACCATCCGACGGCGTGGTATTGCGTGGCGATCTCGAATGGGCTCAGCATCTGGAGCGCCGCAGATCCGGCCGTGAGCGCCACAAGTACCCCTAGCCACAGTCGAGGCCAGATGATCTTTGACGCCATCGACCACAGTGCGGCGCCGATCAGAATCCCAATCGATGACACCATCGCATCCCAGAGACCGGGCATCCGTGATCCGATGACGAGTTGTGAACCCTCGAGCAGGCACACGATCCCAATGCCAAACGCCGCCGCCTTGGTGCCGGCATTTCGCTCACCCAGCACGGACAAATAGCTCGCGAGTGTCGTCGCAAAGAACGCGCCGAGCATCAGCGCCGTGCCTTCGTCGCGCAGCCCGCTGAACTGCCACAGGTTGCCTTGCAGGCTCCGCACTTTGGCGACGATGGTGCCAGTTTCCAGCGTGACATCGAAAGGTTGCCAGGCCGCGATCAGGAGCACGAGCCCGGCGATTGCGAACGGCCGAAGAGCTTCCATGTCCGCGAGGCCCTCCTCGTGAAGGCGCCGCAGGGCCGCCACATAAAGTCCGTGAAGCTGCCACGCCGCAACAGCGCCGATCAACGCGCCGACCGTGTTGGTCAGCACATCGCCGGGCGAGGATGTACGGTCGGTCATGAAGAGCTGCAGGCCTTCAACCGCAACAGACAGTGCCGCACCCAGAAGAGTTACGAAGATGATTCGCCAGATCGTGCGACGGCTCCCGGCAAGAAACGCGAGGGCGCCGAATGGCAGGAAGAAGAGGATGTTTTGAACGACGTCAGGAATGGACAGACGCCGGCCCGTGTCGGGCGTCACTAACGGGTTCAGTGGCAGCGAGCGTAGTTTGAGTAACGCCTCATCCCAGCCGCCGGCGAAATGAAACGGGATCGTGGTCCCGTAGATGATGAACGCGGTGTAGAGCAGCCAGAGCGAAGAAAACGACCTGGGGAGTCGTCTTCCCGGGTGCGGTGGAAAACGACTCCCGAGGTCGTTTTCTTCCACTGTCAGTTCAGCGACTTCAGGATTTTTTGCGCATCGTCTGACCCAGGGAAGTTTGGCTGGAGCTTCAGCGCCTTTTCCAAAGCCTGGCGCGCGTTGGTTTTGTCCTTCGCGAGCGCGTAGGACGCCCCAAGGTGGTACAGATAGACCGCATTTTCAGGCTGGGCCGCTACGGCCGCCTTCAGCGAATTCACGGCTTGCGAGGCGAATCCCTTCTTGTAATAGATCCAGCCCAGAGTGTCGTCAACCTCGTGCGAAGTCGGCATGCCGGCCTTCGCGGTCTGCGCCAGCGTCAGTGCGACCTCGAGGTTCTCATTTCGATCCACATAGAGTTGCGCCAGGTTATTTGCCGCCACCGCCGCTTTCGGATCGATGCCAAGAGCCTTCTCGTACTGTTTTCTTGCGTCGTCGATCTTGTTCTGCAGGTGCAGAAGCGTCCCGACCATCGTGATGAACGGGACGGATTTCGGCTGCAGCGCCACCAGCTTTTCGAACTCCGCGGTGGCTTCGACCAGCCTCTTCTGCTGGACATAAACGGTCGCGAGCAGGCCAAAGGCCTCGAAGTCCTTGCTGTCACTCGCCAACGCTTGCTTCAGCGCACGTTCCGCCGCCACCTGGTCACCGAGCGACAAGTAGGTGCGTCCAGCGAGGACTTGCAGCGCGTGATCATTCGGCGCTGTGGCGAGTACTTTCTCGACGCGCGCACGGGCCGCTGCTCCCTTGTTCTGCTGCAGGTCAATGATATTGAGGCCGCGCAGAGCATCGACGTACAGGGGATTCAGAGCAAGGGCCCCCTCGAACGACGCGCGAGCGGACGCGATATCGCCCTTCGCCAATTGCATTCGCCCGATCTCGGCCTGGACCGCGGCATCCTTGGGAAAGGCTTTTTGCAGCGATCGGAGTGGAGCCTCTGCGAGATCAGGACGGCCGCTTGCCAGATGCGCTCTCGCTAGCAAGAAATAGGCCTCGCTGTTACCCGGCATGCCTCGAATAGCTTCCTGTGCGAAGCTGGCGGCCTCGGTATTCTTCCCCAGGATGATGGAGAGACGCGCGGACTCCACACCGGCGGCGGCGAATTTTGGATTAATCCTGATCGCTTCCTTCTGCTGGGCAAGTGCCTCGTCATAGTTGAACGAGCCCGCAAGCACCTTGCCCAGCACGTGATGTGCCTGGCTTGATGAGGGATTCGATTTGACGGCGAGACGAAGCGTGGCTTCGGCTTCGCTGTGCTTGCCTTCAGACAGCTGGACCTGCGCCTTGGCAACCAAGGCTTCGGTCTGGTTTGGGATCCGGGCCAGTACCTCTTCGATCAACTTGTAAGTGGCGGCGCGATCGCCAGCCATGAACCCGAGACCGGCCAGTCGCAGTTTGGCCGCCGTGGCCATCTCGATCTGCGGGCTCTTGGAAATCTCCTCCAGCAGAGCCTTGGCGTCTGCGGTCCGGTTCGCGACGACGTAGTAGTCAGCGAGGGTGAATTTGACATTGCTATCAGGGTATTTGGCGATGACCGCTTTCAGCGGCTGCTCGGCATCCGCCACTCGGCCCAAGGCGATGTACAGAAACGCGAGCGCGCGATTGACCATCGAATTCGTCGGGTCGATCGCCAGCGAGTCTTTCAGCAGCTTCTCTGCTTGGTTGTGCCGCCCCGTCGACCAGTACAGATTGACCAGAGCCAGCCGCGGGATGACGGAATTTGGTTCGGCTGCAATCGCCGTCTTGAACGCCGCTTCAGACCCGCTTATGTCACCCTTCGCGAATTGAATGGCACCCAGGTTTGCGTAGGCCAGTGCCTTTGACGGCTCGGCTCGAATGGCGTCTTCAAACTCTTTCAACGCTCCATTGATGTCCTTGAGGCCGGCCAGCGCGTTTCCTCTGAGTATCAACGCGTCGGCGTTTCTCGGATTCTTGTCGAGGACCTTCTGGGCTCGACCCTTGGCGTCGTCGTGGAGCCCAGCGATCAGCAGCATCTGGCCGGCGACAATTTGGGCGTCGATATTGTCAGGGAGGAGATCCGCGGCGGTAACGTATTCCTTGAGCGCGTCGTTCCCTCGGTTGGCCTGGACGAGAAGGTCGGCGAGCTTCAAATGCGCGGGGCCGTTTCGAGGGTCGGCCTTAAGGGCCTGCTGGTAGGCGACGATGGCCTCTTGCGCGCGACCTTTGGCGGCGAAGTCGGCAGCCTCCTTTAGATAGCGGTCGCGGGCGGCCTCCTTGCTCTCGCAACCAGCCATAAACACCAGGAGGAGGCACAAGGGAGCGAGAACGATTCTGGACGAGGACACTGTCATACCCTCCGGAGCGGGCCTTCGGCTGGCCCAACGGCCTGACTTATCGGGCGATCTTGGTCGTGGGACCAGCGTTTTCAGGGCAAAAGCAAAGGGCACCTGGATGTGACTCCAGGTGCCCTCTATCGACGAATTGGTCAGCGTTACGACTAGCGGGCGTAACGACGGCGGAGCACCGTGGCCATACCGAGGAGGCCCGTGCCGAGCAGCAACATCGAACCCGGTTCCGGAACGGCCGAGAGGTTCGCACTCGCCGTGGTCTGGTATCGCGTCGTGTCGTTCAGGCCGATGGCGATCGTCGTCAGGCTCAGAATCGAGAACAGGTTGGAGCCCGGCCCGACAAGCACGCTGCCCGGGTTGCTCGAGCAGGAATCGACACCACCGCTGAAGAGTGGCGTGCAGCTCGCGAGCGAGCTCGCCTGCACTCCGGCCGGCAGAGTCGGCGCCGGCGGGGCGCCAGTCAAGGTGCCGTTGTTACCTGAGAACCACGCCTGGTAGGTCACCAAGCCGCGGCTTGGGGTTGAACCAAAGCTGGTCTGGTCGGTGCTCATCGTGACGTCGAGGCTATACCCCGGGCCATTCGGAATCGTGTAGTTGGTGATCTGCAGCCACACATTCAGTGACGCAGCGCTGGTGTTTCCGCTCCGGCTGACGAAGAACGTGTTCGTGGCCGAGTTGGACGTCGGCGAGCCTTCCAGACCGCCGGCAATGGTTGCCGTGACGCTATAGTCCCCGATAACCTGAGGGCCAATGACGATGCCGTTCACCTGATTCTGGGGGAACGTCGAACACGTATTCCCCTGACACATCACCAACGAATAGGCCAACGCCGCTTCTGCCTTGGGAGCTGCCGCCAAGGCCAGCACCCCCACCATCAAACTAATCTTGAGAAAACTCTTCATATCCATTCCTCCGAGGCCGAAGCCCCTCATGGGTCCCAGTTCACTATCCGCAGCTTCGACCTCTAACCTGCGGTGCTTAACAGCCTCTTATATAGCAAGAACAATGCCCGGCTTGCTGCTGACTTATAATGTCTCGTAACTTGCTAATAACAAACGTCTTATTCCAAACTTACACTACGGTCTAATGCTGAGAAGTCTACCTTCCGAGGTACTTTAGGCTCGTCTTCATCGTCCCAGGTCCGCCAGAGTCTTTCTGGCTTCCTCGGCTCCCTGAAACGATGGGCTCATGGCCAGGGCCTTTTTCAGTGCGGCCTTGGCTTTTTCAATGTCCCCAGTTTGGGAGTACGCCATGCCGAGGTGGTAGTAGACCGCCGGGTCCGAGGTGTCTTTCTTGAGGCTCGCTTCGAGGCTGCGCACCGCCTGTGGAAACATGCCCTTTCGGTAATAGGCCCACCCCAGGGTGTCGTTCACATGAGGCTCGTCGGGCAGACTTCTTTGGGCAACCTGGGCGAGCTGCAAGGCCTGGTCCAGGTTCCGATTCGAGGCCACGTATAGCCACGCGAGGTTATTTGATGCAACCGCGGCCGACGGATCAATCGTCAGCGTCTTCTGATACTGCGCTTCGGCGGCCGGAAGATCCTTTTGCGATTCCATGATCATCCCGAGCACCGTATTTACGGGCACCGACCTGGGGCTGCGTTTCACCAGATCCTGGTACTGATCCCGCGCATCACCGAGGCGCTTCTGGCCGATGTACAGCTGACCGAGGAGGCCATACGCGGCCAGCCGCGCGGGTTCGCGTTCGATGGCTTCCTTGAGCAGTTCCTCGGTTCGCGCGAAGTTGCCGGCCGCGGCGTGTGCCCGCGCGCCCATGATGAAAAGGTCCGCACTGGGCGGCATGCGCTTGATCGCCTCATCGACGCGATCGACGGCGTCTTTCTTGCGGCCGGCTTGCAGGTCGAGGGCCACCAGGCCCTGCAGCGCTTCAAGATCATTCGGTGCCACCGCCAGAACTTTCGTGTAGCTGGCGCGAGCGCCCGCGGTGTTCCCCGCCGCGAGATTGCGCACCGCCACCAGGTTCAGCACCGGAACGGCGTTTGGAAATGTCTTTTCGAGGCTTGCCAGTTCCGCCGTGGCTGCCGCCACATCGCCGCGGAGGAGTAAGACACGGACGAGCAGCGCGCGCGCGACGGCACTACCTGGCATGATGGTCAGCGCCTGGCGCGCGTACGTCTCCGCTTTGTCCGCGTTGGCCACGCGCAGGTTCAATTGGGCGAGCGCGATGAGTCCTGGTATCGAGTTCGGCTGGATCCGCAGGACCTCCTCATACGCCTTGGTCGCCTCCTCCGTCCGATCTCGGCCAGCTTCGATATTGCCGATGGCGAAGCTCGCCTCGGCTGCCGCGGCGCTGTTGGGCTCGTCTTTGATCAACGCCGTTGCGGCGGTCATGGCCTCATCCAGCTTGTTGTCCAGCACCAGCAGGCGCATCTCCAGCAGGCGCGCCGGAGTAAACTTGGGCGTCTTCTCGAGCACGCTCCGCACGATGGTGGCTGCCACGCCTCGGTTATTGCGAGACGCTTCGATCGCGGCCAGGCGCAGCGACGCCGGTCCAAACGAATCGGGCTTTTCCTTTAGAGGCGTCAGAATCGCCTTGGCCTCGTCGATTCGACGCTGGGTCAGGTAGTAATCCGCCAGCGAGAGTTGCGCCTCGTCCGTGTTCGCGGCCGCAGCAATGGCCTTGAAATACGGTTCCGCTTCAGCGGCGCGTCCGTTCGCCACATAAAACCCGCCGAGGGCGCGGTTGGCGTTGAGGTTGCCCGGCTCCATCGCAAGCGCGCCCTTCAATTCAGCCTCAGCTTCCACCACGCGCTGGCTCGCCCACAGGAAATTGGCCAGCGCCATCCGCGCGGAGACGGACTTTGGGGAAAGGTCGACGGCCTTGCGGAATGTGGCTTCCGCTTCCCTCAGGTCGCCGCGCTGCGCCTGGATCACGCCGATACTGGCGTAGATCTGCTCGCTCCCGGGATTCAGAGCCAACGCCTCCTGATACTCATTCAGCGCGTCGTCGAACTGTTTGAGTCCGGCCAGCGCGTTGGCCTTGAGGACCAGGGCGTCTGCGCTTTTCGCATCCAACGCGATGGCCTTGTCGGCCCGGCTATTGGCATCCTCCCAGGACCGGGCCAGGAGCAGCCAGTTACCGGCTTTAATCTGCGCGTTGATGTCATTTGGCAGCAAGTCTGCGGCGAGCACGGCTTCGCGAAGTGCTCCACGAAAATCGCGCTGCTGGAGGTAGACGTCGGCGAGCTTGGACCGCACGTCTCCGCGCTTAGGGTCCGCCTGAATGGCCAGCTTGTACTGCACGACCGCTTCTGGCAGCATCTTTTTGTCGAAGTAGTCATTGCCTTTGGCAAACAGTGCTGAGGCGTCAGGCTTGGAACAGGCGGAGACCAAGGACAGAGCGAGAATTCCGATCAAGGCTAGTTGCTTCACGTAGGACTCCAAAACTGTTCCCGTCGTTCGCGGTTCTACCGTTCCCGTCGTTCTGATTAGTCGGGCAGGAAGTTGCTGAGCGCCGGCATCAGTTCGTTCACGAACGCGATCGCGTTTTTTTCACCGGCAGCTTCGGCTTCTGCCGACGCGCCATTGAGCGGGATGACGATGCGGACGATGGCCGCGTCCGTGCGGTTGTAGCGCGCCGCGTCCATGACCAGGTAGATCTTGCTCCAGTATTCGCTGCCGACGATCCGCCCGCGGCCCTGGTACCAGTAGAGCACCAGTTGCCGTTCAAGGCCCTTCTGAATGACGTAACGATTGACCGTCATCGGCTGCGCGTTCAGATTGCGCGGATCGGGAATCGTCAGCAGTGACTGCGACACCGGCTCCCAGCCCGCAGCGGGGAGGCAGTTTTGCGGCGAGTGCATCGTGTCACCCTGCCGTTGGCTCTTCCAGTAGCCGACGTAAAGATCCGCGAAGTCGCCATCCCGCTTATACAAACGGGTCAGATAGTCATCGAGGCCGAGTACCTCCAGCACCCTCTCTGTAAACGGCGGACGCTGCGTGCCTTGCCACTCTCCCAATTGCATCGGAAAGAGCGAGAAGGACATTCGGAGCGGCGTTTCCTCGGCGCGGTCGGCTCGAGCGACGGCGATCGACGTGGCGAGGAGGCAAACCATGACGACGATGACACGTGTACGCATAGGGTTACTTCGCCTCTTCGCGTTTCGGCGCAAATTTCACGATCGCGCGTTGAATGACCAGAATCATCGCAAATGCAAAGATGAAGACGATAAAACCGGAGAATTCGTGGAAGAAGCCCTCCGCCTTTTCGGGGCCGATCCACTCCGCAGCCATTCCGGTGCTGGCCACGCGCGCACCGTTCGCCACGATTGCCACTGGCACGGCGGACACGACGATCAGCGTCCGCACCCAGGTGCGTGGATCCATGAAGTAGCCGTACACGAGGCCGAGTGTGATCAAGGACACCAGCGAGCGAATACCACTGCACGCTTCGGCCACTTCGAGCGACGTGTGCGGAAGAATCAGCACGTTGCCTTCGCGCAGTACGGGGATGCCGACGACCGAGATGGCCCATTCCCCCAGTTGCGATGCGAGCAACTGCAACGGAAATGCAATCTGGTTGAAGATGATCGCCGGGATCGGAATCATCAGAAACAGAAATCCGATCGGAAATCCGACGATACCGAGGACCGTCCAGCCGAACAGGAACAACACAATGCCGGCGATGACAGGCAGCAGCGCAATGCGGCTCAGAAACAATTCCGAGCCCCACAGCCCTGCCATGAGTAGAGCGATGCCGCCGGCCAGAACGACGAGGCCAAACCACGAGGGCTGAATCGAAGCGTTCGCGAGTTTCTGTCGCCGCTCCCACACGAAGTAGAGCGACAACGGAATAATCAGAAAGCCGTGGGAGTAATTGCCGTCCACGATCCAGGCATCGACCAGGCGGACGAACACCTGCCAGAAGGCGAGCACAATGGCGCCCACAATCAGGGCGGTTCCCGTTAACTGCTTTGCGTTCAGACTCATCCGGCGTTCACTGACTGCAAGGGTTAGGCCATTGTGACCTATTTCACCGAATTTTCAGGACCAACGCCTTCACGTCCTGACGATCGGCAGCTTTCGGGTCGAGCTTGAGGGCGGCGTCGAGGTACGTCCGCGCCGCGGCCATGTCCTTGAGCTCGACGTGGACGGCGGCGGCGTGGATCAGGATGTCCAGATTCTTCGGTTCCAGTCTGGCCGCTCGGTCGATGTAGGGCAGCGCCGTGGCGGCATCGCCATTTTTGTAATGGGCCCAGCCGAGCGTATCTGCCACCACGGCGGTTTGGCCGGACAGGCGGTAGGCGCGTTCGGCGAGGGGCAGCGCTTCCTTCGGCAGATTCTTACGATCGACGAGCATGTAGGCCAGATTGTTGAGCACGGCGACGTTGTCGGGCTCTACCGCGACGATTGCGCGATAGCGCGCGATCGCCTCGTCAAGATCGCCACGCGCTTCAGCCGCCAACGCCAACTGCAGGTGGGCAAAGGTGAGGCGCGGCTCGAGCGCAGCGGCCTGTGTGAGCAAGGCGAGCACTTCCGCCTCGGGTCGTTCCTGGGCTTTCAGGTTCTGCGCCTTCAAATAGAGCTTCAGCGCGTCGACTTTCAGATTCGACGACTTGAGCAGCGCCAACTGCCGCTCTGCGAACAAAGCCGGGAGCCCAGTTTCCGGATCGAACGGACCCGCTGGCCCCGCCTTCGCCAAGGCTTCGGCGGGCAGGCTTTGTCCAAAGGGTGAACACAGTGGATCGCCAATCACGATGTCCTGCCAGCTCAGGTTCGGCATCGCGAGATAGAACGACTCGGCGAGGTTGAAGCCGGAAAAATACGCCGGGAAGAGAATCTGCGGCCGGATGATCGAGTCCAGGTACGGTTCGGCCACGTGGCCGGAGACGCCCGTGATGCCTTCGCGGATCAAGTCGCCGACGAGTGACTGGCCGCCGGTGGCACTGCCGGCCACAGCCGGTCGCCACGCCGCGCTCGGCTCGCGAAACGTGCGGCCGTCCGTGCTGACGTACATGCCGCCGATGGCGCCGTTCGCAAACGTCAGACCCATGTCGCGACGCTGGTTGGCCGGATCGTTCGAACCCCACGAAAAATAGCCCAAAACAGGGCCAGAATTGGCTGCGATCGCGCGCGTCGTTTCCAACTGCACCCGCGTGCCCAACTGCATCGCGGTCAGTCGTTCGGCGGCTTCGGCAAGCCAGGCATCGCCGCCCCGATCGATCAGATTGGCTTTTTGATCGAGCACGATGGCGCCATCGCGCACGGGGTTCGCCCCACGATCAATCAATTTCAGCACGTCGTCCACGGTGAACCCGTCAAGGCGCGTGACGAGGTACACGTCCGATGTGTCCCGCGAAAAATGGCGGGCCTCGGTGATCGGTCTCGCGCCGAGAAAATATGGATTGTCCAGCCGGCCGGCGACTGACACCGGGGCGCCGGTCATCTTGCGGTAGAGGAGCGTGAGTTCCGCGTCTACGCTCGCAACCGTCCCTGTCTGTCCGCCGCTGCCGTCGACGCGGAGTGGCACGCCCTTCGTCAGGACAATATAGAGAATTTGATCCTGGAGACGCTGGCGGGAAAGCCATGCGGCGATTGGCGCTTCGATGGTCGAGCCGTAATCCGTGCGGCTGATCATCTCCTCGACGACCGTCTTGATTCGGACGATGTTCCGCTCCGGCACGCGCCGAACCGTTGCGTAGCGATCAGCGATTTGGATGGACTGGGGACTGTTGCTGTTGACGACGAGGAGGACGTTGTCGCTGGTTTGGGCAATAGCGCGAGCCGGCAGGCATGCCAGCACCGCGAGAATGGCTAGAACGGTGACTCGGGGCGCCATGCCCACAAGTATGGTCGAGATTAGGACTCCACGACCGGTCTGGCCGGGTCGGCAGTCACCGCGGCGATGCCGATCTGGTCCCACTCGCTGATTTTCGGGCTGACGTGCTGGAGCACCTGTTCGTCAGTGGTCTCAATCCGAATCATGTAGGCGATCGGAAGCATGTCGAGCAACCCCGACAGCGCCTTGAGCAATGCCGGGGCGAGCCGATTCTCGTCTTCTTGCGTCAGCGTTGAGGTCAGCTCAATCTGCACGTACCCTCACCTCAGCAATCTGTAAGCAATCTGCGTTCCTACCGTTGTTACACCTGCTGCCAGCAAATTTACAAATTTGTCATCCATGGGGCCGACAATGGTCAGCCCGGATGGCACTACCCCGGCATTTCGGCCCAAACTGACCCAGTGCCCAAGCCTGCCCAAAGATGATGGACTCGGGACCTGGCGGGGAACATAGTACGGACTGCATGGAATTTCCAGTTATTTTTTCGGAGCGTCCCATCGTGGCACGACTCTCGCAGCCTTGGCTCCGGCCTATGGGTGTGTCTGGATCGGTTCGAGCCGCGTGCGTGTTGCTCGCCCTCGCCCTGGCCGTGGGGTGCGCGAAGGACCCTGAGGTGTCGAGGCAGGATCACTTGAGGCGGGGGGATGCGTTCGCCAAGGAGAAGAAGTTCCCGGAGGCGATCGTCGAGTATCGGAGCGCCCTCCAAGTGGACCCCAAGTATGCCGAGGCATTCGTCGGCTTGGGAGAGGCCTTCATGCAGATCGGCGATCGGAAGAACGCGCTTTATGCCTATTCCCGCGCAGCAGACCTGTTGCCCGAGAACGTTGATGTCCAAATCAAGGCCGGCACGATGTACCTGTTGCGGCGCGAGTTCGTGGACGCCCAGACGCTGGCCGACAAGGCGCTTGCCAGGGAACCTAAGAACGTCGTGGCGCTCATCCTGCGCGCGAACGCCCTGGCGGGTTTGATGGAGATTGACCAGGCGATCAAGGAAATACAGGAGGCGATTCAGCTCGAGCCGCAGCGAGGAGACTTATATGCGAATCTCGGCGCGATTCAGGCCGGCATGGCCCGGAACAAGGAGGCTGAGGCGGCCTTCAAACAGGCGGTCGCGGTGGATCCCAAGTCGCCCAGAGCGTATTCGGCGCTCGGCAATTTCTATTGGTCGATCAAGCGCAGGGAGGACGCCGAGGCGGCCTTTCTCAAAGCCGTTGATCTCGAACCGACTGACCTGTTGTCCAACCGGATTCTCGCGACGTTCTACCTGGCGAGCAATCGCCTGGCCGAGTCCGAGAAGTTTCTCAAAACAGTGGCCGATCTATCGGGTGAGATCAACGACCGCCTCCAGCAAGCGGATTTTCTGGCGCTGCATGGCAAGTTCGACGAGGCCATCGCCATCTTCAAGACGGTGGCGGAGAAACCCGAAGGGTTTGGTCCGGCCACGACGCGCCACGCCGGTGCCGAGTACGCCCGCGGCAACAAACCCGAAGCCCATCGCTTGCTCGACGAGGTGTTGAAGCGCAATTCTCTCGCCGCCGGGGCACTGCTGTTGAGGGCTCGTTTTCTGTCCCTTGAAGACAAGCCGGACGAGGCGCTCGAGCGGGCGCAGCAGTCCGTTCGGGCCGATCCGGGTGTGGCCGGCGCGCACTTCTTTCTTGGCCAGCTCTACCAGCAGCGTGGCGACAGCAAGAACGCCATCGCGGAGTACCAGACCGTCGTTCAGTTGAACCCGCGGGCAACCGGTGCGCAGTTGGAGCTGTCGAAACTAAGCTTGACCAGCGGCAATGTGGCGGATGCCGTGTCCTATGCCGACGCCGCCCGCAAGGGCAGCGCGCACCCGGATATTCGCGTGGCGCTTGTTCGCGCGCTATTGGAACAGAACGACTTGAAGCGTGCCGAGGTCGAGTTGAAAAGCCTCGAACGGGATTTCCGGGGTTCGGCGGAGGTCGCAACGCTCATTGGCAACCTCTACCTGCGAAAGCGCGACATTCCGGCGGCCCGTCGTGCGCTTGAGGAAGCGTATCGGCGGAATCCGCGGGACATCAATACGCTATCGGGCCTGATTGCGACCGATTTGTCCACGAACCAGCCCGCCGCCGCGCGCGCGCGCGTCGAGAGCGCGGTGGCGCTCGAGCCCAAGCGCACGGACTTGCTCTTGTTGGCGGCACGCACCTACGCCGCGTCTGGCGATTTGGCACGGACCGAAGCGACTCTCAAGCAGGCGTTGACGGTCGATCCGTCGAATGCGGAGTGCTATGCGCTGCTTGGACAACTGTACGTCCAGACGGGGAGGTTGGACGAAGGACGGCGCGAATTCGAGGGCATGGCCAAGCGGGACCCGACCAGCGTCGGAGCCCAGACCATGGTCGGCATCATCCTCAACAGACAGGGCCGGGTGGATGATGCCATCCGGCAGTACGAGCAACTCGTGACGGTCCAGCCCGAGGCTGCCGTCGCGGCGAACAATCTGGCGTGGATCTACGCGGAGCAGATCCGGAATCTCGATCGTGCCCTCGCGTTGGCCAGTTCGGCGAGGAAAGTTATGCCGACGGATCCGGGCGTCGCCGATACCCTGGGCTGGACGTACTATCGGAAGGATCTGCCGCTGCTCGGCCTGCCGTACCTTCGCGAGGCGGCTCAGAAGCAACCGCAGAACGCCGTGTATCGGTACCACCTTGGCGCGGCGTACGCCAAGGCGAAAGACCCCAAGAACGCAATTGTGGAGCTTGAAGCGGCTCTGAAAATCAGCACCAAATTCGCAGGCGCTGAAGACGCGAAGAAGCTACTCGTCGAACTCAGGAAATAGAGCGGCGAGTTCGCCGAACGAACGCGGCCATTCCCAAGATGCCCATACCCAGCAGCATCACGGAACCAGGTTCAGGCACTGGCGGTGCGCAGGGATTGTTGATAGTGCACAGCCGCGTTGCCCACTCTTCAAAACCGTCGTTGTTACCGTAGCCAAGATCGAGACCAGTAACGGGCTGCGTGGCCACTCCGAACTGCGAATACAGGTAGACGAAGTCAGCGCCGTTCGTTCCGAGAGTGGCGACGGGAATATACATGAACAAGTCGCCGCTGCCGCTGCCGTTGTTCCGGTTATAGTCCATCAGCACGAAGGTACTGCCATCGTTGTACCCGCCCATCGTGTACTTCGTCGTACCCGGGCAACCATTGGCCTCTGTCAGGCCGCCGCTTGCATCTGTGCAGATCTCCACGGCATTGAGCGCCAGCAAAGGATCGTTGCCCTCCTGGTTGATGTCCAGCAGGAACTCGTAGTACAGGACGCCAAGGACGTTGAAGACCGGAATGTCCTTAAGCTGGAGGTCGTGGGTAAAGCTCGGCGACGAGTTCTCGTTATTCAGGAGTGGCCTGCCGTCGGTGTTATGACCGTCGACGACGGTCGCGGGCCCGCCCACCCTGACGAAGGAGTCGATCACGCCAGTCCCCGTTGAGGCCACGGTCGCATCAATAAACAACGCGCCGTGAAAGGTTTGAAAACAGCCACTCGTGCAGTCAAGGACATCAGCCCTCGCAGGCGCGGCCATCGTCAAACCGGCCACCGCCAGAATTGTCACTAAACCCAGGCGAAGGGAGATGCGTTTCATGACTGCCCATTGTGCAATATGCGGGCCGTTTGTGGCTAGTCAGCGAACCGAGCATTTCGGTCGTTAAGGCGCGTGGACCCAGGTTGAAAGTCTTGATGGGAGCAGACTTTAGGCTCCCGTACACCCAGCCGGCATCGGCCTTTTGACGCCCCAGCGACAAGGCGCGTCTCGATGGGGATAGTAGACATAAGTCCGTCACCGGGAAGATTTCGAGTCGGCCAAATCACGAAAGGCCAAGAAATCGGCTATTTCTGTAATGGCACGACTCTGGCTAAAACGGAATCGACAACTGTTAGATCTCTAGAAGGTTCAGAAACATGATCAAGAAGTTCCTCGTCTCCGGCGCCTTGGCTTGGGCGATGCTCGGTTTCGCGAGCTCGGCCTCAGCCTCAACCCTTCAATTTGTGTTCAACGACTGCTTGGGCACCGGCTCGTCCTGTGGCAGCGTGACGGTATCGCAGACTGCAGCGCAGGAATTAGCTGGCGTGGTCAACGTTCTCGTGACGCTGGACCCCGGAGTGGTCTTCGTCAATACAGGCAGCGGCACCAACCACCCGACGTTCGCTTTTAATTTCGCCGAGTCGCTTACGAGCGGCAACATTACGCTGATCAACGACGGCCTGAATGGCAATTGGACTTGGGCGTTTGCTGTCGGTCCTTTCGCCGTAAGTGGTGGCGGAAACTTCGGGTTTGAATACAACTGCACCACCTGCAACAACGGTTCAAGCCCGCCCACCAACCCGGGTCCGCTTGAATTCAACATCACGAAGTCTGGGATCACGCCGCTGTCGTTTACCGGAAACGACCACGACCCGGCCTATTACTTCGCGGCAGACGTCTTCTTCCAGGGCAACACCGGCATGGTGTTTACCGGCCCCGGCCGCGAAACCCGCGGCTGCACTGAGAACTGCGACACAGCCGTTCCCGAGCCAGCAAGTCTGATGCTTCTGGGCACGGGTCTCGCGCTCGCGGCCTTCGGTCTCCGACGCCAGGCGAAGAAGTCCTAAGAGTCCAAATTCAAGTCAAAGGCCCGCATGTCCTTTCGGACATGCGGGCCTTTGTGTTTCTGCGCTCCTGAGTTCAGCGCGCCGCTCAGTAGACGAACGTTCCTGCCGCAGAGCCGCTCAGTGTCCCCGCCGTCACCGAGACGCTGACCGAGTACGTCCCGTGCGGGTCCTTGCCCTTGAGACGGTCTTTGATCGTCACCGCGCCAGTGGAGCTGGTTGTGCCCATCAGCGTTGTGACGCCACCCTTGGGGTCCGTGACCATGAATCTGACACTCGCGCCGCTGAGCGGCGCCGTGCCCGCCAGAACCGTGGCCGTGACCTGATACTGGCTGCCGCCCGTGATCCGGAGCGTGACTGTGAGATTCGACGCGACCGTCAGCGTCGCCGCCGCCGACCCGCTTGGTCCCCCGCCCGCTCGCGATGCTTGCGCGTTGACCGAAACGGAACCGTTCGCCGTGGCTGGCGGCGTGACCGAGAGTGCCGCGCCGGCTGTGCTGCCGGGCGCTACCGTGATCGACGATTGCGCCCCTGACCACGTCCACCCGGACGGCACGCCCATCCCAATCCCAAACTCTGCCGGCGCGCACGTCGCGTTGTCATTGTTCTTCACGGTCATCGTGTAGCTGGCCGTCACGGCCGGCGACGTGAGCGTCGATCCGGGCGACAGCGTGACCGTCGGCGACGCCGAGGTGCACGGCACGCCGGCATACGTGATCGATACCCAGGCGCCGGACTCATCGGCGGAAATCGTTGTCACACTGAATCCAGCGGCCGCGTCCGTAAACGTCTGACCGGGATCGAGCAGCGAATCGAATGACGAAGACGCGGGGTCCAGGTCAACCTGAATGGCGGTGTCGCCATCGCGCGAGTTCCCTGTGTGCAGAATCACGCCGGGAGCATAGGGCGCGTCGTATCCAGTCTGTGCACGCGCCTCAAGATAGTAGTAGGTCTGATCAGACGACGTCGAAGACTTCAGAATTTTGAGGGCGCTCGGAGCCGCACCGGCTTCATAGTTTCCGATCCAGTACGTACCCGAACCGTTAATGCTCTGAATCGTGGGAGAACTGCCGTAGTTGAGCCAGCCCAGACGCTCCTTCTGATACGCGTGGAAGTAGCCGCTCGCCGGTCCGCCCATGATGTCGCGATCATCGCCGTATTCGCTGACCGTGCAGCCGGCGCCGTCGCACTGCTGCGACTTGGAATGGTAGTCACCGAAGTTGTGGCCCAACTCGTGTGCGACGACTTTCACCGCGTAGGAGCCGTTGATCCATGCGAGGGACGGACTTCCGCCGCCGACTGTACCGAGGCCCCACCAACTGCACGCGTTCCGTGGAAAGGCATACACGCGGCGCGTGTAGTTGCCAAGATTCACGCCGGCGTTCGTCGCGGCCTGATCGGCGAGCGACGCGATCTTCGTCGTATCGCAGGTCGTCGTCGTGGTCGGAATCGTGAACCAACCGAACACATCGCCCGTGAGCCATGTCTGGCCGTAAGAATTCTGGCGATAGAAGTCGCTGGCCTGCCCGAAGGTCACGTTGTACGCGTCTGACCAGGTGTAAGGCGTGGCGGCATTGTCCTGAAAGTTCACGAGGATGACGACGACGCGCTGCTGGCCGAACGTGTTGGAAGCTGCCAGGGCGAGCGTCGTGACGCTCGACGTGCTGCCGCCGGCGAGTTCGAGTTCGTTGTTACTGGTGTTCTTTCGGCCACGGATCTTGACGTGGCTGCCAGTCTCGAGGCCCGCCAGCTCGGTCTTTCCAGGCTTTTCTCTCAGCCGGATACGGCCCGCGTCCGTGTCAAGGAAGTGATGGATAGTGGAGCCGTCAGTGGCGTCCTCGACATAGACCGCGAGCACACCTTCCACTTCCACGTCGGAGGCCTGCCCTTGCGGCGCCCCCTGTCCTTGGCCCTGGCCTTGACCCTGTCCCTGCGCACGCAGTGCTGGGCTGATGATGGTGAGCCCGAATGCGAGCGCAAGGGCGGTGATCCTTGCAGTTTTCGATGACATGCCTGACGTCCCCTTTGGTTACAAGAGTCGTTACGGACTCGTACCGACCAAAAGGGCAAGGCACATGCCAACCTGCAAGTTGAATTGATCTCGGAATAATCGGGGCTTCTGCGTGCGTTTGCACAGGATTGCGCGCGAGCGGGACCAATCGCTGTGGTTGGATTACGGAAACTGCGGGTGGAGGGGCCCGCATGCCGGATGACATGCGGGCCCATGTCTTGCCGGCGGACCTTACTGCTTGGCCTTCCGCCGCCGCGCCGCGACCAGGCCGACCAGACCCATCCCCATCAGCACGAACGACGCCGGCTCCGGCACCGCAGTCGGCGTCTGCGGCGTCACCCTCTCCTCGTAGTTCAGCGTCAACTGCTTGATCTTGAAGAAGTCATCTTCATCGCCCTGGTTGTAGCTGCCGCCGATGAGGAGCGCGTTGTAGCCGTTCAGCGGTGAGTTCAACGTGATGGTTCTGCTGTTCTGATTGCCGTTCGGCGCGTCGTTCTGCTGTGAACCAAAACCGAGCGCGGCGAGATTCGCAAGCGTTTTGCCCGTGAGCAGTTCGGTCTGGCTCGCGGCGCCGCCAACGTTGCCGACCCAATAGGACGCATCCGTGTCGTTGTCGATGCGCTCCACGTAGACGGACGTCAGATCCACAGACGCGCTGAGCAGAAACAGCACGAAGTCATTCTCGTCGTCATTGTCGATCGCGTGTTCTGGTGAACCGCACGGATACGAGTAACCGTCCTCGTCGCTGTTGCAGACCGCGAGGCCGCTCGAGTAGATACCGAGGCCGGCCTTGAGGAAGTTCGTCTGACCGTTCTTGAAGTACCACGCGGTCGCGTAGACCGTCACGCCGCTACCGGCATCCGTGAACGATCGCTGATTGCCGACGAAGCCGTCGTTGTTGCCGTTGAAAGTGAACGTGATGGACGAAGCATGCGCTGGCGTCACTCCAACGCCGAGCACTAGCACCAACGTGCTGGCTGCGCACCACACTAACGAGCGTCGAAACATAACATCTCCTCCGAAAAGCTCAGCGCCATCTCGGCGTTCACGTCAGTGCGAACGCGATTGGGCTGATTCGAAGGAATGAATGCGCAATGCGGGTACCAGAAGTCGCGGGGCAGTGACGAAGCGAAGCGTCTCGATAATCGAGCGATCGCAAATTCACCGTGCAGAAATTGTCTGGCGGGAATCGAACTTTTGTCCGCGCGTGTCGCCGAACGGGAAGTGGTGGTCTAGGCGGACGCGAGTGCAACCGCGAGCGACACTAAAGTGCAGTCCGGTTTGTCCTTCGCCTGAGCCTCGATGCGCAGGGTGAGCATCTGCTGGCGATCGCCATCCAGCGCCAATTGGACCCAGCGGTGGTCGCCATCATCAAAGATCCCGTAGACCTCGACATGGCAGGCTCGGCCATCGAACTGGAAGTCGTGACCATCGAGGGCCCGGAATGCTGCCTCAGACCGTTGCGCGCGCACACCGTACTAACCGCAAAATACGGGCCATCGCGACGTACAGCGTTCTAGCCCGTTTCTTCGCGCGTACCGTCAAGATGTCCGCTTTTTTGGAGCCGAACGCCTACTGGACCGCGAATTGTCAGCAAAATCTACAAACTCGCGAACTTTCTCCCGTCCGCCTGCGCGCGTTGCGCTTTGCCGGGCAAGCTCCGCCCGTCCCGTCGTTGTATTCTCAGTCCATGCTGTCCGTCATTGATTTCATCCAAACCAACCGTGACCGGTACGTGACCGAGCTCAAGGAGTACCTCGCCATTCCGTCCATCAGTGCGCTCCCGGAGCACGCGGGCGACCTGCGGAAATGCGCGGAATGGACCGCCGCGGAAATGCGACGCATTCAGCTCGAGAACGTTCGCCTGATCGACACCCCAGGCAATCCGGTTGTGTACGGCGAGTGGCTCGGCGCGCCGGGTGCGCCAACCATCCTGTTTTATGGCCACTACGACGTGCAGCCCGTCGATCCGCTGGATTTGTGGGAGTCGCCGCCGTTTGAGGCGACGGTCCGCGATGGCGAGATCTACGCCCGAGGCGCCGCCGACGACAAGGGCCAGGTGTTCATGCACTTCAAGGCCATCGAGGCGCACCTGAGAAAGAACGGCAAGTTGCCGGTCAATATCAAGGTCATCATCGAAGGCGAAGAAGAAGTCGGCTCGAAGAACCTCGACACCTTCGTCAAGGCGAACAGGGAACTGCTCGCCGCCGACGTCGTGGTGATTTCTGATTCGGCGATGTTCGACCGCGGCGTCCCGTCCATCTGTTATTCCCTGCGCGGCCTTGTGTATTTCCAGATCGATCTGCGCGGATCATCCAGCGACCTTCATTCCGGCGTGTTCGGTGGGGCCGTGGCCAATCCGGCGTTCGTGCTGGCGCAGATGCTCGCGCAAATGAAAGACAAAGGCGGACGCATCAAGATTCCGGGTTTCTACGACGATGTGCGGCCGTTGTCGGAGGAAGAGCGAGCGGCATGGCGTCAGCTCCCGTTCAGTGAAAAGAAATATCGGAAGGCCCTCGGCGCACCGAAGCTGGCGGGCGAGCGCGAGTTCTCCGTCCTCGAGCGCGTGTGGGGCCGGCCCACATTTGAAGTGAATGGGCTGTTGTCCGGCTTCACCGGCGACGGCGCGAAGACCGTGATTCCTGCAGTGTCGATGGCCAAAGTCAGCATGCGGCTCGTACCGAATCAGCACCCGGACAAGATCGCCGAGTTGTTCGAAGCCTATGCGCGCAAGGTCGCGCCAAAGACAGTCGAACTGAAGGTGACGCGCATGCATGGTGGCAAGCCGTGGATCACTGAGTACAACAATCCATTTGTGCAGGCCGCCGGCCGAGCCATCGAGCAGGGCTTCGGCAAGGCGCCGGTGTTCTGCCGCGAAGGCGGATCGATTCCCGTGACGTCAACGTTCCAGGAGGAACTCGGGATTCCTGCGGTGCTGTTCGGTGTCGGACTGCCCGACGAAAACGCGCACGCGCCGAACGAACGGCTGGACCTCGGGAACTTCCACAACGGAATCGTGGCGTCGGCCATCCTTTATGAGGAAATCGCCAAGATAGGGAAGTAGGAACAGCCCCTTTCGGGGGCCGCCTCCGGGCCCCCGAACATTTCTGATCGGTCGCCCAAGTCCGATAAATCCCTGAATTCATGGACTTCGCGACACCACCTCGGTGCTAGACACTTCTGTATTCTCGATTTTCCGCAGGTTTTTGACTGATTCCGTCGACGGCAGCCATGGCATGCCCGTTGCTCTTAAGTAGGCCGAACGGAATCGGCGCCATCGAAGGCGCCCATAACCAGGGGAGAGAGCTTTCATGAAGAGCAAGATTGTAATGAGCGCGTTCGCGATGGTGGTAATGGCGCTTATTCCGGCGACGGCGAAGGCCAGCACCATCAGCTGCGGCTCCGCGTATCGCAACCTCACGGTCTATAACGTGAGCTCATGCGCTTACGGCGACGCCCAGAACCCGAACGAGGCGACGATTGCCGGGATCCTCGGCGGCACCTGGACGAAGGAAGGCACGATTGCCGAGGCTGACGGAACCAATGACCTTCTGACGGTCACCGTCGGTAGCACGTGGGGTCCGGAGTCCAACGGCACATTCACGATCGACCCGTCGTTTTGGTCCACATGGGGCCGCGGCGCATTGTCATTCCACGTGGGTCAGGGTCAGGTCGGCCCGGACTACTGGGTGTTCGAACTGGTCCCTGGCTTCACCGGTCTCGGGACGTTCGACCTGGACCGCATTTCAGGCGGTGGCGGTGGTCTTTCGAACGTCATGCTCTTCGGCAGCGGTTCGCCGACCACCAATCAGCAGTGCGAAGGTCCCTGCGCGGCCGCGGTTCCCGAGCCGGCGTCCTTGATGCTGCTCGGCATGGGTCTCACGGGCATCGCCGTTGTGATGCGCCGCAAGACCGCTAAGTAAATTAGTGGGGTCAGGCTTAAGCCTGACCCCGGTTACCCTCACACCAACCACCCACACAGCCAGCCGGGCTTCGTTTTTGTAAACGAAGCCCGGCTTTTTCGTGTACGCCGCGCCCTGCGACCCGCCCCGCGGTTCCTGTTCCCTCAGGGTCAGTACGGTAATCAAGCCCCGACACCTTCCCGCCCACCCAGGTCTGACGGCCTCGTAATATCAGGCGTATCTATTTGTGTATCAATAGGTTAGATACATAAGCGCCGGCGACGTCCGCGCTGGTATGGGCCTTGCCCTTACCTGAGGACATGCGGGTGTTTCGCTCCGGCTTACAGCACGTCCTCGCCTTGGCCCTCGGGCTGGGGTTGGGTCTGGTCGTCATGTCTCCCACGGTGTCAGCCTTTGGCCTGTTGCCGAGTCTCTCGCTGGCCTCGCCGGGCGACGGCTCGAACGTGTCCGGCAACGTGACATTCGTGGCCGTCGCCGATGGCGAGGGTCTGGCCTCCCTGCAGTTCCGCGTGGACGGCGGCAACTACGGACCGGCGATCACCGCGGGTTCGTGTCGCACAACTTTCGATACGCGGACGGCTTCGGATGGTCCGCACACGATTCAGGCGGTTGGCTTTGACGGGTCAGGCAATTCCGTCGCTTCGTACCCCGCCACGATTTTCGTGAACAACCTGGCGCCCGCGATCTCCGACATCTGGCTGGCCAACCTGACCTCGTCGTCTGTCACGGTGGGTTGGTCGACCGCGACCCTGGCCGACGGTCAAGTTGAATTCGGAACGACGTCGACATACGGGAACGCCTCGGCGCGTGACTACGCGGCGACCACGAACCATGCGCAGGATTTGACGGGTCTCACTGCCGGCACCACGTATCACTTCCGCGTGCTCTCGGTTGGGCAGAACGGTGTGTTGAGCGTGTCGGGTAACTATGTGTTCACGACGGCTGCTGCGGCGACACCGCCGCCACCGTCGAACCCCGGCAATCCGGCACCGCCAACTCCTACGCCAACACCGACGCCGGGTCCGACGCCGACGCCTTCACCGACGCCCGGGCCGACGCCGGGTGGACCGACGCCAACACCTTCGCCGACGCCTGTGCCGCCAGGGACGCCGACGCCGTTCCCGCCCACGCCGAGCCCGACACCGAGTCCGGTGCCTCCACCTCCGTCAGGTAGCCTCGGGACGCGGACCTCAACTGGCACGGCCTTGCCGACGATTCGCCGCCAGCCGCCGCAGTTTGCGGTGACGCCAGAACCGGGCGCGGTGATTCCATCGACCGCGGGCGACACGCAGGTTCAGGCACGAGTGGCGCCAGGCACAGCAGCGGCGACCACAGCCGCGCGTGCGCGCGCCGCGTCAACCGTGAAATCAACTACGAAGTCGACGACGTCACAGCTCACCGTTCCAGGCTCTTCGCCCGTCCCGCCGGCGACGACAACGCCGCCGAAGCCGACGACCGGTAAGTCCAGGGCCACGGTGATCGTGGTGGCTGTGCCGTGCAGTGAGCCCGACCCGTTCGCCGCGAAAGGTGGCGTTGGCCTCTGCGTGGCAGGGAAGTGGGTCGAAATCTGGAAGGGATCGGGCGTGACCGCTCGACGTGAGAAGTAACCGTGATTGCTGTCCGTGACCTGCGACGCGTTGCTGGCCTGATCGCCGGGCTTGGTCTGGCGTTCTCAACTCTCGCGCCGACCGTGGCCGCCAAAGACAAATCTCTGTCCGTCCGTCTGATTTCGCCGTCCCCGAGTCAAACCGTCGCAGGGCGCGTCACGTTCGTGGTTGAAGTCCACGCCGAAGGGCTCTTTTCTCTGCACACGCGCGTGGACGGCCGTGAATATGGATCAGCCGTCTTGAATCTGACATCGGGTTCGTTCGATGACGTGGTGGACACGTCCACGCTGACTGACGGGCTCCATGCGGTTCAAGCGATCGCAGAGGATGAGTTCGGCAACGTCGGCAAATCGGCGCCAGCGATCATTCTCGTCAACAACCGTCGAGCGCCCGCGTCGATGCCGATGACCTCGCCGATGACGTCGCCGATCTCAAGTCCGATCAACTACGGCGATGCCTCCTCGTTTGGCAACACGCTTCGGACCCCTGCGCCGAGTCAGAACTCTGCGAAGAACACGCCGACGACTTCCGATCGGCCGCGCGTGGAAACGGTGTTTTCAGATATGCGCAGTGAAGTGCCGACCATTTGCCGCGGCAAAGATCCCTACGCGAACGATGGCGGCGGCCGGTGCAAGAACGGCGAGTGGGTGCCGATCGATCCGGCGAACGCCGCGACCGAGGCCAACGCCGCCGCATCGAAGTCAACCACGTCGTCTGCAGCCAAGCCGCTGACCGACGCGGCACCCGCCGGTGCGAAACCGTCTTCGTCGGCGCCATCGCCCGCGGGCAAAGTGAAAACCGCGGCAGTTCCGTGCAGCGAGCCCGATCCGTTCAGTGTCGCCGGCGGCGTCGGACTCTGCGTAGACGGCACCTGGCTGGAACTTTGGCCCGCGAAAACCGGCCGTCGAGGGAAGTAAAGCCCGCTGACAATTTCGAAAGTCGGCTCGGCTCTACTCCGTACACACACGCAGACGCTTAGGTAATTCGTCAAGTCCACCCAGCCTCCCGTGGCACAGAACCTGCACCATAACTCATCGGAAGTTATGCCGTCGTTACTAGGGCGCGTGAAGACACAACTCGGCCGGGAGCAGATCAGTCTGGTGTCCCTCGCGGTGGCCTATGTGGTGACCGGCAAGATCGGCCTCGTTCTGCAGGCGTCGTTCGGCTCCGCGCATCCCGCATCGACGGCGTTTTTTCCACCCGCGGGCATCGCGCTCGGAGCGTTTCTCGTGCTTGGCTACCGCGTGTGGCCGGTCGTCCTGCTCGCGGCAACGCTCCTCTATAGCTCCGTCCTCGGCGTCGTCGTCGCCGCACCGATTCTGGCGGTTGCCAACACCGCTGAGGGTTTGCTTCTCTCGTACCTGATCAATCGCTACGCCGGCGGCCGTCATGCGTTGCAGACGCCGAAGCACGCGTTGCGTTTTGCCGGCCTGGCCGCGCTCGCGGCGGTCACGTGCAGCGCCACGATTGCGACGCTGACGATGACGCTGCTCGGGATCGCGTCCCCGAGTACCGCGAATACGCTCTGGATCAACTGGAGCCTCGGATCGTTTGCCGGCGTGATCCTGGGCGGACCGATGGTGCTGCTGTTCGCCCAGGGCCGGGTTGACCGTTGGAAGAAGGCACAGCTGATCGAAGCGGGCGCCGTGTTTATTTCCGTGCTGGGCGTCGGGCTGGCCGTGTTCTCCGGGCTCCTTCCCGGCCAGCTGCGTACGTATCCCCTCGAGATGCTGTGCTTCGTCGTGCTGCTCTGGCCCGCGTTCCGGCTCGGCCGTCGCGCGTCCAGCCTCGCGCTCCTCCTGCTGCTGGCTCTGGCAATCTGGGGCACGTGGTCGGGATACGGACCGCTCAAACGCGGCGAGGCGACGGACTCGTTCACGATGGTCGTGGGCTACATGAGTCTGCTCGCTGTGCTCGTGCAGTCGCTGGCCGCGTTGGCCGCGGAGTACTCCGTCGCGGAATCGCAGCTGCGCGAACTGGTGGTTACCGATCCGATGACCGGCTTGCCCAACTATCGCCGGCTCGTCGAAGTGCTGGGTGTCGAGATCTCGCGGGCGAACCGTACGGACGGCACGTTCGCGGTCGTATTTTTCGACATGGACGGTCTGAAGCAGATCAACGATGAACTGGGCCACCTGATTGGCAGCCGCGCCGTGTGCCGGTTCGCCGATACGCTGCGCGCATCCTGTCGAGACACGGATACGGCAGCGCGGTACGGCGGCGATGAATTTGTCGTGGTGTTGCCGAGCTCGGACGAAGCCGGCGCGCAGATGGTGATCACGCGTGTCATGGAGCGGCTCGCCGAGGATCGCGTGAAACCCGAACTGGCGACGAGCGCCGGCATTGCGGTTTATCCCAAGGACGGCAGCACGCCCACGACGCTGTTGAGCGCCGCCGACCGCGCGCTGTACGCCGTGAAGGCTCACAAGGCCAGCGTGCGCCGCCGTGGCGTCGTGCCAATCAGTGAGTGGACGAACGTCGGAGCTCGCTGATGTCACGACGACCCGTCGTTCTGGCCGGGGTCTTCATCGGTTACATCGCGTTATCTCAAGCCGGGTTTGGCTTGGCGGGGTTGTCCACGGTGGCGCCGCCTTTCAGGCCCGCAAGCGGCCTCGCTCTGGCAGCCCTGATCGCGTTCGGTCTAAGCGCGTGGCCGGCTGTGCTCGCGGCGGCGTTGGTTGTTACCGTCGGCGCCACGAGCGCTCCGCAGCTCTCGATCGTGGTGGCCATCGGCCACACGCTGGCCGCCGTCGCCGGCGCGACATTAATCACCAGATTCGCGAAGGGCCGTGAGGTGTTCCGCAGTGTCGTGACCACACTGCGGGCCGTGTTCTTCATGCTGGTCGCCGCCGGCGTGCCGGCGATCCTGCTGGCGATCTTCAGCTTGTGGCAGAGCGTGCCTGAAGCGAGCGGATGGCCCGCATTACTGAGCGCATGGCTCGGCCAGGTCACTGGCGCGCTGGTTGTGGCGCCATGCGCGTTGATCATGTTCCTGACAGACGTCGAGCGGCCGAAGCGGCAGGACTGGCGCGTCATCGGTGAGGCCGCCGCGCTGCTGCTGTCGGTGTCCGTCGTGGCGCTCGCGGTCTTCGCGGGATTCATCCCGTCCGACGTCAAGACCTACCCGCTCGAATTTCTGTGTCTGCCGTTTCTGCTCTGGGCCGCGTTTCGATTCGGCCCGCGCGAAGTGACGATGGTGGTGGCGATCCTGGCCAGCGTCGCGGTCTGGGGTACGTTACGCCGCGTCGGACCGTTTGCCGACAACGCACCGACCGAGGCCGTGTGGCTGCTGCAAGCGTACGTCGCCGTGATGTCCATCACCGGTATCGCGTTCGCCACGGCCGTTGATGAACGGCGGCGTGCCGAGGCCCAGCTCCAGGAACTGGCCACGACCGATCCATTGACCGGTCTTGTGAACTACCGCCGTTTACTCGATGTGTTGCGGATGGAAGTGGCTCGATCGCGCCGCAGCGGGCGGCCCTTCGCGCTGCTGCTGGTGGACATGGACGGCCTCAAGAAAATCAACGACCGGCTCGGCCATCTGGCGGGGAGTCGGGCCATTTGCCGGGTGGCTGATGTGCTCCGCAAGTGCACACGCGAATCGGACGTCGTGTCGCGATTCGGTGGTGATGAATTCGCGGTCGTGCTTCCTGAGAGCGCCGACGAGGGCGGCACGGCCGTGATGGCTCGCGTGTGCGCGAAGCTCGCGCAGGATGCCGGGGCGCCCGTCTTGTCTGTGAGCGGCGGTCATGCGGTGTTCCCGCGCGATGGCGATTCGCCGACGCTCCTGCTTCGCGCAGCCGATCGGCGGCTCTACGCCGCCAAGCACCGCGGCGCGGAAGGCTCTGCAATTCCCGAACTGACGGCTGTCAGCGCGTAGTCCACGATCCGTGAACCACGGAGTCACGGAGGGTCCACGGAGACACAGAGAACTTTTGGGTAAGGCTCTCGTCACGCGGTCACTCCCAATGATTGCTCCGTGCCTCCGCGATTCTCCGTGACTCCGTGTGGACTGACTAGCGGGCGCGATCGGTCAGTGCGACCGCCAGCAGGATGAGTTGCTTCGTCGCGACGCGGGCCGAGGCTGAGTCGGCCCATTCCTGCAGCGTGTGTTGATCGCCGCCCGTGCCGCGGCCGATGGCGATGGACGGGATGCCTCGCACGACGCCGACATTGCCGTCCGTTGAACCCGTCGCGACCGCCTCGCCGCCAACCGGTAGCGCGACGCCCAGGTGTTTCAGCACATCAATTGCGGTTTGCACGATCGGATGCGCTCGCCGGTCGGTCAACTGATCGGGCCGGCCGCCCGCTTCGGAGCGCTGAATGTATTCCCGCGCGAACGTGACTTTCTGCGCGAACGCGGCCGCGTGACACTTGCCGACGATGGCGTCGTCCAGTGACTTGAGGAGAGTGGGGTCGATCGTGCGGAGATCGACCGTGAATGTCACTTCCTGTGGGATGGCGTTGGCGACGTGGCCGGCCGTCATCATGCCGCCGACGTTGTAGATCGCGCTGACAGGGGCGCCGGGCGCGGGCAGGGGAATTGTGTAGATGTCCGTGATGCACTGCGCCGCGGCCCGCGCGGGATTCGGTTTGTCGCGCGAGAGATTCGTGTGGGAGCCCTCGCCGCTGAACACCATCTTCGACCAGTAGATGCCGAGGGCGCCGTAGTTTACGGGGCCGGTCGCGCCATCGACGGCGACGATCATGTCGGCGGCCTTGGGATTGTGGTCCACCCAGTAGTACATCCCCTTGAGGCCGAGTTCCTCCTGAACGGTAAACAGGAAGATGATGTCGCCGTCGGTGCGGACCTTTGCGGCGTTCAGCGCACGCGCGGTCTGCAAAAGGTTCACCACCGACGCGCTGTTGTCGAACACGCCGGGCGCATGCAGTGAGTTGTCCGGCTTGCGACTGACCGTGACGTTCGTGTCCATCGGATGCACGGTGTCCATGTGCGCGGCGAACACGACGGTCGGGCCGCCACCGATTCCCGGCCGGCGCGCACTGACGTTGCCCATCGGATCGACGGTCACGGTCAGGCCGATCTTCTCGAGTTCCGCCTTGACGTACGCGCCACGTTTTTCTTCGTGCGTGGATTGCGCGGGAATCTCCGTCACGCTGATCCATTCGCCAATCTGCCGCTCGTAGCGTTCATCGACGAACGCGAGCGCCTGCTTCACTTCAGCGCGTTCGGCCACGGCCGCCGAGAATTTCGTGGGGTAGGTCTGCGCGACAAGCGGCTGAGCGAGCGCCAGCGCTGTAGCGAGGACGTAGATATGGGCGCGAAAGGTGCGATGCATAGCGCCTACGATAACCGAACACCTGTCAGTCCACACGGCCAGTCAGTCCACACGGGCGGTCAGTCCACACGGGCGGTCAGTCCACACGGAGGCACGGAGGACGACGGAGGCACGGAGTAAATTCTTGGGAGTGCCCGCGTGACAAGAGCTTTACCCAAAAGCTCTCCGTGTCTCCGCGGATCCTCCGTGCCTCCGTGGTTCGCGGATCCGTCGTTCGTCGTTCGTGATTCAATTGTCTGGTCATGCCAGAGACGCTGCCCGTTGCCAGAACCGCTGCCGGAATCGAGCTTGCCTTGCTTCCGGGGCTGGCCAATCGTCACGGTCTGATTACCGGCGCCACGGGCACGGGTAAAACAGTGACGCTGCAGGTGCTGGCCGAGCAGTTCTCCCGCATTGGCGTACCGACGTTCATGGCGGACGTCAAAGGTGATCTGGCCGGACTCGGTGCCGCCGGATCGTTATCGCCGAAGATGGCCGACCGCCTCAAGGCGCTTGGCGTGGACGCGCCGATCTGGCGCGCGTGTCCAGTCGAGTTCTGGGACACGTACGGCACATCAGGCCATCCCGTGCGCGCCACGATCTCCGACATGGGGCCGCTGCTGCTTGGGCGATTGCTGAGCCTCAACGACACACAGCGTGGGGTGCTGAGCCTCGTCTTCAAGATCGCGGATGACGCGGGAATGTTGCTGCTGGATGTGAAGGACCTGCGCGCCATGCTGTCGTTCGTTGGTGAGAATGCCGGCAAGTTCACGACCGATTACGGCAACGTCTCCGCCGCGTCGATTGGCGCCATTCAGCGCGGCCTGCTCGGTCTCGACGAACAAGGCGGCGATCGGTTTTTCGGCGAGCCCATGCTGAACATCGATGATCTGATTCAGACCGCGCCGGACGGCCGCGGGGTGATCAATATCCTCGCCGCCGATAAGCTGCTCAACGCGCCGAAGCTCTACGCGACGTTCCTGTTATGGATGTTGTCCGAGTTGTTCGAGCGTCTCCCCGAAGTGGGCGATCCGGCCAAACCCAAACTCGTCTTCTTTTTCGATGAGGCGCATCTCCTCTTTGAAGACGCGCCCGACGCCTTGGTCGAGAAAATTGAACAAGTCGTGCGGCTGATTCGATCGAAGGGCGTGGGTGTGTATTTCGTGACCCAGAATCCCCTCGACATTCCGGAAAGCGTACTCGGGCAACTGGGCAATCGCGTACAGCACGCGCTGCGTGCATTCACCCCGCGCGATCAGAAGGCCGTCCGTACCGCGGCAGACACACTGCGTCAGAATCCCGCGATTAAGACGGCTGATGTGATCACGCAACTGGCGGTCGGCGAGGCGTTGGTCTCCATGCTCGAAGACAAAGGCACGCCCGCCATCGTCGAGCGCGCGTGGATTCTGCCGCCCGCGTCGCGGATCGGGCCGTTGTCGGCGGAAGAACGTGCGGCGATCATCGCGGCGTCGGTGCTCCGCGGACACTACGAGCAGGCCGTGGACCGCGAGTCGGCCTACGAAAAGCTGCAGGCCAGGGCGCAGAACATGCAGGGCAGCGAGGCAGAGGCGCCTGCGTCGACGCGGACCAGTCGATCGGCACCGCCAGCCGCTGCGCCGCGACCGACCTCGAGCGCGCTCAATGATCTGCTGTTCGGTACCACTGGCCCGCGCGGTGGCCGACACGAGGGCATGATCGAATCGGCCGCCAAGAGCGCCGCCCGATCACTCGGATCCGGCATGGGACGGCAGATCCTGCGAGGCGTACTGGGCTCGATGTTTGGCGGAAAACGCTAGGACCCTTGGACCTTTGGACCCTTGGACCGCTATCGGTGTCTAATTCCCTTTGGAGGAGCAACACCATGTTCTCTAGACGAAATCTCGTGCGGGTGATGGCCGTCGCGATGGCCTTGACGTTCATCGGTTCCAGCGCGCTCGTGGTGGCGGCGGCCCAGCAGGCGCCGGTTCGGGTTGGCGGGAGCGTCAAGGAGCCCAAGAAGCTCAAGGACGTGGCGCCGGTTTACCCGGAAGACGCTAAAGCCGCCGGCGTGCAGGGCGTCGTGATCCTCGAAACGACGATCGGCACCGATGGCAAAGTCAGCGAGGTGAGAGTGCTCCGTTCCGTTCCGATGCTCGACGACGCCGCTCTCGAAGCGGTGCGGAAGTGGGAGTACACACCGACGCTGCTAAATGGTGAACCGGTCGCGGTCATCATGACGATCACGGTGAATTTCACGCTGAAATAGCCCGACGAATCACGAACCACGGAGACACGGAAGACGCCGAAGACACGGAGAAATTGCGGCTTTTGGGTAGGGCTTTTGACGACGTGCATGAAGCTCTTCCAAGAATTACTCCGTGCCTCCGAGTTTCTCTGTGACTCCGTGGTTCACGGATCGTCGTTCGTCGTTCCCGTCGTTCCCGTCGTTTACAATCCTCCCGATGTTGAAGTTTCCCGATGCCGCCTCAGCCCTCGCCGAGGTTGGCCGGCGTTTCTATCAGCGGGGCTGGGTGCAGGGCACCAGCGGCAATTTCAGCGCGGTGGTGTCAGCGAAGCCCCTGGCGCTGTGCATCACGCCGAGTTCGGCACACAAAGGCAAGCTCACCACGGCCGATCTTCTGCGGATTAACGGCCGCGGCCGGGTGCCTGCGCACACGGCCGGCAAACCCTCGGCCGAGACCCTCCTGCACCTCGAAATCGTGCGCGCCCGCCGTGCCCGCGCGGTCTTGCACACCCACTCCGTTTGGAGCACGATACTTTCAGACCGTCATCGACTCGACCAGGGGCTGGCGATCGAGGGCTTCGAAATGCTGAAGGGCCTCGATGGCGTGCGGACGCACCAGCACCGCGAGTGGATTCCGATCGTGCCGAACGATCAGGACATGACGCGGCTCGCGGCGGTCGTTCGCGAGGTGCTGCGCGCGGAACCTGCGGCGCATGCGATCCTGATCTCGGGTCACGGCATGTACACCTGGGGCCGGTCGATTGATGACGCCGAGCGTCATGTGGAAATCCTGGAGTTCCTGCTGGAGGTATATGGCCTTAGTCAAAATTCCCGCTGAGCAGCGCGTAATCGAAGGCGCCGAACCCGTGCGCGCGTTTCTGGCGACGCAGGGGATCGACTACGAACGCGCGGCACCCGGCCGTGCCGTGTCAACGGACGCGCCAGCAGCCGAACTGCTTGACGCCTATAAAGAGAAGATTGACGAACTGAAAGCGCGCGGCGGCTACGTCACCGCCGACGTCATCGACGTCTTTCCCGACACGCCGAATCTCGAAGTGATGCTGAACAAGTTCAAGTCCGAGCACTGGCACGACGAGGACGAAGTCCGCTTCATCGTCGAAGGCCGCGGCTTGTTTCATATCAAACCGAACACCGGACCGGTATTTGCGATTGAAGTCGAAGCCGGCGATCTGATTCGCGTGCCCAAGGGCACTCACCACTGGTTCGATTTGTGCTCTGACCGCCGAATCCGTGCGATCCGCCTGTTTCAGGATCCGTCGGGCTGGACGCCGCACTACACCGGTAGCGGCGTCGACAAGGACTTCCAGCCGTTGTGTCTCGGCCCGGCCTACTTTCCGTTTGCCGGATCCGGCAAGCCCGCGTGAGCCGAGCCCTCGCAGGCGTTCGCGTCATCCTGCTCGACATCGAGGGTACGACGACGCCGATCGCGTTCGTGCACCAACATCTGTTTTCGCACGCGCGCGATCATGTCGATCCGTATCTGCTGGACCATTTCGACACGCCCGTCGTGCAGGACGTCATTCGTCGCCTGGCCGCTGAACATCAAGCCGATCAGTCCGCTGTCGCTCTGCCGCCATGGCGGGATTCCACGCCCGGCGAGCTGCGCACAAGCGTCTCGGCGTACGTACGCTGGCTGATGGATCGCGATCGCAAGTCTCCCGGCTTGAAGTTGCTGCAGGGCGTGATCTGGGAGAACGGGTATCGCGCCGGCGAACTGCATGGCGAGGTGTATGACGATGTGCCGCGCGCAGTGAAACGGTGGCGGGGCGCGGGCATCGACGTCGCGATCTATTCCTCCGGAAGCGAGCTGGCGCAGCGGCTGCTATTTGCCTCGACGAAATACGGGGACTTCACGCCGCTGATGGCCGGATTTTTCGACACCGGCGTCGGCGCCAAGATCGCGGCCGAAAGTTACCGCCGCATTGCGACGACCCTTAGCCGATCCACGGGCGAATTGCTGTTCGTGTCGGATGTCACGGCCGAGCTGGCCGCGGCAGCCGAAGCCGGGTGCGCCGTGCGCCTGTGCGTTCGCCCGGGCAACATCCCCCAGCCCGACGCCGCGCGCTACGAGCAGATTTGGAGCTTTGATGAGCTGGCGTAAATTAGTCTACGCGTCCTTCATGCTGATGACGACCGCGGCGTTCGCGCAAACGCCGAGGCCGTCGGCGGCGCCGCGCCCGCCTGAACGATTCACGGTTCGATCGGACGGTCATCCGATGGCGGTCTGGGCGCGCCGGCCCGCGGCGCCGACGGGCGCGATTCTGCTCGTGCACGGACGGACGTGGAGCAGCCGGCCAGACTTCGATTTGCAGGTGCCTGGACTCCAGCGTTCGGTGCTGGCTTCGTTCGCGGCGAAGGGCTTCGCGGCCTACGCGGTTGATCTTCGCGGCTATGGAGAAACGCCGCGCGACAACACCGGTTGGTTGACGCCGAAGCGCAGTGCCGCCGACATCATCAACGTGCTGACGTGGGTCGCGGCTCAGCATCCATCGCTTCCAAAGCCGACGCTGGTAGGGTGGTCGCGCGGTGCGGTAATGGCCGGAATGGCCGCCCAATCCGCGCCTGGGAAAGTCTCGAATGTCGTGATGTTCGGATTTGCGATCGATCCTGATCTGAAGATCATGGATCTCGAAGCGGGCGAGAAGCCGCTCAAACTGAAGAACAGCGACGCCGCGGCTGAGAGTGATTTCATTTCTCCGGACGTCACGCCGCGGGTCGTCGTGATAGCGTTCGTCGAGCAGGCCCTCAAGGCCGACCCCGTGCTGGTGGATGCGAAGGACGACGGAGAGTTCAACGCGTTCAGGCCAGAGGAACTGACGACGCCTGCGCTCATCCTCTTCGGTTCCGCCGATCCTGGCGTGGCGATCGACGATGCCGGCAAGATGTTCGCGGCGATCGCGGCGAAGGACAAACAAATGGTCGTCTTGCCCGGCGCCGATCACGCGGCCCAACTCGAAGACACTCACGATGCGTGGATCGCCGCCATCGTCAACTTCATCACTCGTCCTTTACCGCGGCGCGAGGCCACTCCTTTACCGCGGCGGTAGGCGCCCCGGAGGTCATCATGCGTGTCCGTCTCTTCACCCTCTTGCTTGCTGCAGCACTCGTATTGCCGCTGCTGCCGTCAGCTCAGATTCAGCAGACGCGCGTCGCCAACGACTACACGGATCCACCCGGGACGTTCTCGATTCTCGGTTTTGATCCGGTGACCGGCGAGGTCGGTGCCGCCGTCCAGTCCCGCGTGTTCTCTGTCGGCAATGGCGTGTTGTGGGCGGAAGCGGAAGTCGGCGCCGTCGCGACGCAGGCGATCGTGGATGTGAGCTACGGTCCGAAGGGTCTCGCGTTGCTCCGGCAGAACATGCCGCCGAAGGACATCATCAAGGCAATTCTCGATCAGGACACAGACCCCGGGTACCGGGGACAGGCATGGCCCAAGGCCGGCCGGCAATTTGCCGTGATGAATGCCAAGGGCGAGTTCGCGGCCTACACCGGGCCTGGCGCCACGACATGGGCCGGCGACAAACAAGGCAAGTACTGCACGGCGCAAGGCAACATCCTGGCCGGTCCCGCCGTCGTCGAGAAAATGGTCGAGGCCTTCGAGGGTTCGGAGATGAACGCGAACGGGCGCCGCAACCACATCTCGTTGCGTCTGGTTGCCGCGCTCGAGGCCGGCGACGCGGCCGGCGGCGACACGCGCGGCAAACAATCTGCCGCGCTGATCGTCGTCAAGAAAGATGCGGGCGTGTGGCTGCACAACGATGTTGTGCTGCGATTGCAGGTGGACGATAGTGCGGAGCCGATCAAGGAACTGCGCCGGCTTGTCGAGATGTCGCCGCCTGGACGCGGCGGCGGTCGGGGACGCGGCGGCCTCTAGTTCGTGCGGATCCACGCCCCTGAGCTGACCGGCGCCACGGAGTGGTTCAACGTTCCCGCGCCGCTCACGCTGAAGGCGTTGCGCGGCAAGGTCGTGCTACTCGACTTCTGGACGTACGGGTGTGTGAACTGCATGCACATCCTGCCGGATCTGAAACGCCTCGAGCAGAAGTATCACGACGAACTTGTCGTGGTCGGCGTTCACTCGGCGAAATTCACCAACGAACGCAAGTCCGAAAACATCCGGCACATTCTCGTCCGGTACGACATCGACCATCCGGTCGCCAACGACGCCTCATTTGCGATCTGGCGTGAATACGGCGCGCGGGCGTGGCCGACGCTGGTGCTGATCGATCCGGAAGGCTATGTGGTGGCGACCGCGTCCGGGGAGGGGAAGGGCGAGGCGTTCGACCAGGCGATTGCCGCCGTCATTCAGGTCTTCGACCAGCAGAAACTGATCGATCGCACACCCGTCGCGCTGTCGCCGGAGCGGCTGGCCAAGCAAGCATCGACGCTCGCGTATCCAGGCAAGGTGATCGCAGACGACGCCTCCGGCCGGTTGTTTGTCGCCGACTCCAATCATCATCGCGTGCTGATCTGCGATCTGAACGGCACGATTCGCGACACGATCGGCAGCGGCCGCGTCGGCTTCGTGAATGGCGACTTTGCCGACGCGGAGTTTTATCGGCCACAGGGTCTCGCGTTCGATGCAGCCGGATTGCTCTACATCGCGGATACGGAGAATCACGCGATTCGTGTCGCCAATCTGGCGGATCGTCGCGTGCGCACGCTGGCCGGCACCGGCGAACAGGGATCGCCGCGGGATCCTGGTGGCGCCTTGAAGGACGTGTCGTTCAACTCACCGTGGGACGTCCATCAAATCGGCCGACTGTTGTTCGTGGCGATGGCCGGCTCGCATCAGATCTGGCTGATCGACCTCGACCGCCTCTTTGCGTTTCCGTATGCGGGGTCAGGCCGGGAGGCGCGCGTGGATGGTGGCATCGACGAAGCGGCGTTTGCGCAGCCATCCGGCCTGGCGTCGGCCGGCGAGGTTCTGTTCGTCGCCGACGCCGAGTCGAACATCGTCCGGGCGATCGACCTGCCGCCGAAGAATCGCGTCCGCACCGTCTGCGGCGGCGACCTCTTCGAGTTTGGGGACAAAGATGGACGCGGCGATGCAGCGCGGTTGCAACATCCGCTCGGCATCGCGTGGAACGGCCGGCTATTTGTCGCCGACACCTACAACCACAAGATCAAGACCGTCGATCCCTTTACTGGCGACGTCCGGACGTTCGCCGGCACCGGTGAGGAGGGCCACGCCGACGGTGACCGCGCCGCCGCCACTTTCTACGAACCCGGCGGCCTCTCCGCCACCCGCCACGCGCTCTACGTGGCCGATACCAACAATCACGCCATCCGGCGCATCGATCTGGAGACCGGCAAGGTCACCACGCTTACCCTTCGGTAGTCAGTCCACACGGAGACACGGAGGACGCCGGAGACACGGAGAATGCTTTTCTTGAACATGTTCAATATGAAGGATGAAGCGTCTGAAGGGGCAAGTTCGACGAGCGTCGCCTGAGAAACAGGTCTTGGCCGGAACGAACGGTCCAACACACGAAAGCCCCCG
>Ga0315912_10000313_pt1 | contig 97772 bp, 77 predicted proteins | sample VfabasoilMG_FD_204469 | JGI IMG/M metagenome (GOLD analysis project Ga0315912, IMG submission 204469) | Garden soil microbial communities collected in Santa Monica, California, United States - V. faba soil | ecosystem: Environmental > Terrestrial > Soil > Garden | place: USA: California... | reverse complement strand
GATCGCGCTCTTCACGTTCGGCGTCGGCATGCTGTTCGTGAAGGAAACGAAGGACAGCGAAGTCTATCACCAGGACTGAGCGCGCGAGGGGGTCCGGGCTGCCGACGTGGGCGCCGTCCGGGCGCGCCTCGGTCCTCCTGCGCGCGGCGCGCGGCAGGGGAGCTGCGGCGCGGAGCACGATGGAGCCCATGGGAACGTCGCTCCCTTGGGACACGTACAATTGTACAAGTGCTAGAGCGGCGCGCCCCCAAACCGAGGGCATGCCGCGCGCTCAGCCGTGTGTCGACTCGTCGTAGTCGTCGCGCGGGTCGTCGTCTGGCGGGCTGCCTTCCAGGTCGCCGTCATCCATCTGGCCGCTGGCGCGCTCCCCGGCTTCGCTGCGTGCGCGGCCCTCGCGCGCCGCCAGCGCTTCGGCGTCGGCCTTGTCGTAGGCCACCACGATGCGCTGCACGAGCGGATGGCGCACGACATCGACGTCCGTGAAGTGGTGAAACGCGATGCCTTGGACGCCGCGCAGAATGGCACGCGCGCCTTCCAGGCCCGAGCGGGCGCCGCGCGGAAGATCCGTCTGCGTCACGTCACCGGTGACCACCACCTTGGAGCCGTAGCCCATACGGGTCAGGAACATCTTCATCTGGTCGGCGGTGGCATTCTGCGCCTCGTCCAGGATGACGAAGCTGTCCGACAGCGTGCGCCCGCGCATGAAGGCAAGCGGTGCCACCTCGATCTGCCCGCGCGACTTGAGCTGCTGGATCTTCTCGTAGTCGAGCATGTCGCCGAGCGCGTCGTGCAGCGGCCGCAGGTACGGGTTCACCTTCTCGGCCAGGTCACCCGGCAAGAAGCCGAGGCGCTCGCCGGCCTCCACAGCCGGCCGAGTGAGCACGATGCGCTTGACCTGATGCTTGACCAGCGCCGCGGCGGCCATGGCCATCGCAAGATACGTCTTGCCGGTGCCGGCCGGCCCGATGCCGAACGTGAGGTCGTGCGTGCGGATGAGCTCGATGTAGCGCCCCTGGGCTTCCGTCTTGGGCGCGATCGGGCGCCGACCCGCGCCAACCAAGATCACCCGGTCGAGCAGCTCCGTGAGCGAGCTATCCGGGTTGCTCTTGAGGCCCCGCAGCGAATACGCCACGTCCATCACGCCGAGGGGCGCCCCCTGGGACGCCATCGCGAGCGCCTGCTCCAGGAAGCGCAGCGCGAGCGCTACGTCGTCCGGCTCGCCCACGATGTGCACGTCCGTCCCGCGCAGGCTGACCTGCGTCTTGCTCTGCTCGGAGAGCTCCCGCAAGACGGCGGCATGCGGCCCCGACACCGACAGCGCCAGGTCCGCATTCTCCAAGCTGATCGTCTCGTAAGCCGAAGCTTCACTCACGGGGTCAGCGTACTCTGGGGAGGGGGAGCCTAAAAGCGCCCGTTCAGGGGGGGACCACTCCTGCCACGAAGGCGCCCGTCGTGGTGAGCGCGTCGGCTAGTCTCCCGGCCACGAAGATGTGCCCCGCTGCATTGATGGTGACGGATTGGGCCGCGTCGTCGAGCGCGGTTCCGAACTGCTGTGTCCAGATGACCTCGCCGGTCGGGTCGTACATGCGCACGAAGGCATCCTCGCCACCGGCGCCTTCCCCTTCGAGCACCCCGTCCGTCCCTCCAGCGACGAGCAGGTTGCCGTCGTCGTCGACGTAGAGCGCGTGGGGTCGCACTTCCTCAGGCCCTGCGAACTCACGCGTCCAAATGGGGTCGCCCAGGGCGTCGTACATGCGGACGAACCCACTTCCGCCCGTCGTGTTGTCGTCGTCGATGTCGCCTTGCGTGTTTCCAGCGACAAAAACGTTGCCGTCACCATCCGCGCAAACGGCGTAGGCGCCGTCGGAATCCGTGGTTCCGAACTGCCGAATCCAGCCGAGGGCACCGAGCGAGTCGTACTTGCTCACGAAGGCATCGATTCCACCGGCTCCCGTGCCGTCGAGGTTCGTTCCGGTGGTATACCCCGCCATGTAGAAGCCCCCGTCGTCGTCGACGGACGCTGCTTGCGCACCAGAGGTCAAAAGGGCATCCCCGTCGTTCAGCGTCACGGTGCTCTCGTTGACACGGTACTTGAAAGCGGCATTTCCCGGATCGCTGCCGATCGGGGTTTGCTGGAAACCCGCGAGGAGGGGACGGTCGAGGGCGTCGAAGGAGAGTTGGCGAACGTTCTCCCATTCCGCGGTGTCAATCCGCCTGGCGGCACCCGGGCTCCCCTCCGGGCTGAACGAGCGCACGAAGGCGTCCAGGCCCTCGAAGACGTCGTCTCCTTCGAACTCCCCGCTGGTCGCACCTGCAACGACGATCCTCCCGTAGCCGTCGACGGCGACGACCGGGCGAACCTCGTCGCCGGCAGTCCCAATTTGCCTCGTCCAGTCGGCCATGCCCGTCGCGTCGTACTTGCGAACGAAGGCATCGGTCCCGCCGACATTCGCACCGTCGAGGTCGCCCGTCGTCTCACCCGTGATGAAGGCGTTGCCGTCCGCATCTGCCGCGATGGAAAAGTACTCTCCGCTCACGCCATCGAGTTGCCGAATGCCACTCTGGCAGGTGGCGTCGGACACGGCCGTCCCGGGCGTGTCGGTCATCCATGGGTGACCGCAATCCGTCCACGGCGCGCAGGCGCTGGCGTTCCCTTCCTCGCTGAAGTGGCCAGCAGCGCAGGGCGTGCAGGTGCGGTCGCTGCTCGCCTCTGGTTCCGCCTCGACGAACTCGCCCGGCTCACACTCGAGCCAGGGCTCGCACTCCTCCGCATTTTCCTCGGCGGAGAACGTGCCCGCTTCGCAAACGTCGCAATCCCGGTTGCTGGCTTCGTCGCCCTCGATCAACACGTACTCGCCGGCTTCGCAGTCGGTCCAGTCGAAGCACGTTTCGGAATTCTGCTCCACGGAGTAGGTCCCCGTCCTGCACGCGTGGCATTCGCGATCGGTCGTCGCCGTGCCTTCGTTCGAGACGTAGAGCCCCGGCTGGCAGGTGGACCACGACTGGCACGTCGTGGACCGGTCGTCGTCGTGGTCGAAGGTGCCCTCGGCGCAAGCCCCATTGTTCGACCCACCCGAGCCGCCGTCACCGTCCGAGCCGCCGCTGCCGTTGGCCCCGCTGGCTCCACTGTCGGCGTCCACCGAGTCGGTCCCGGGCCCGCAGGCAGGCACGACGGCGATCAGCGCGCCTCCGAGCGCAAAAGCAGGGACGAGCAGACGCTTCGAACCTCGACCTTGGACCGCATCGAAGAGCTTGCCCTTTTTCATGCGAAGAAAGGGGAAGGCAGCCTTCACGGCGGGACCACTCCCGCCACGAAGCCGCCGGTCAGGGCGAACCCTTGGCCCAGCTTGCCTGCCACGAAGATGTGCCCCGCAGCGTTGACCGTCACGGACTGAGCTGCTTCGTGACCGCTCGTGCCGAACTGCTGCGTCCAGATGACGTCACCGGCCTGGTCGTACATGCGGACGAAGGCATCGTCGCCTCCGGCGCTTTCCCCTTCGAGCGCTCCCCCGTAGGTCGTTCCCGCTACTAGGACGTTGCCGTCGTCGTCGACGTAAAGGCCGTACACCCGCTCCCCTTCGGGCGTTCCGAACTGGCGGGTCCAGACGGGGTCTCCGAGCGCATCGTACATGCGGACGTAGACGGCTCCCTCCGTCGCGCTGTCGTCGTCGATGTCGCCGGCCGTGCTTCCAGCGACGAATACGTTGCCGTCGGCGTCCGTGCCAATGGCGTAGACGAGGTCGGAACCTGAGGTTCCGAACTGCCGCGTCCAAACGAGGGCACCCGACGAGTCGACCTTGTTCACGAATGCGTCGCCCCCACCCGCACCCACGCCATCGAGATCGGTGCCGCTCGTGTACCCGGCGAAGTAGAAGTTGCCGTCGACGTCAGCCGTCGCTGCCCACGAACCGTTCGTCAACAGGGGAACGCCGTCGGTGCGTGTCTCGCTGCCGGAGTCGACAATGCACTTGAACGCGGTGTTCGCGGTGTCGACGCCGATCACGTCTTGGCGAAAACCAGCGACGACGGTGTTGCCACTGGCGTCAAACGAAACCTCGCGCACGAAATCCCGGAAAACATTCGCTCCGAATTGCCTGGTGGACAGCGGAGTCCCGCCAGTGTTGTACGAGCGGATGAACGCGTCCCAGTCACCAGAGGCGTTGGTCCCTTCGAGCTCACCGACGGTCTCACCTGCGACGACGATGTTGCCGTTGGCATCCACTGCAACCACGGGATGGGCTTCAGAGGTGTCCGTCCCGATCTGCCTCGTCCAGTCGACGGTACCAGTCGCGTCGTACTTGCGGACGAAGGCATCGACGCCACCAGCGTTCGTGCCGTCGAGGGCGCCCGTCGTCTCGCCAGCCACGTACGCGTTGCCCCCAGCATCCGCAGCGACCGAAAAATGCTCTCCGGTGACGTTGTCGAACTGCCGAATGCCGTCGCCGCACGTCGTGTTGGACACGTCGGTGCCGGCAACGTCCAGCATCCAGGGGTGACCACAATCCGTCCACAGCGTGCAAGCGCTGGCGTTCATTTCGTCCGCGAAATGGCCAGCTGCGCACGGCGTGCAGGTGCGGTCGCTATCCTCCGCTGGCTCTACTTCGACGAACTCGCCCGGCTCACAATCGAGCCAGGCGTCGCACTCCGCGGCATTCTCCTCGTCGGAGAACGTGCCTGCTTCGCAGGCCTCGCACTCGCGGTCGCTCTCCTCGTCGCCCTCGATCGACACGTACTCGCCGGCTTCGCAGTCGACCCAGGCTTCGCAGGCATCTGCATTCTGCACGGCGGAGAAGGTGCCAGCGGCGCAGGCTTCGCACTCGCGATCGGTCGTTGCCGTGCCTTCGCTCGAGACGTAGAGCCCCGGCTGGCAGGTGGACCACGATTGGCACGTCGTGGACGGGTCGTCATCGTGGTCGAACGTGCCCTCGACGCAAGCCCCGTTCTCCGAGCCTCCGGAGCCGCCTCCACCGTCCGTGCCACCGTCGCCTTCCGAGCCACCGTCACCGTCCGAGCCGCCGCTGCCGTTGGCGCCGCTCGCCCCGCCGTCAGCGTCCATCGGATCGGGCCCCGTCCCGCAGGCGGTTGCCACGGCGATCAGCGTGCCGCAGGCAGCGAGAGCTTGCAGAAGCAGGTGAGGGGTGGCTGGAGGTAGGCGTTTCGCAGGTGTGAGGAAGAGAGAGGGCTTTTTCATGGGCGGAATGGAAAAGGAGCTTCTGGTTAGCAGCGGGCGGCTCGAGCAACCAGCTGGCGCGGCGGTCGCTCGGCGATTGTTCCATCTGGCGTCACCGTTGCGGCTGCAATGATCTCGGGGAGTCGCCACTGAAATGATTTCGGCGAAGCGCCGTCCCTACCTAGAAGCTCCCGTTCAGCTGCAGACCCGACCCGCTCAAACGCAGGCGCAGATCGAGCGACGGCGTCTGGACGAGCGCCAAGTCCGAGCGGATCCAGCGCTTCTCTTTCGTGAACAGACCGACGGTGCCGAGCGCGAGCCCACCGCCCTGGCCAATGCTCAGCACGCCGAGGAAGATGAAATAGTAGGCCACGCCGAAGGCCTGGAGCAGATCGCAACACCCTTGCTCTTGGAAGTGCTCGACCGTCGCCCCCATCTGCAGGATGGGTCCGATGACCGGTACCGTCATGGTCCAGGCGTTGCCCTCGAGCTGCGAGGCGACGAGCGCGGGAGCGCCGTAGGTCACCAGCGCGACCGAATAGCCCACGGCCACCATCGTCCAGTTCGGTTTTCTGTGCACTTCCGTGTAGCCGGCGGGAGGCTTCTCGTGCCGGACGACGCCGATCTCCCGCGGCCGCTTCTTGGGCGTGCGCTTCGGCGGCGCTTGCGAAGGAGGAGGCGGAGGCGGAGCTGGCGGTGCCTTCGCCTGCTCGTACGAGGTCCAGTCGACGGCGTTTGGGTCCTCGGGGGGCGGCGCCTTACAAGCGACCACGGCCACGATCAGAAGAAGCGAAAGCCAAGGGCGCACTGAGCTGCGTTAAAGCAAGAGTCGTTCCCATCGTCGATCGCGCCCCGGCTGCCGCTTGAGGTTGCAGGTCGAGTCGGGCGTCGTGTGACATTCCTGTCCGAGGCCGAAGAGGCGCGGGGTGATTCGACGGGCGCGGCGGGCCCAGCTGAAATCATACAACGAGCGCTCGCCCCGTAATCTTGGCCCAAACCTCCCCAACCCCGTAGAGCGGGGGCATGAGTCTGTCGCGCTGGCTCGGCGCGGGAGCGGTGCTCGGGCTGTGCGCAGCTTTGGCGCCGATCCTGATGGGTGGAGGGGCCCTGCCCCCTGCCTTGTCGAAGGTGCTTCCGGCGAAGAAGCCTGCTGCCTCCATCGATCTGTCGGGGCTCGACCTGCTTCGCCTCGACGTGCGGCCGAGCAAGGTGACGGCGCCGCTGCCCGGCGGGCGCCAGGCGGAGCTCACCCTCGATCCGGTGGTGCAGCGTGCCGCCGAGAAGGTGATGCAGAAGTACCGCGTGCCCGAGGCGGGCGTCGTGGCCATTTCGCCCAGGACGGGCGCCATCATCGCTTATGCAAGTCACGTCGAGGGTGGCAGCAAGTTCGACGTGAACCTGCGTGCTGAGGCACCTGCGGCCAGCGTGTTCAAGGTGGTCACCGGCTCGGCACTCGTGGAGACGGGTGGCCTCTCGAGTGAGACCGAGCAGTGCTACCGCGGCGGCCGCAGCCGTATCATGGTCGACGAGCTCAAGGACGATCCGGAGCGTGACAAGTGGTGCGCGACGCTCGGCATTGCCATGGGCCGCAGCCTCAACGTGGTGTTCGGTCGCCTGGCGCAGAAGCATCTGACGCCGGAGGACCTGACCAAGATGGGCGGCGCCTTCGGCTTCGGCAGCCCGGTCCCATTCGAGGTCAAGAACGACGCGCCGCTGATCGACATCCCCAGCGAGCCGGTGGAGTTTGCCCGCACGGCAGCTGGCTTCTGGAACACGACGCTTTCGCCGCTCGCAGCCGCTTCCTTGGCGCAGACGCTGGCGAGCGGGGGCCGCACGCTGCGGCCCTACATCGTGAGCACGGTCACCCAGGGCGGAGAGGTCGTCTACAAGGCAGCCGAGGAGCCCGTGGTGGTCCGGCGCGCCATCGAACAGAAGACCGCCGACGAGGTCACCCGCATGATGATGCACACGGTGCAGAGCGGTTCGGCGTACTCCACCTTCCATGACAAGCGCGGCCGCTCCTTCCTGCCCGGCATCGAAGTGGCCGCCAAGACCGGCACGCTCACGCGCGAGAAGGAGAACCGCCACTACACCTGGCTCATCGCCTTCGCTCCGGCGCAGAATCCCGAGATCGCGGTCGCGGCGTTGGTCGTCAACACGCCCGCTTGGCGCATCAAGGGTCCGCATCTGGCGCTCGAGGTGCTGCGCTCCTACTTCGCCCAGCACCCGCCGATTGCCGTCCAGGCCGCCGACGTCGCCAGCAGCGTCGAGGACGCCGCCATCGATGCCCGGGAGCTGGCCAGCCTGAAGCACTGACCTTCCCCGGGCCCGTCCGTGGCGCCCCAGCCCCTCGCCTAGGCGCTACCGTGGTGCTCACGCATTCCAGGGACGCGCGATCAGGGCCTGCCCTCGTGCGTTGCTCCCCGGGGGCACCTGGAAGCGTCGGCCCAGCGGCCCAGCCGCCCGGTGCTGGCGCCGCCCTGCCGGCTCGGTGGGGCGTGCTCGGTGGGCAAGGACCTGCGCGGTCGCCCCTTTGGTGGGAAGGGGTGGTCGGGGGTCGGCGTGGGCTTGGCGTGGACTGGGGAGGGGGTGGATCGCCTGGCCCTGCTTGCTACAATCATCTTCGTGCAGGTCGTGCTGAGAAAGCTGGGTCGCGGGTCACGCGCGGTTTCTGGACGACTGGTGCGCGCCCCGCGTAAGGGCTCGGTGATCGTGATCGAGTTTTCCGACGGGATGCACGAGTACGTTACCACCGCGGTGAAGCGGGTCCTGCGCTTGGCGCAGAAGGACGTCTTCTACATCGAGACCGTGAACAGTCGCTATCGCCTGGAAGTGCGGGAACGCGACAACGCGCTCGACGACGTGCAGAACGCCTGAGCGCGCTGCCGTCGCACCGGCAGGCCCGATGGGCTCGGGCGGGCTGGCTCGGGCGGGCTGGCTAGCCCGGCCAACGTCTGATAGGCAAGCGCCCCCCGCGGGAGGGCCAACCTGGTCCACCGCTCATCGGCCGCCCGCCGGCCACCCACAGCACGAGGAATCCATGGGACGTTTCGACAGCCGAGCCAGCAGCAAGATGACCCGCCGCAAGGCGCAGTCCAAGAAGAAGGAGCGTCTGGCCAAGCAGGCTGACGCCCGCCGCGCCGAGCGCAAGGGCAAGTAAGGGCGCGGGCGGGAGCCCGCGCGCACCTCAGGTCAGCGCAGCGCAGCGCGCTTCAGCGAATGACTTTGGTCGGGAAGTGCTTGTCGCGCCTCGGCTCGGCGTGCTCGATCTCTTCGCCGAAGAGGCCCTCGGAGCCGCTGATGCGCTTCTCTTCGTCGAGCATCCACTTGCCCATTTTCTCGCTCCACTTTTGCTCGAGCCGTGTGACGCGCAGGGTCGTGTCGTCCTCGAGCGACCAAGACACGTCGACCTGCACGATGGCATGGGTGGCGTCGACCATGTACATGCCCGCGAGCTCCGTCTCGACGATGCGCTGAGACACGTGCCAGCCGGCATGCCGCTCGAGAAAGTCGGTGCGGTCCTCTGGGCTGGCGTGCTCCAGGGCCACTTCGGTGCGGCCCCAGCGCATGGAGCTGTTCATGTCGCGCGCAGCCTCGCTGGCTTTCGCCGCGGGGGTCTGCGAGGGCAAACAGCCGCTGAGGGCCGCCGAACCGAGCAAGCTCAGCACGGTGAGGGCGGTCGTTAGAGACATGCTCGAGCTAGCAGCCGGGGAAACAGCCGAGGAAACGTCCGCCAAGAGGGGTGCCCGGGGTCGCATGCCGCTTCGCTAACAAGGCCTGGCCAGAGGGGCCAAGTTTCGGGCAGCGAAGCCTGCTAGAATGCCCGCGATGGCCGAAGCTCTGGTGCTGCGCAGGCTCGAGGCCGTGCTCACGGATGCCGCGGACGTGCGCTTCGCGCTGCTCTTCGGGTCGCGTGCGCTCGGCACGGCCCACGCCGCCTCGGACTTCGACGTCGTACTCATGCCGAACGGCGATTGGCCGCTCGCACGCGAGTTGGAGCTCCAAGCGGCGCTCGAGCGAGCTGCCGGGGCGCCCGTGGATTTGGTCCGGCTGGACAAGGCGCCACTCCTGGTCGCTTGGGAAGCAATGAGGGACGGGGTGAAGCTCTGCGGGAGTGATGGTGAAATCGCGACCTTCCGTGCCCGGATTGCCCTCGAGCACGCGGATGCGGCGCCGCTCTTGGCCTGGGCTGCCCGCCGCTACGCCGAACTCATCGCCGAGCAGGGGACTGCGGAGCGGGGCACAGGCGCATGACGAGCGCCGAGGTGGTGTCGCGCAAGCTGGCCACCATGGTGGAGTACTTGCGTCGCGCGCGAGCGCGACGGCCAGGCACCGCCGAGGAGCTCACCCGGGACGTCGATCGTATCGACGCTCTCGGCATGGCCATCCTGGTGGCGGTTCAAGAAGCGATCGACGTTGCCTTTCACGTCGTCGTCGACGAACGCTGGGGCACGCCAGCATCGTATGCGGAAAGCTTCGAGCTGCTGGCGGCGCACGGCGTGATCACCTCCGAGCTCGCCGCTCGGATGGCCGCGGCAGCCGGCTTGCGCAATCGTCTCGCGCATGGCTATGCCAGCGTCGATCCAGACCGGCTGTGGGCAGAGCTTCCTCGGGGGCTGGACGCGCTGGACGAGTATGCACGCGCCGTTGGGGCGTTCCTCGCCCGCGGCTGAGCTCTGCTTGCTAACGTTATCCACCCTCGTTATCCCGCCCTAGCCCATGAGAGCTTGGACGCTTCCGTTTATCGCCCTTTTCGTACTGGCCTTGTCTGCTCCGAGCACCGCGATGCCAAGCAGGCTTCTCTTGGAGATTAATCTCGACGATCCGCCGCCGGCCGCGGGCAGCTCTGAGAGCACCAGCCCGGCCGCCCCCGCGGAGGCAGAAGGGAGTGCTCCTGCCGCGCCGCCGCCGAAGAGCGCCTCAGAGCGCCGCAAGGAGGCACTGACCGCCTTCGACATCGGCGAGACGGACGTCGCCCTCGAGGGCATGAAGGACCTCCTGCGCGAGTGTCTGGCGCTCAGCGAAGAGGACTGTCCGCCTGCGACGCGAGCCGTGCTCTATCGCGATGTCGGCATCATCTTGGCCGACGGCAAGGGCGACCACGAAGCAGCGGTGCGGGCCATGCGGGGAGCGCTCCGCACCAACCGGGAGATCGGCATCCCTGATGACTATCGGTCGACCAAGGTGACCGCGGCGTTCGACGAGGCGCGGCGCCAGGAGCTGGGTTACGTGCCGAACCGACCTCTGGCCCCCGTGGAAAGGACGAGCACTGCCGCGGCAGCGGCCGCAGCCGCTGGGCAGGGGCATCTCGACAAGCCCGTGCTCCTGAGCGTCACGGGGTCACTCAAGGCCGGGGCGTGGTTCGCCAACAGCGTCAATTCCGAGGAAGGCCTGCTCTCGCTGGAGGTTGCGGTTGGGCACGTCCAAAAGTCAGGTCTGCTTCTCGGGGGCATGGTGCACCTCGACTACAAGTGGCCTTTCGACGTCCCTTCGGCCGAGACCGGAACGTGGGGCATGGCCGGTGTCTTGGGCGGGGCATTCGGGCGTTCCGACCCGAAGGGCTTCCACTACCTGTTTGTCGCCCCGGGCTTTCTGCACTGGCCAACCGACGGCCTCGCCGGTTTCGCCCTCCACGGCCGCTACGGCGTGTCGCTCGACGGTCTCGCCCTCGGCGTTGGCCTCGACCTCCTCCACACGCAGATCCCGTTCTACTACGGCACGTCGATCGGGTTCACCGAGGTGCTGTTCGGCATCAACATCGGTTACGCCGATCTCCTGGGTAGGCGGTCGGCAGGCAGCTTTTGAAGGAGCCGGCTCGAGCGGGTCGGGCCGAGGCGGGGCCTGACGGCAGACTGGCGGCAGCTCGGCCCCCCACCAAGAAGGCGGCCCTCAGATGTCGTCGTGGAACAGCGGCTCGCGGTTCTTGGTGAAGCGGTAAACGAGCTGGCGCGCCTCGGCGCTGATGGAGACGAAGGTCGCTCCGAAGCCGGGCGGTGTGTCCCCGCCACCTTGGCGCCGGGTCCAGCGCACGACCGCGCTGGCGTCGAACGAGTAGCCGCCGGGCAAGGTCACGCGGAGGAAGAGCGGCGTCCCCACGCCGGGTCCTTCGTAGGTGGCGACGAACAGGCCGCCGTGATCGACCACGTCGTTGCCGCGCAGGCCTTTGTAGAAGTTCGTTGGGCTGTGCGTGCCGAGGTTCGCTTCGACGCGCACGGCACCCGGCTCGGGCGGGACCGGAGGACCCGGGGCGTGACGTGACGTCGGGGCCGCCCACTGCGCCTCGCCCGAGCGCGGGGCCTGCCCCGCAGACTGCAGGGTGCCGCTGCCACCACCGGCGGCGAGACGGTCGCTGCTGCGCGCGGTCGGGGGGCCTTTCCCGACCGGGCTTTGCACGCCTTGCTTGATCGGGCTCGGCCCGGCGTTTCCGGCTGGGCTTTTCCCCTGAGCCGCCCGCTCCCACTCCTGCTCGTTCGGGCCCCCGCGCGAAACCTGCGTCGACTCGAGGTGCGCCGCATTGCCGCTGTTCGTGGTTTTCGGCTTCTTTTGCACGCCCGGCGAGTTCTGGGTGCTGCTCAGCGGGGGAGCCGACAGGTTCGGCATGTTGCCCGGCGGGTGCATCGGCACGGCGGCCGTGCTCTCGAGCGAGAAGTCTGGGTAGGGCAGGGGGCTCTTACCGGGGCCCGGCAGCTGGGCAGCGGCCGAAACCGGCCTGGCTGGGTCGTAGGCTGGGCCGGCCGGCATCGGGATCATCGGCGCGGGCGCTGCCTTGAGGAGCTGGCTCAGCTCGTGGGTGAGCCCCAAGCAGGCGGCCACGTTCTCCAGCGCGCGCTCACTCGCCGCTTTCTGCAGATTCGTTTCCTGCAGGGCCGCCAGCACGGTGCGAATGCAGGCGCGGGCCAGCTCGAGGTCGCTCTCGGTGCGGGCGCCGGGGTCGGTCTCCACCCGGTAGAGCGCACCGCTCGCCTGCGCCAAGGGCAGCGCGACCCGGCTGAGCATCAAGGCACTCTCGGCTCCATCCAGGGCCGAGATGCCTGCCGCAAGCCGAGCGCGGGCCGTGGCTGCGACACGAGCGAGCTCCGTCATCCTGCCTCAGTATATCCCAACCTCCGGGGCTCAGAAGTTTCTCACGGTTTTGGCCGATGGCCGGCCCTGGGCGCGCCGGGGCCCGACCTCTGGGCGGACTTCTGGCCCGACCTCTGGGCGGACCGAAAACTTGGTCGTTTTGCCTCGGGCCTGGTAGCCCCGGGACATGCAGGACCCGAGCTTCGACCTCGATGACGCGGTGCCGACTCGAGCGTTTCGACCCGCCCTGCGTGGGGAGCAGCGCTTCGATCGCAGTGCGGCGCACAAGGACATCCTGGTCTTCGAGGACGTGCACAAGGCGTACCGGGCCGACGTCCCGGTGCTCAAGGGCCTCGACCTCAGCATTTCCCGCGGGGAGTTCGTGTTCGTGACCGGCCCCTCGGGCGCCGGCAAGAGCACCCTCTTGCGCATGATCTTTGCGGCAGAGAAGGCCGACCAAGGGCGCATTCTGTTCTTGGGTCGCGACGTCGGCCGACTGGCGGCGGACTCCGTGCCCTACCTGCGGCGGAACATCGGGGTGGTGTTCCAGGACTTCCGCCTGGTCGAAAGCTGGACGGTGTTCCAAAATGTAGCGGTCGCGCTCGAAGTGCTCGGCGTACCGAGCCGAATCGTGCGGCGCCGGGTGGGCGAGGCGCTCGAGCGGGTGGGTCTGGCCGGGCGGGGCCAAGATCGAGCCCATCAACTCTCGGGTGGTGAGCAGCAGCGGGTGGCCGTTGCGCGCGCCATCGTCGCCGAGCCGGCCCTCGTCCTGGCTGACGAGCCCACGGGCAACCTGGACCCGCAGCTCGCGGTCGACATTCTGGGTCTGTTCGAGGAAGTGCACGAAACCGGTGTGACGGTGCTGTTTGCAACGCACGATCGCTCGCTGCTCGACATCCGCCCCCGCCGCATCGTCGTCCTGGACGAAGGTCGCGTGACCGACGTGCAGCAAGGGCTCTCCAGCGAAGAAGCGATCGACAAGCTCAGGGTGGCATAACGAATGATCGAACGTGCGCTGCGAGCGGCTTTTGCCGACATCAAACTGCACCTACTCAGCGTGTTCAGCGTGGCCGTGGCCTTCGTGTGTCTGGCGGCAACCATGCTGCTCGCGGTCAACATCGATGCGGTGCGCCACAAGTGGGCCGAGAGCGGGCGCGCTTCGGTCTACCTGGTGCCAGGAGTCGAGATCGGCACCGTCGACGTCGTGCGCAAGGCCCTTCTGGCGTCCAAGGGCGTGGCCCGGGTCGACTACGTCTCGCCCGAGGAAGCCCGCGCCGAAGTGAGCAGCGAGTCTGCGGACGAGGCGCTGTCGAGCCTACCGGTGGAAGCCTTCCCGGCGTCGCTCGAGGTGACGCTGGCCGGTGCCGACTCGCAGGACCGGCTCAAGGCGCTCGAGAGCAAGCTCGAGGAGCTCCCCGCCGTCGAGCGCGTCGAAACGTATCAAGCCTGGGGTCAGCGCCTGGATCGGCTGCTGTCTGGCGGCCTGACCGTGGGGCTCATCCTCTTGATCGTGGTGCTGGCCGCAGTGATCAGCGTCGTCGGCTCGACGATGCGGCTCGCCCTCTCGCGGCGCAGTCGCGAAGTCGACGTGCTCAAGCTGGTGGGCGCAACGGACTCCTACGTTCGCGGTCCGTTCGTGATCGAGGGCGCGGTGCAGGGCGGGATCGGAGCGCTGCTCTCGCTAGCCATGACCGGCATCCTGTTTTTGATCTTGCGTGACTCCTTCGACGCAGCCCTGGGGACGCTCCTGGGCGGCGCACCCCGCTTCCTGCCCATCCTGCCCTGTTTGGGCCTGGTGGTGCTCGGGGCCCTCTTGGGGGCCGTCAGCTCCTACGCCAGCCTCAGGCGCCTGCTCTGGAGTGAGGCGTGAAAACGCGGACCGCGGTCCTGTTTGCGGCGCTCCTTTTGGCGGCGCCGGCTGCCAGCGAGCCTGCCGACGATAGCCTGGACCTGGACAGCATCGGCCGCGACCTCGAGCGCATTCGGCTCGAAGAGCATTCGCTGCGCAAGGTTCTCGAGCGCAGCCAAAGCGAGGAAGAAGCCCTGCGGCAGCGCATCGTCCTGCGCGGGCGGGCCTACTACCGGCTGTCGCGTTCCGGTCCGTCCGGCGACTTCCTCCAGCATGCGGTGCGGATCGAGCGACTGCGCAGCGCTCTCTTGATCGATCTGGGGCGTTTGGACGGCCTCTTGGGCCAGAAGAAGCGCGCCGATCGCACGCTCTCCGTCCTGGCCCGGCGTCGAGCACCTTTGGAGGTGGAGGCCCGGGCTGCCGATCGAGCTCGGGATGCGCTCCTCGAACATTCCGAGCGCCAGCGTGCGTTCGAGCTCGCGTTCGAGAGCTCGCGGGGCCCCAGCGCCCATACAGCCGTCTACAGCGCCGGCTCCGACGTGGGCGGGCTGGAGGAAACGTTCGCTGCCATGCGCGGCCGCCTTCCGTTCCCCGTGCCGGGTCGCGCGGAGGTGGAGACGGTCAAGCTTCCCTACGCTCACGGGCCGGGCCTCTACATGAAGGCCTACCTGGGTGCACCCGCCCGCTCCGTCTTCCCCGGTCGCGTGGCCTACGCAGACGAGTACCCCGAGTACGGCAAGACCGTGCTGCTCGACCATGGCGACGGCTACTTCACCGTCACCGCTGGCCTGAGCTCGATCGAGGTTCGGGTCGGCGACGACCTGCCTGCTGGCGCCCGCCTCGGCCTCTGCGGCACGAGTGGCGGGCAAGGTCGGATCTACTTCGAGGTTCGCCGCGGCGCCGAGACGCTGCATCCCGGTGAGTGGTTCGGGATCTAGCGCCCGAGCTGCCCTTCCGGGGTGAAGTTGAGCGCTCCCCGTGGGCAAGCTATCCATGGGAAAATGACAGGCTTCTTCCGGCGCCCTGGGTTTGCGGGCTGGGCGCCCTTGCTCTTGCTCCTGCTGGCGACTGCCTCGCTCGTCTGGGTGAGGCCCGCGCGTGCGCAGGCCGCCTCGTCCCAGAGCGGTGCCTTCCCTCAGGCGGGCGGGGGCCCCTCGGTTCCGTCGCGAGCCTCGTCTGCTGCCCCGCCGCCCCGCGCGCCGCCACCCGGTCCCCCCGGTGCCGCTCCGCCCGGCCCGCGGCGCCTGCCCATGCCGCTCTTTCGCCCGGTGGCGCTTCCCGCCTACGGCAAATTTCCCCCGCCGCCCGGCTACATCGAGAAGAAGCGGTTCAACGGGGGTCTTTTCGGAGTGGGGGCCGCCGTCTTCCTGACCAGCTACGCCATCGGCGCGGGCTATGCGGGCGCCACGGGCTTCCAGCAGGGGGCGGGCTGGGTCCTCCTGCCCGTCATTGGTCCTTTCGTTGCGGCGACCCAACGCAACTTCGACTGTGGCGGAACGCCCTCGACGCCAGCGGAGGTCGAGCAGTGCCAGCGCCAGACCATTTCCGAGGCCGGGGCCGTCGCGGTGCTCGCGGGGGTCGGGGTCGGGCAGCTGCTCGGCGGCAGCCTGCTCGTGGCGGGGCTCTTGGACCGGAGCCGGATCTGGGTGCGTGAGGACCTGGTGGCGGTCAACGTCCAGGTGGGGCCGGGGGCCGGCTTCCTGCGTGTGAGCGGTCGATTTTGAGCAACGAGGGCGCGCGGCGGCCGAACGGACTGGAGAGAGAGGACGGCGGGTGGCATTGTGGGCCCGGCGGCAGTGTTCGCCCGGCGGCAGTGTTCGCCCGGCGGCAGTGCTCGCCCGGCGGCAGTGTTCGCCCGGCGGCAGTGTTCGCCCGGGCAGGGGGGAGACCAAGATGGTGAAGCCCAAGGATCGAGTCGATGGGGCGCAGGCGGCGCGGTCGGACCAACCGGACGCTGACGGCCAGCTGATTGACGCCGGAGGCTCGGTCGGAATTGACGCCTCTGGCGTCGTTGCCGCTGGGCGCGCTGACCTCGATCAGCTGCGGCAGGGGCGGATCGACCTGGACGAGTACGTGCGGCGCCAAGCGGTGGGCGCGACGCAGCACTTGGTGGGCCACGTCTCGGCCGAACGCCTGGCAGATCTGCGCGAGCTCCTGGCGACGCAGGCGCGGTCCGATCCGAGCCTCGCGGACGTCGTCTCGCGGCTCGCGAGCGCCACGGACGAGCGGTCGTCCTGAGCCGCTGTCCGGCCTCGCTCGACCTCCGATGGAATTCGACTTCAAACGCATCGATCTCGTGACCCCCGCCGAGATCGAGCGCAGCGCCGGCACCACCGCGTTGCTCGTGCAGAAGCGCCTGGAAGCGGGTGGGCTCCTGCCTTCGACCTTCCTGCTCGGGAGGAAGGCTTTTCGCCTGGCCTCCGATCGCCTGCCGTCGGGACATCGACCGGTCGAGCTCTGCAATCAGCAGGGCGAAAGTGGGCGTGAGGAACGCGCGGCGCGCGCCTTCGAGCGCATGCGTCGTTCGGTCGACCTGGTGCCGACGCTCTCGCCCAAGACGGATCGCTGCCTCGTCTGGTCGAGCGCCGTGGTGCGCCCGCGACGGCGGTCCTGGGCGGGCCTGCTCGCCGTGATCGAAGCTCCGACCGAGCAGCTGGCCCTGGCCGTCACCGAGCTCTGGGCGGCGGTCTTCCTCGAGCCTGTGCTCGATCGCGCGCCCGGCCGCCTGCGCCGCTTGGAGCTAGCCGTTGGCGTGACCGAGGACGAGCCCTTGGCGCGGGCTGCTCTCCTGGATGCGCTTGGGCAAGCGAGCGGCGATGGGGGCGTTTCCTTGCCTGCCCCCGGACAGGCAGTCTGGCCCTCTGCGCCGTTGGCGTTCGATCGCAGTCTGGAGCGGCTGCGCGCGGACGCCCGCCGCTCGGCGCTCAAGCGTGCGTTCGGCAAGCCGACGCTCGCGCTGTCGATGGGACCGCGTGGACCGGGGCTGGATGGCGAGCAGGTGCAGGCACTCATCGAGCGGCAGTCGGGCGGCATCGGTGGCGCGGTGGCGCGCGACGTGGTGGGTCCGCTGGAGCTCGGACCCGAAGTGGCCATGGGCGGCGAGCGTGCGCTCGACCTCGCTCGCCTGGGGGCGCAGCTGGCGCTGCACGTGGCGCAGATGGCCGAGCTCGGCCGCGAGGTCGAGCGTCTGGCTGCCCAAGCGCAGGGCCGCCACGACTGGCTCGTCGAGATGGACCTGGCGCTCCTCCCCGACGATGGCCTCAAGACCACGCTTGCGGAGCAGCTCGCGCTCGTTCCTGCAGTGAGCGACCTCGCCCTGCGCGCCTGTCTGGCGTCAGCACGGCTGTCCCGCACCTACTCGGCGTTCAGCGGCGGCCCCTCGGGTGAGCTCGACCTCGGCGTTCGCTTTCCACTGCTCCAGCTACTCTCGGATTTCGAGGCTGCAGCCAGCGAGCTGCTTCGAGGAGGCCCGATCGAGGCCGCGGCAGCGCAGGTCGCCGATCGGCACCTGGAGGTGTTTCCACGCTTCGACGCGGGCGAGCGCAGGCTGCTCGCGCAGGCTCTGCGCGAAGTGGCGAGGCAGGGTACGCTGGGGCCGTCGGTCGAGCGCCGCATCGAGATGGCGCGTGTGCGGGGGGACGAAGTCGCAGCTGCTTTCGAGTCACGACTGCCGCGACTGCTCGCTTCACGGCTGTCTCCGCTGCGCTCGCTCGTTCAGGGCGCCTGCCAGCTGCGCGAGCGCGCGCGCCAGCTCGAGATCCTGGCGGATGCCATGCTCCGCACCGTGGCGCTCGAGGTGGACCGGCGCCTGCCACGGCTGGAGCCGGGGCTCCCGGACGGCGCCGTGTGGCATTGCCAGCTGTCGGAGATTCTGGAAACCGTGGACCTGCGGGGCACCAGCCTGGCAGCACGGGTCAGCGCTCGAAGCCGAGGCGAAGCGGGGTATCAGGCGGCCACCAATCTGGTCCAGCCTCGCTTGCTCGGCGCGCAGGGTGAGTCCGTGCCCATTCCGCTCGCTCGCACACGGGCGCTCGATCAGCTGGCCTGGCTGCTCGTGGCCCCCGATCGCGTCAGCTACCGCGGACGCTCCCTGGACACGTTACCGAGCCTGGCACGCGCCCTCGACGTGCCGCTCTCGGCTTGAGCATTGCCCGAGCCCGCTTTCCGCGGCACGGTGGGCCGCGATGAGGCGCGCGAGGTCGTCCGGGTGTGGAGCCGCTCTATCCCTCACCGCGGCGTTCCTGGCAGCGGTGCTCGCCCTTGGCTGCGCGAAGCCGACCACCCAATTGCCGGTCATCTCGGTGCCGATCCAGCGCAAGCCTCCACCGGGCGATGCGCCGCCGCCTGCAGCCAAGGCGCCGGAGCCGCCGCCCGCCGTCCATCATCAGCCCGATCCGGCACCGGCCCGTACGGCGGAGCAGGTGGACCTGCTGCTTCGATTCGAAGGCGGCAAGCTCCACTTCGTGCGCAGTCAGAAAGTCACCTTGCCGAGCGCCGAGTCGACACCACGCCGCATGGGTCGGTTCGCCGCCGAGCTCTGGCTGGGGGCCGAGCTGATCGAACGCTTGCGCTTCGAGGTGCCGCTCTTGGCCGCGGAAGGCGGGGATGCGATCGAGAGCGGGCTCACCACCGAGGTCACGATTCGTCTGCCCTTCATCGAGCGGGCGAATCGGCTCGAGATCATCGATCGCAAGACGGAAGAAACCTTGACCCTGGCCTGGCCGCCCGCCTCGTGAGCGGCCATTTGCGCCCGCGTCCGTCGCGGTAGACACTGCGGTTCGAAAATGAAGTGCGAGAGCTGTGGGCACGAGAACCTGGACGACGCGCGATTCTGCGCCGGCTGTGGGGTTCCGCTCAGCCACGCCACGGAAGGTCAGTGGATCGGTCGCCTGGTGGGCGGGCGCTTCCGCGTGACGCGCGTGCTCGGCGAAGGCGGAATGGGCGTGGTGTACGCCGCCGAGCAGCAGATGGGGTCCAGTATGCGCAAGGCGGCGATCAAGACGCTGCATCCGCACCTGTCCAAGGACCCGTCGGTGCTGGCTCGGTTTCATCGCGAATGCGGCACCGTGGCGCAGCTCGAGCACCCGAACACCATCAAGGTGTTCGACTTCGGCGCCGAGGCCGATGGCACGCTCTACATCGCGATGGAGTTCGTCGAAGGGCGCTCTCTCGACAAGGTGATCAGCCAGGAAGGGCAGCTCCTGCCCGCCCGCACGGTCGATATTCTCGATCAGATTGCCGGCGCCCTGCACGAGGCGCACGAGCAGGGCATCGTGCACCGGGATCTCAAGCCAGAGAACGTGATCTTGGGCGAGAAGCTCGGCAAGTCTGACTTCGTGAAGGTGCTCGACTTCGGCATTGCCGCGCGCAGCGAGTCCTCCGATCGGCAGAAAGAGCAGAAGCTCACGCAGCAGGGCATGGTGCTCGGAACGCCACCCTACATGAGCCCCGAGCAGTTCACCGGGGCGGAGCTCGATCGGCGTTCTGACATCTACTCGCTGGGCATCATGGCCTACGAGATGCTCACCGGGACCTTGCCGTTCGACGCCGCCACACCGTGGCAATGGGCGACCGAGCACATGACGGCAAAGCCGTTTCCCATCGAGCAGCGGCCGACAGGATACGGTGTGCCCAAGTCCATGCGTGATGCCGTGATGCGCGCCTTGGCGAAGGATCCGGCAGAGCGCCCCAGCACCGCACCGGAGTTCGTGGCCGAGCTGCGTGCCGGCTTGGAACGGGTGACCGGGACCGGCCCCACGGCGGAGATGCAGGCGGTGCCGCCGAGCGCTGCCAAGTCCGTTCCGATCAGCGTGCCCATCAGCGTCGACAGCACGGCCAGGACCGGCGTGATGCCTGCCGAGCAGGCCTCCACGCTCCGTTCGGCCGAGACGCCGGGCACGGAGGCGGGGCTCTCCGCGATGCAGCCGGCACCGCGCAAGAAGTCCAACGTCGGCCTCCTGCTCGGCGCCATCGCCGGCGTGATCGCCCTGGGGGCAGGTGCTTGGTACGTCGGGCAAGGAGGCCCCCAGCCCCCGGACGACAGCGTGACGCCACCGGAGCCTGGCGCCGCTCCACCGGCACCCCCACCGACCTCGGGCCCAGCAGTCCCCGTTCGGACCGAGCCCCCGGTCCCGCCGCCCCCGCCGAGCCCAACCCCCGCGCCGAGCCCCGTTCCTTCCGCCGCGGCCAGCAACTCGCCGTCTGGGACGCCGTCCCCGGGCACGGCCAAACCTGGTCCTGGTCCCGGTCCTGGTCCCGGTCCGGCGCCCAGCGCTCCCGTCCCCTGTTCCGAGTGCATCGGCCTGGTGGGGTCGGGGAGCTGGAGCCGCGCCACCCAGGCGTTTGCCAGCTGCGACGCATCCGGCCAGAAGCAGTGCAGCGCCAAGGCGAAGCGGGAGGCGCCCGAGCAAGCCGAACGGGCCGCAGCAGCGCACAAGTGCACGCAAGCACAGGCGATCTTGCGGGGCGCGACCACAATGGGCGCGGCTACCCCGCGCGTCCGCAGCGCGGCCCAGAACTGCAAGTAGGGTGCACCCAGTCGTCCTTCCACCCATGGTGGAATATGGTGTGGTGCGCTTTCTTGACTGGTAGCCCTTCCGGCACTTAGATCCGGGCGTCCCGGGGCGAGAAGTTCCTACGACGTATGACAATCCGAATGACCTGGTCCCAGCTCTGTTGCTCGGACAATTTTCACGGACTCTGGGTAGCGCTCGATAACTGTCGCTACGACCAGGGCACCCACCGGCCCCTCGAGGGCGACGTCGTGGATGCGGATCCAGAGCTGGCTGAGCTGTGCGCGCGGATGCGCGAAGCCGGTCGCTGCTCCTGCGCGATTTTTCTCGCAGAAGAAGACGGGCTGCACGCCCCGCGGCCGGCATTCGGTCGCCCCGGCGGCACCCATGCGTCCGATCGCCCTTGATGGCGCAGTGCCGTTGATGGCGCAGTGCCGCTGATGGCGATCCCGTGACGGCGAGTCGGCCGGGCGCTCGACGGCGCCCCGGCTCGGGTGCGTCAGGTAGGGTCAGGTGAGTTTGGGCTTCAAGATGGCTTTGCCGTTCTTGATGACGACCTCGAAGTCGACCGTGCGTCCTTGGTGAGAGCCACGCAGCTTGGTCTCGGTCTCCCGCAAGCTGCGCTCGAGCTTCTCGAACGAAACGGCCGTCGCATTCGTTTGCTTCCGGGCGTCGACATACGCCTGATGCAGGGCCCTCACTCGGGCTTCCGAGAGCCCGGCTCCGCCAGCGGCCGCCGCATCGTCGGCCTTGGGGCTTGCCTTTTCCTTTGCAGCCGGGGGTGGATCCTTCGGAGGTGCAGCACCGGGACCAGCGGCAGCGCCTCGGTCGGCGCGAGCGCCTGCCGCGGGCGGTGGCGGCAACGGCATCGAGGCCCCCGGGGGTGGGGCCTTGCCACCCAGGCGTGCCGCGAGATCCGGCGGTACGTTGGCCAGAAGGCCGCGCGTCAGCGTTCCCGAGCCGGTCTCGCGCAATCGGCGCAGCACGCCCTGGCCCGCGCCTGCGTCGGCGGCCCCGGTGGCAGCCGTCTGCTCCGCTGCGGGCACCGTACCCGTGCCGAGCTCGACGGGCGGGAACTCACCATCCACCAATGAATCGGCGGGCGCTCGGAACGGAGACTCCTCGGCAGGTTGGGGGGCGGCGCCGGGCCCGGTCGAAACCAGGGCGGCGGGGCGCGGCGGCGGCCGGCTGTCGAAGGTGCGCTCCGCCTTCAGCTTGTGGCGCTTGAAGGTGCCGAGCTCGATCTCGCGACAGATGCGGCTCCAGTGTTGCTGCATCGTGTTGTAGCGCTGCACGATGGTCTGGAACTTGAAGCGCTGCGCGGTGCTCTGGAAGCGCGCTTTTCGCAGGTCGGCGACGCGGCGCTCGACGTCCTTGCGGGCTACCGAGGGCTCGATGCGCTCGATGCCCATGAAGTAGTGCTCGTAGAGAGCCCGCAGGCGATCGAGGCGCGTCTCGAGCTCCGAAATGTTGAGGTCGATCTGCTCTCGTTCCACGCGCTCGATCAGAAGGTTCCCAGGCGGTGCGGGCCGCGTCCAGCGACCAAGAGCGGCTATCGAAATTCCCCTCCGGGCGGTCGCTCAGCCGACCGCTCGGGGCCGCCGAGCGATGATCCAAAGGAGCAGCGGGGCGCCAAGCGCCGCGGTCAGGGCACCTACCGGCAGCTCACGATCGGGAAGCACGCTGCGGGCGCACAGGTCGGACAGCGTCAGGAAACTGGCGCCCAGTAGGGCCGAAGCCGGCAGGAGCGCGTTCGCGTCGCCGCGCACGAGCGGTCGCGCCAGGTGCGGCACGATCAAGCCGACGAAGGCGATTGGCCCGGAGAGGGCGACGACGACGCTGACGCTGAGACAGCTGGCCAGGAGGACTTCCAGGCGCACACGCTGCGTTGGCACGCCGACGGACCGAGCCCACTCCTCTCCCAAGAGCATGGCAGAGAGCGCTCGGCGTCGACGCAGTAGAAGCACCGTCGACAGCGCGAGCGGTACCGCACCATAGAGAGCGCGATCGAATCCCACCTGCGGCAGCTGGCCCAGCGCCCACATGGTGGCGGAAAAGAGGCGATCGGCATCGGTCATGGCCTGCACGGTCTGGGCGACGGCGCTCGTAGCCAGCGTGATGGCGATGCCAGCCAAGAGCACCTCTTCGAGGCGCGCCCGGGCCGAAACGGCCACGCGGATCAAGAGCAGGCTGGCCAGCACGGCTCCCACGAACGAAAAGACTGAAGTAGCTGCGAACGAGCCGAGGCCACTGAGATTCAAGCTCAGGGACAGGAGCGCCCCGAGCGCTGCGCCCGCCGTCGTGCCCAGTGTTCCTGCTTCGGCAAGCGGGTTGCGGAACAGGGTTTGGTAGGCGGCGCCGACGAGCGCCAGCTGGCTACCAGCCAGGACGCCTACCAGCACCCGAGGCGCGCGGAGCTGCCAGAGCACGAATGAGGTTGCCCCTTCCGGCAGGTGATGGAAAAGGGAGAGGGCCCCGACGCCGAGCGCGCCGAGGGCCAAGAGGCCGAAACGAACGGAAGCCGAAGGCACCTTCACGGCACTCCCCCTCGCTCCGGCCCACGCGTGAGCGCGTCCAGGGCGATACCGAGCCCACCGGGAGCGCCGGCGGCGGCGAAGGGCACTCCGTACAGCTCTTCGAGCTCGGCCGGCAGCTGGCTAGCGGAAAGCGGGAGCCGCCAGGCGATGCGGCCCTCGCTCACGCCGACCACGAGCACGCGCTCGGCCGGACCGAGCAGCTGGCAAAGACGAAGGTCGTGCGTCACCACGCACAGCGTCGCGCCCTCCGCTTGCCACAGCTCACCCAGGGCCCGGTACGTCTGGACCTGCGCCAGCGGATCGAGATGGTTGGCCGGTTCGTCCACGAGCAAGAGGGGCGCCCCTTGTGCACGCAGGGTTGCCAAGAGCACGCGCTGCACTTCCCCCCCCGACATGGCCGCCAGACGCTGGTTGGCCAGGTGCCCGGCACCGGCGCGAGCGAGGAAGTGATCCGCCTGGGTCTGACTCTCGAGCGTGGTTTCGGGGAAGCGATACCGCGCCAGGCTCACGACCTCGCGCGCCGTGAGCGCACCATCGACGTTCGGCCGCTGCGGCAGCCATGCGGAAAGCCCAGCCCGCTCGCTCTCGCCGAGCTCGCTCGCCGGGCGCCCCGAGAGGAGCGCGGCTCCGGCGGTGGGCGAGAGCAGTCCGCCGAGGAGGCCGAGCAAGGTGGACTTGCCGGCGCCGTTCTTCCCGACCAAGACGACGCAGTCGCCGACCTGGATCGAGAGGTCGACCGAGTGGATGCGCCCAGCCAGGGTGACTCCCGACAGGCTTGCGGCGGCGCTCACGGAGCTTTCTCCGACAGCAGGCGATCCAGGGACGCCTCGACCGCGCGCCGAACCTCCAGCACGGCGGGCCCCATGCTGAGCACCCTCGGTCGAGACAGCACGGCCGTGCGCCCGTTCTTCACCGCACGGAGGGGCGTCAGCCGGGCGAGTGGAGGGCCCCCTTGGGCAGGCGTCTCTTGGAGCACCAACACGGCATCGGGGTCTACCCTCAAGAGCTCCTCCACGCTCAGGCGCGGCTGTCCCGCGGGTGGCTGTGTGCCCATGGCGTTTCGGTAGCCGCTCGCCGTGATCAGTCGACCATGGAGCGAGTCGTCCCGGATGTAGAAGTAGCCAACGCGATCCTCGTTGATGGGTCCCATCAAGAGGAGCACGCGCGGCGCATCTGCCGCTGCGTGGGGCTGGAGCTCACGCTGCATCCGCTCTGCCAGCTGCTCGGCCGAGGCGGTCTGGTTCACTGCTTGGCCGACCTGTCGGACCGAGCTCGTCACTTCCTCCAGCGTGAGCCAGGGCAAAGCGAGAAGCGGCGCCAAGCGCTCGAGCTGTGCATCCGGCGAGCCGGCCACCCGCGTCGCCAGGATCAGGTCGGGCCTTTCGCTGGCGAGGCGCTCGAAGCGTGGCGAGATGATGGTGCCCACGCGGGGCCGATCGGTGCCGCTGCAGTAGTCGCTGATCGCCACCAGCCTTGCCTGCTCGCCGAGCGCGACGATCGTGTCGGTGATGGCAGGCGAAAGCGATGCGACCCGCGCGCTGGGGAGCGAGAGGCGTGAGGGCGACGCACGGCTGGGTTCTCTCGCTTCCCTGGCCCAAAGAAGCAGGCCGAGGGTGAGGACGAGCGCAACTCCGACCACAGGGCCGAGCAGGGGCAGGAGGCGCCGGTTCACTTGGGGAGCGGTCCCCGATTGCGCTCGTAGATCAGGCGTAGGCCGTCCAGGGTCAGGTCAGGGCACAGCTCGTCCACCTTGGTCGCGTGCGCGCAGATCAGGCTGGCGAGGCCGCCGGTGGCGAGCGCATGGCAGCCGCCTCCCATCTCCGCGTCGATGCGAGCGATGAGGCCGTCGACCATGGCGGCGTAGCCGAAGATGACGCCCGACTGCATGGCGTTCTGGGTATTCTTGCCAATCACGCTGGGCGGCGCGGCGAGCTCGATGCGGGAGAGCTTGGCCGCCCGGGCGAGGAGGCCGTCGAGGCTGGCCTGGACCCCGGGCACGATGACGCCACCCAGGTAGTCGCCTTCGGCCGACACGCAGTCGAAGGTCGTGGCCGTGCCGAAATCCACGACCACGACTGGTCCGGCGACGCGCGCATGAGCCGCAACGGCGTTCACGATGCGGTCTGCCCCCACCTCGCGTGGGTTGTCGTAGCGCACGCGAATGCCCGTCTTCAGGCCCGGCCCGCCGACGACGAGCGGCTCGCAACGGACCACAGCCGCGATCGCGGTAGCGACGACGTCCGTCACCGGAGGCACGACACTGGCCAGGATGCAGGCGCTGACCGACGCTGGATCGACCCCACGCAAGGCGAAGACCTGGGCCAAGAGGACTGCGTGCTCGTCCACGGTGCGCGTGCGCACCGTTTCCAGGCGAAACGTGTGCACGAGCTCCGTTCCGGCAAACAGACCACCCACCAAATTGGTGTTGCCGACATCCACGGCCAGGAGCATGCGCGCGAGCCTACCAGGGGCAGGCAAAAATGCTCTAGACCGCGTCTCACAAATGCGAGCGTCGCGACGGTCCGCCCCGAAGGGGCGAGCGGGCCGTCGCTTTGCTCGAAAATCTGGAGATTTGTTCGACGCGGCCCATCTTTTTTTTGGGGGGCGTATCTCGTGATGAGATGCGCCCTAGCGCGGGACGACGCGGCCCTGGCCCAGCCGATCACCGGGCCACAGTGCGTGCCAAGGCCCCTCGGCCCGCCCCAAGACCACGCGTCTCCCGTAGAGTGCTGGCAGCGGCTCGAGCGCCACCAAGAGCTGACTGCCCAGCGCATCGGGCGCGTACGAGCTCATCAGCACGCTTCCGCGCTCCACGTCCCAGGGGCCGAGCTCGAGTGGCGCCTCGGGAGCAGGCAGATCGTTCTCGAAGCCGTCGCCGTCCGCGTCACCGATCTGGACCGAGAAGCCGAGTCCCACACCGTGCACGGGCCCTTTCGAGAGCTCGCCGGCTTCGAAGCGGGCTCGCACCCAGGCGCGAGCGCGGGCCGTGCTCGGCTGATCCAGGATGAGTCGCAAGGGGCCCAAGTCGGATTCGAACTCGAGCGTCAACTCGGGCTCGAGCGCCGGGGCTGGTGCCGGCTCGGGTTTGCCGGCGGCAGGATCGGGGCAGCGCTGGGCTGGGCTGCCCAGGATCGCCAACGCGCGCTGGGCCGCTGCGCGTAGGGCGGGTCGCGGTCCGCGGCACTGCGTTTCGATGAGTGGTTTGAGAGCCAAGGTGGAGAGGGCCGCCGCCGCTCCCAGCGCAGCCGCCATGGTCTCCTCCGGCAGGCGATCCCCCGAGAGCTCGAGGATTGCGCGCAGTCCGGCGACGATCTTGGGATCGGGCCCGTCTTCGGGGCGCTTTGGATCGTGGGCGCGCGACGGGTAGGCGGCCAGGATCTTGGCCGCAGTGGCGCGGGTGCCCGGCGACTCGGCGCCGAGAGCCTTCTCGAGCGCGCTCCGCACGTCACCGAGCTCCGGATGACTGGCGATCAGCCGGAGCGCCGCCTGCACCACGGGCGCATGCTGGCTCTTCAGGCGCTCCTCCCACGCCGCCTTGCGCCAGAGCTCGATGCGGCTGCGCGAGAGGACGTGAATCTGGGCGAGCTCGAAGGCAGGTCCAGCGTCGGGATCGCACTTGGCGAGAGCAGGGCTGGCGGAGTTGTCTCGCGCCAGGAGGTCGGCCGCTCGACAGCGTAGCCAAATCGCACGCCGCCGCGCCGCGGCCGCTGCACCCTCGGCGCGTTCGGCGATCGGCAAGGCAGCCAGCTTGCGCAGCTCGGACTTGGCACGCGTCGGTGCGTCCAGGCCCTCGAGCGCCGCGCGGAGTGGCGCCCAGGCGGTGTCGGTCGGCTCCTTGGGCACGCCGCGCGAAAGCAGGGTCGCCGTCCCCTCGTCCAAGGCCTTCTGCCCGGGCTCGCCCAGCCTGGCTAGCGCTTGCGCCGCGGCTGCCCGCTCCCCGGGCGAAAAGCTGTCCGACACGAGCACCTGCAAGAGCGCTGGTGCCGACAGGCTGCTTTCCGCCGCGCCCAGAGCCAAGATGGCAAAGACGCGGGTGCCCGGCCGATCCTCGACCAGCACGCTGCCAGCGACCTCGAGCAGGCGCTCACTCACGGCCTCGGGCAGATTGCGCAGGCGCGAGAGCGGGTAGAGCAGGATGGGATCCTTGCGCGCGGCCGTGGCGTCGAGGAGCGCCGCCAGCGAGCTCTCGCGCAGTGTCCCGGTCGCGTCGGCGAGGGCACCCAAGCCCATGGCTGCAGATCGGATGAGCGCATCCGCGTCAGCGGCGGGCGCAGGCGCCAGCCAGCCCGCAAGAGTGGCTTCTGCACCGCGCGTCTGACAGGCCCCAATCGCGTTCGCGACCACGTGGAGCTCCCGCTCGTTCGGCGGCGCCTCCGCGGCCAGCCAGACGGCTGCGGCAGAAACGAGCAGAGGCAGGGCGGCGGCCGAGTGCTCGGCGCAGTGTCGACCCAGGCCGAAGGCCGCCCAGGTGCGGATCTCTGGTCCCGCGAGCAGGAGGCGCGTGAGCCGTTCGTCGATCGGGGGCTGTGCAGCGTCTTTGTCGGTGGGCGCCCGCTCCAGCGCCTTTCGCGCGCGTGCGATTGCTTCGGCCAGCAGGCGCTCCTGTGCATTGGCCAGCGCAAGGTTTGGATCGGGGCGGACCGTCACCGCTGCCACGGAGGGCTTGGGCACACCCTCTTGGGCGGCGCTGCCCTTCGGCGACGTGCAGCCGAGGGCAAGGTAAGCGCACGTGGTGAGCGCCACCACCGCGTGTCCTGGTCGTCCTGTCATCGTGGCTCGAATCGTCCCAAGACGAGCGCGCACAGCTCGCGCAGAAGGAGGCGCTTCTCCGAAAAGAAGCCGACGTTGGAGGGCGCGGAGAAAGGCACCACCGCCATGCCCTGGCGACGGAACAGTCGAGCCGCGCGAAACATGTGAAAATCGGAAGTGACGAGACCCACAGTGCGCCAGCCTCGCGCCGAAAGCAGAGTCGCCACCTTCCGCGCGTTCTGTCCAGTGGTCAGAGACTCACCTTCCAAGACGAGCGCCTGCTCCGGGATGCCGCGCGCCATCAGCCAGCTAGCCATGACGTCGGCTTCACGCTCGCCCTCCCAGCGTCGACCGCCGCTCAGCACGATCGGGATCGGCCACGGACCCCCCGCCTCACTGGCTCGTTCTTCACCCAGGTGTCGCGCCAACTCGAGCCGACTTTCGAGCGCGCGCGAGGGCTGCCCCGCTCGAACTCGACAGCCCAGGACCACGAGCGCATCGAGCCGTTCGGATCCTGGGACCGCCGCGCTGGGTGCCGGGCGCCGATCCACGGCAAAACTACAGCAGGTGCCAAGGTGCTTGGGCAAGCCCGGGCGGCGCCCGGCTTGCTGAGACCAGGGCTTTCTGGCTATCAACGGCCTCCATGGGTGCGAGCCCGCTGGCCTTCGAGCGATGAAACGAGCGATGACCCGGCCGGGACCGAAATCCGCGCCCATTCGTTCATGTCCGAAAGAGATCATCCTGGCGAGCCACTGACCGACCTCGCACGTCGTCGCGAGCGCCGGCGCGCGCGTCGTGAGCAGCGGCAGCGGCAGCAAACCGACGAAAGTCCGGGTCCCCGGCCGGTCGCCAATCGACCGCCGCCGAGTCGGATCCCCGGTGCGGCTGCGCGCGGCGCCTCGCAGTCGGGTCCTGAGCCTCGTTTGTTTCCGGTGGAGTTTCCTCGCGAGTCCATCGACGAAGCTGCGGCTCGAGTGGTCAGCCGCCTCACACGGTCCGGATTCGAGGCCTACCTGGTCGGTGGCTGCGTGCGCGACCTTCTCGTCGGAAAGCGACCCAAGGACTTCGACGTCGCAACCAGCGCGCGGCCGGAAGAAGTGCGGGCACTCTTTCGCAACTCGCGCATCATCGGCCGACGCTTCCGCTTGGTGCACGTGCTGTTCTCTGCTGGGCACGTGGTCGAGACCGCCACCTTCAGAAAGAACCCGACGCCGGACGACCAGGCCGAAGGCGAGGACCTCCTGATTCGGTCGGACAACGTATTCGGGCAGGCGTTCGAAGACGCCGGTCGCCGCGATTTCACCATCAACGGCCTGTTCTACGACGTCGAGCGTGGCGCGATCCTGGATTGGGTGGGCGGCATGGAGCACATCCAGGCGCGCACCGTCCAGACAATCGGGGATCCGGTGGTGCGGTTCCACGAGGATCCCGTGCGCATGCTGCGCGCCATCAAGTTCGCGGCGCGGCTCGACTTCGGCATGAGTCGGGAGGTCTACGACGCTGCGGTGCAATGCCGAGGCATGCTGGCCATGGCGGCACGGCCCCGCTTGTCGGAAGAGGTGCTGCGCCTGATGCGCGGCGGTGCGTCGCAGCGTAGCGTGTGGCTGCTCTGGGAGATGGGGATGCTCGATATCCTCTTGCCCGAGCTCTCCGTGTATCTCGCGGATCGAGAGGACGACTCCAACGTGTGGTCGCTCCTGGCCGAGGTCGACCGAGTGATCGCCGACGATCCGAATGGGCTCGGCGACGTGCTGCTCTGGGCGGCGCTTTTGGTGGAGCCTTTGCTCGAGGCGTGCGAAGGCACTGGCGATCCGCGGCGAGCGGCGCGGGATTTTCTGGAGCCGGTGATCGAGCGCTTGAACTTGCCGCGCCGCATCGCGGAGTCGGTCGAGCGCATCGTGAGCATTCTGCCGAAGGTTCAGGCTGGCCGTGGGCAGCGCCAGAACAAGAGCGCTCTCTACCCGCTGGCGCTGCGCCTGGCCGCTCTCCGCAGTGTCGCCCGGGGCGACGCTCACGGCGGGGACGCCTCGGCGTCACTCGCCGCAAGCGCGACCGAGGCGTCCCTGAGCGAGGGGCCAGAGGGAGCTCTGGATGATGGCGCACCTCGCAAGCGCAGGCGCAGACGCAACCGGTCGCGCGGCTGAGCGCTCCCTTGGGAGCTCGGTGAGCTCGCCTCAGGCGTTGAGTTCGATGCGCAACACTTCGCGCCCGACGATGAAGTAGTCGCCGTGGTCGACGGCGTGGTCGCCCTTCACGCGCACGTAGGTGCCGTTCTTGGAATCGAGGTCGACGAGCGAGAAGCCGTCGGCATCGCGCTCGATCGCGCAATGTTCCGGCGACAGGTGACGATCGGCGGGCACGTTGAGATCGCAGCCATGGCGACCAATCGTAACCTTGCTGGACTTCGGGCAGTGGGTGAGCCCGTGTGCGCCGCCTTCGAGCACTTGCACCACGCGGAATGGGGAAGGCTTGATGGGCGATGCGAAGAAGTACGTCCCGGTCGCGTCGGCGTCGTCGGTGATGGTTGGCATGGGCTCGACGCGGAAGAGCTGGTTACCAGCGACGAAGGTGTCGCCCATGGCGATCTTGGCTTTGGCGCGGATGCGCAGGTACGTGCCGTTCGGAGACTTTTCGTCACGAAGGGTCAGCTGCGTGCCCCGATAGAAGAGGTTGGCATGTCGCGCGGCCAAGAAGGGATCGTCGAACTGGATCTGGCCCTGCTTGCCGATGACGTGCTCGGTCGCGCGGAGGTGGTACGAGAGGCCATCCTGACCTTCGCCCCGGATGACGACGAGGCTGGCTTTCGAGGGGTCCTGCAAGTCGCCGAAGTACTCGACCGGTGGTTCTAGGATTTCGGCAGGTGTCGTTTCACCACAACGGCCACAAAACTTGTGGCCCGGGGGGATTGGGGCCTGACAACTCGGACAGGGTGAGTACTTGGCTTGTTCCATGCGAATGCACACCTACGAAAAGGCCACGCCTATTGAATGAGAGTCATGCGTTTCTCGACGTCCGTCCAGCCGAGCTTGCTGACCAGGCGCAAAGACACAGTCTCCTTGCAGGATTCGATCGGAACTACACCATAATCCCTCGAATCGTAGGGAAACAAACGGTTGTCGCTGACCAGGAAGTAGTGCCCGTCGGGCACCTCCCATCTCCGATCCTCGGGGGAGAACTTGTGGCCCGTCACCCGGCCCGTCTTGTGGACGCGCTGGCTGGCCAACGCCTCGTAGTAGCACTGCTGCACCACTTCCTCCGAGGGCTGAGCCGGGTGGGGGTAGCGGATGGTGTGCGGGTCGCACATGCGCTCGAAGGGGAACGTCTTGCCGTTGACCTCCGGGGCTTGGTCCTTGATGCGAATCACGTCGCCCGGCATGCCGATGATGCGCGCAATGACGTAGCGCTTGGGGTAGTTCGGCTCCGGACACAGCACGAGGTCGCCGAACTCCGGTGACGAGAGGCGTTGAAGCACGACGAGATCGCCTGCCTCCACGCTCGGCTGAAGCGAAGTCGTGAAGACCGGGTCGTTGCTTGGCAGGCGGATCCAGCGGATGGCGAGCAGACGCAAGCCTCCAACGATCACCCCGACGAAGATGGCGACCCAAACCAAGAAGCGAACCAGACCTCCCATCGCTCTTGGTCGCGCATCTTACAGGGAAACTCGCTCGGGTGAGAGGGCGCGCCGTGCCTTTTCGAGGTGCAGCCTTTTGCAGGCGCAGCCTTTCGGAGGGGGCCGCGAGCTCAGCGCTCCAGCACCAAGTCGTCCTTGTGGATCACGACCGCGTCTTCGGCCCCGCCCAGCGCTGCGGCCAGCTCTTCGCCTTTTTTCCCGGCGGACGCCGCCACTTCCAGCGCTGACAGGCGGGTGAGTCCACGACCGATCTCACGTCCTTGGCTGTCGACCACGAGCACCGAATCGCCCCGCCGAAAATCGCCGCGCATGCCGAGCACGCCCACCGGCAAGAGACTGCTCGCTCCCTGCTCGACCACCCTGGCCGCGCCCGCGTCCACCAGAATGGTGCCGCGGGGCTTGAGCGTGAAGGCAATCCAGTGCTGCCGTGCACGCAGGCGTTCTCCCACCGCCCCGATGCAGGTCCCCACGTCTTCTCCTGCCAGGACTCGCGTCAGGATACGCTCCGCTCGCGCGTCGGCGATCACGACGGCCGCGCCCGAGCGTCGTGCCTTGCGTGCTGCATCCAGCTTGCTGCTCATGCCGCCGCGTCCAGTTCGGTCGGGGCTACCGCGATCGATGAACGCGCTGGTGTCGGCCAGGTCGGGGATGCGCTCGCCGGACTCGTCCAGGACACCGTCCACGTCGGACAGCAGGAGGAGGGCGTCGGCGCCAACGAGAGGTGCGACCATCGCCGCGAGCTGATCGTTGTCGCTGAAGCGTATTTCCTCGGTCGCCACCACGTCGTTCTCGTTGATGATGGGGATGGCTCCGGCGTCCAGCAAGGCGGCAAGTGCAGCGCGCGCGTTGTTCACTCGCTTGCGGTTCGACAGGTCGCCGTGCGTCAGCAGGACCTGCGCCGGCACCAAGCCGTGGCGCGAGAATGCCTCGTCGTAGCGGCGCATGAGCAGGGCTTGGCCAACCGACGCCGCCGCCTGCAAGGTGGGCATGTCCGTGGGTCTGGCCGATAGGCCCAGGCGCTCGATGCCGAGCGCAGTCGCGCCGCTCGAAACCAGAACGATGTTCCGTCCGGCGAGGGTCGCCAGCTTGAACTCTTCCGCCAGTCGCTCCGGAAGATCGGGTTGGGTCGCCAGGGTGCGCGAACCCACCTTCACCACGATGCGGCGCGCTGCGATGAGCGTCTTGCGGGCGTCCGATTGGGACATGCTGGGCGCGCTCATAGCACGCTCGGCGCTGTGTGTGCGGAGGAGCACGGGGGGCGCAGGATGCATTTCTTTGGCATCGCTTCAGTCTCCCGGCGAAAGCGGCGTCAGCTCGAGCAGGCACGCTCCCACGCTGGCCGCCACTTCCAGAGCCGCGAGGCCCGACAGACGCCGGAGCAGGACGACGTTCTCGCTCGGTGTGCGTACGACCTGGGCGCCCCGGCCTTCCAGGCCGCGCAGGAGCTCCTCCGAGACTCGATCGAAGCGAGCCCATTTTCCCGGGCTGTTCAGCTCGGCGGGAGGGACTGGACCGAGCAGGGCACCAGCCTCGGCGGCCACGGCGAGCTCCGCCGTCAGAAAGAGCCGCCGCGACCAGGGGGATCGCAGGTCGGTGCCGAGGATCCAGGACCGCCCTTTTAGCTCACGCTCCAGGACGGTCAGCACCAGCTCCGCCGGTTCGTCGTCCAGATCGAGGCAGGGGTCTTCGATGAGCACCAGCTCGGGGTCGCTGACCAGACCGTGCGCGAGCCCGACCAAGCGGTGCTGGAGCGGTCCGAGATCCTTCAGCCGCTTCTTCGCGAGACCTTCTGCCTCTGTCCGCTCGAGGGCCCGGCGGACGTCGCGTGAGCCGAGCCCGATCAGGCGCGCGCTGCCAATCAACGCATCCTCCACCGCGAAGTCCTGGGGCGCGGGCAACGTTTGCGGGCAGTAACCGGCTCGGCCTGACGCAAGGAGGGCCTGGGCCACCTCCCCGCGCAAGAGCAGGCTGCCCCCACGCAGCAGGCCCTGGTCGATGGTCACCGGCAAGAGGGCGCGCGCCGACCCGACGCAGGCCAAGCTCTCGCCCTCGACCACGAGCGTGCCGGGGCGGCCCAGGGTCTGGCCCGGCTCGAGCTCGACCACGAGCTCGTCGGTGCGCAAGAGGGGTGGCTGCGCCGAGCGCGAGAGCGCAGCGTCCGTCACGGAACGAGGTCCGGCTGCCACTCGAGGCGCGCCAGCGGCAACTCCGGCTGGTACAGGGAGAGCGGCGCGACGGCTCGTACCATGGCCATCAGCTCGCTCGGCAGCGGTTGTTGGCTCTTGGCCACCTCAGCGCGCAGACCTTCGACACCGAGCAGGCGGCCGAGCAGCGTCGTCTCGGGAATCGGCAATTCGATGATCGGGGCATCGTCCGGCAGTCCGGCGAGCGTCCGCGCCTTGGCCAGGGCTTGCCTGAGGCCACCCATACCGTCCACCAGGCCCCGCTCGAGCGCCTGGCGTCCGGTCCAGACGCGGCCACGCGCGACCGCGTCGACGTCCTTCTGACTCATGCCGCGGCTGTCGGCGACGCGGCGCACGAAGAGTGCGTAGAACTGCTCCACCTTGTTCTCCAGCAGCCGGCGCTCTTCCTCGGTGAACGGGCGGAACATGGTCTCGGCGTCCGAGTGCGGCCCCGTGCGCAAGGTTTCGACGTTGACGCCGATCTTGGAAAGCAGGCCGCTCAGATCGACCTTGCCCGCGAAGACGCCGATGGATCCCGTGATGGTCAGCGGATTGGCATAGATGTAGTTGCCCGCCGCGGCGAGGTAGTAGGCACCGCTTGCGGCGGCAGTACCCATGGACACCACCACGGGCTTCTTGGCGGCCGTCAGCTGGACTTCGCGCCAGATCACGTCGGCGGCGACCGCGGAACCGCCCCCGGATTCTACCCGCAACACCACCGCGCCGACGCTGGGGTCCTTGCGCAAGTGCTGCAGCGTTTCTGCGATCGTGTACGAGCCCACGCTGCGGATGCCGAGGAACGGGAAAGCCTTGCTGCGACCATCCACCATGTCGCCTTCGATGTAGACGATGGCGATGCGCTTGTGAGGCCCGAAGCGGCCGGAACGTTTGGTTGCGGCTCGACCCTTCTCGAGCTGCAAGGTCTCCCCAGCCAGGTCGTTGACTGCGTTCGGCAACATGTCGTCGAAAGCGAAGCCGTCGACGAGCTTGGCCTTCTTCGCTTCCGCCGAGGTGAACGGCCCGTGAGCCACGGTCTTGCGCACGGTTTCGAGGTCCATCTTACGGCCGCGAGAGATGCTGCCGTGAAGCTCTCGCTCGACCTCCTGGATCAAGCTCACCTTGGCTTCCAGCGCCGGGTCGGTGGCTTCGCGGCGAGCGAAGGTTTCAGGCGCTCCTTTGTACTTGCCGATGCGTACGAAATCCGTCTTCACGCCCAGCTTGTCGAGCAGATCCTTGACGTAATACGACTGCGACTTGACGCCCGAGTACAGGATCCCGCCAGCAGGGCTGATCAAGACACGATCCGCTTCTGAGCAGAGGACGAGGCCCGATCCGGTCGACGATTCCAGGTGGCACAAGATCTTCTTGCCCTTCTGGCGCAGCAAGAGAAGCGCATCCTGCAGCTCCTGAAGGTGAGCCAAGGAGTCGGCGGGGCCGGCGCGCAGCTCCAAGAGCACGGCCTTGAGGTTGTCTTCCTCGTTCGCGAACGACCACAGCGAGCGCAAGAGTGCGACGTGCTCGCGGGTGCTGGGCGTCTTCTCGATGCGGATCCGAAGCGCGTAGTGCATGTTGTCGGCCGCAAACGTGTCTCGGAAGCCACGTACGGCAACATCGGCGTGCAGGTTCTCCCAGGGCTTGTCGGCGGAGACCGTGCCCAGCCCGTCGCCGTAGCGAGTCCCGAGCCCCAGCTCTCCCGAGCCCTCTCGCGAGTTCCCCGTGACGACCAGCGCCGTCGACGCGATCCAAGCCGGCTCTCCTTGCTGGCTAGCAGCGTCGGTCACGGCGACGTCACCCCTGAGCCTTCCCAGGCCCGGGATGCCCACGTCGAGCGTCGCTCGCGGCACCCAGTAGCCGCCATTTTCGTCCACGTAGCTGGTCTCGAGGCCAATCTCGAGCTGATCGGAGCCGAACGGGCGAACCGCGCTCGCCATCACATACTCGGCCCCGAGACGCATGCCGCCCTGGCTCATGGGCGCGTCGAGGTTCTTGATGAAGCCGGTGAAGCCGACGTAGTCGACGGGGCGCAAGGCGATGGCGGCCGACCAACTGCCGAAGCCGTGTGCCATCACATCGTTGGAGAAGGAACGCTCGAACGACAAGCCCAGCGAGGCAAACTCGCTGCCGGCCGCAATGGCCCAGGTGAGCCATTGGTACTGCACCGGGCCGCCGAACATGGCCTGGGACGACACCGAGGAGGGAGTCACGATGTCGAAACGCAGCCCCGTTGCGACCGGAATGAACCCGAAGGGGAAGGCGAATCCGAAGGCGTGTCCGCCGGTTGGTACCTCGGCCGAGTCACCGAGGAAGTAGCCAGTCCAGCGGAACTCCGGGCCGGGCAGGAACGCCAGGTTGGCCGGGTTCTGCACGATGGCGCTCGTATCCCCGTTCCCCACCACGCTGCGACCGAGCGCCGGCAAGGGAGTCGGTCGAGCGATGGGTGTTTGCGCTTGGCCGAGCCCCGCCAAGGTCGAAGTGAGAAGCAGTGCGCGAAACGAAAGTGTGGGTCGCAAGCGGCTCATGGGTCTCCAGAGCGCATCTCACACCTGAGATGCGCGGACAAGAGAGGTGGAGTGCATCGAGCAGACCCCGCCAGTATCGGGCGTAGTGACCGTCCGCGCGCCCTTCAGGGCGGGCGGTCACGCAGCCCGGTAGTCGTGAGATGCGCTCTAGTCGGCGAGCATACCCCGAGCCTGCGCAATCAGGGAAATCTCGGGCCGGCGCGCCTCGAGTTCTGCGTGATCCTTCACGGGCAGGAAGCGCGCGCCCGCGCCTTGGCGCGGGACGCGCAGGTAAGTGGTGTCCTCGTGGAAGGTCACCTCGTTGATCAGGCGCTCGAACTGGATGGCCTTGCGGCCGCCCACCGTCTTCTCGACCTTGAAGTAGGTCCAAGGAAAGTCCAGCGTCGCCAGGGCCTCGGCATCGAATGCGAAGCTGTTGACATTGAAGACCCGCACCACGTTCGGATCGAAGGTGCTGGGGATGCGAAACTCCTCGAGCACGACGGGGCGCCCATCCACTCGGGCCGGGATGCCACCGCGATCGGTACCCAGCTTGTCGACCACCTCGCAGGTGACCGGCCGGCGCTGGTCGAGGTGCATGCCCACGAGCAGCGGATCGAGGCCGCCGCCCAGGTTGTCGAGGTTGGTCACCAGAACGTAGCGTCCCCCTCGATCCAGGAAGCGACTCAGGAGACCGCTTTGCGAAAGCGCATCGGGCAAGTCGCCGTGCCCCGGTGCGTGCAGGCTCGGGGCACCGTCGTCCTCCGGAAAGAGCTGGCCTTCCGCGGTCACACGCACCGACAGTCCCTGCGAAAATGTGGCCAGGTCGTAGCCATCCCGCCGATCGCCCAGGGCAGCCTCGATCCCCGCGCGCGTCGCGTGGCTGGTCATCAGCCAGAGCGGAGGCACGGCGCCGTACGTTCTGGCCAAAGAGCGTTGCTCGGCCAGGCGCAAGTCGAGGAACGTGCGCCCCGGCAGCGCCTCGACCAGGGCCTTGACCACGCCCTGCATGCGGGTGGCCATGCCACCGGCCAGCACGACCATCGCACACTGACCGCTCTCGAGCGCTGCGCGACCTTTCTCGCTGAGCTCGACATGCTCGGGTGTCCCGGGAGCAGGCAGGTCGACGACGTCAGTCGACGAAGGGGGCTCGATCGTGCCGGTGACGAAGTTCGAGATGTCGCCGCTCAGCATGCGCAGAGCGAGGGAGCGCAGCAGGCTCGGGTCGAAGCGATGCGCTGCAAGTAGCTCCAGCGTTTGCGCTGGCAGGGCGGATAGTGCGCGCTCCAGGTTCGAGTCGCTCTCGGAGGTCATACCCGTTACTATCGCATGGTGCCCGGTCTGGCTCCCCTGACGGCCGTTCTCTCTTTTTTCGCCCGGCCCAGCGGGCGCCTTGGGAAGAGTCTCCTGGTCGGGCTCGCGCTCGCGGCTGTGCTCGCGCCGGGCGCCGCGTTCGCCGTGCTCACGGTGCTGCACGAGCCGTTCGAGCCCGATCCCGAGCAGGACCTGGCGCTCGGCGCGATGGCGCTCCGTGGAAAGCTGCCTGCCGCAGTGCGAACGCGCAGCGGTGTCGTGGCGGCCCCCGACCCAGCGCGTGGGGCTTCGCCAGGGGGCCTCTACCGACCGGAATCGAGCACGGCTCCGAGCGATGCAGCGTTCCGACTCGACGGGCTCACCATGCGACCCGAAAGCGTTTCGTACACCGATCCGTTTCGGCCGCTCTCCATGCCGTTCAAGCGCCTCTATGCGTTCGATCAAGTGCGGGCCGACTGGTCGCTCGGCGTGAAGAGCGGGCCGCTGCGCGCGCTGCCAAGGGCCGGCTCCGCGCTCGGGCACGAGGACGTCTTTTACGCCGACTTTCAGGTGGAAATGGCGCCCAAGGCCCTGGTTCGCGTGCCCTCGATCGGCCCCGGTGCGCGCCTCTTGGCTTTCGGCACCGAGCCGGAGGCAGAGCTCGAGCTGCTCGAGGATCCAGCGGGGAATTGGTTCGTCCGCGGCGAGACGGCCGGCCGCTTGCGGGTCGTCTACGAATCGGCGATCGCGCGCGACGCGTTCGGCGGGGTGTTCCCACAGGTGTCGTGGCAAGAGCTCAGGCAAGCGGGGGCGGCGCTGCCCGACAACGTGCGCCCGTTCGCCGAGCAGGTCCTCGCGCACATCGGCGCCGTCGGCGCGGAAACGCCCACCCACGCGCTACGCGCCCTGGTCGACTACTTCAGGCGCTTTCGCGAGTCCGACGACGTGCAGCTGAGTCGGGACCCGGCCGAACTCTACCTCTATCTCAGTTTGGAGAGGCAGGGCGTGTGTCGGCATCGAGCCTACGCATTCATGGTAACCGCGCTCGCGCTCGGCATCCCGACGCGACTCGTGCACAACGAGGCGCACGCTTGGGTCGAGGTGTTCGGCGGCCACCACTACCACCGCATCGATCTGGGTGGAGCCGCTGCCAACGTGCAGGACTTTCGCCGTGACCCCGCCGTGCCCGAACACCGCAGCCCGCCGGACTCCTTCTCCTGGCCGGCCGGAGCCAATCCCGGCTCCAGCCTGCTGGGGGACGCTCCCGGCGGGGCCAGAGCACCCTCGCCGTTTCGACTGGACCCGCCCTCACTCGCGTCCGGACCGAGCGAGCAGCGCGCCCTGATCACCATGACGGCCCACGAGAAGGAGGTGCTGCGTGGCGCACCGGTGGCCGTCAGTGGGCGAGCCACCAAGGGGGGCCGCCCGTGCGCCTTCTCGCGCATCGACCTGGTCCTCTCCAGCGGCAGTGACGAGCAGGCGATCGGCTCGGTTGCCACCAACCGCGATGGGGACTTCCTTGGGCACGTCACCGTGCCACCCGATCGGGCGGTCGGCAGCTATCGACTCCTGGCCCGCCTCGGCGCCGGCTGCGACTGACGCGCCGCTAGCAGGGTGCTGCTCACGGGCGAGTGAGCGCGGCGGCGATCTTGGAGATCTCGGCCAGCGCAGAGGCCTGCTCGTCGGCCAGCTGGGCCACGCGCTCCATGCGTCCCAGCGCCTCGGCAGAACCGAGCGAATAGTCGCGTTGCGCTTGGCTCACCTGAGTGACCATGCCGTTGATGGCTTCGATTGCGCCTGCGATCTGCCGGCTGCCGCGCGCCTGCTCCTGACTCGAGCGTTCCACCTGCTGACTGATGGTGCGCATCTTCTCGCCGCTCTTCATGATGAGCTCGGAGCCACGAGCCTGCTCTGCTGTGGCCGCCGCAATCTGCTGCACCGTGTCGGCGATGCGGCTGATGGCATCGGTCACCTGCTTGCTGCCCTTCGCCTGTTCCACCGTCGCGCGAGCGATGGCGCGGACCATGTTGGTGCTCTTCTGCGAGCTCTCGAGGATCTTCTTGAGCGCGCGTTCCGCCTCGTTCGAGACCTCGACACCGCGGTCTACGTTCTCCGCGCCTGCCTCCACGGCCGCGATGGCGTTCTTGCTCTCGGCCTGGATGGTCTTGATCAGGTCCGCGATCTCCTTGGTGCTGGCGCCCGCCCGTTCAGCAAGATCCTTGATCTCGTCGGCGACGACGGCGAAGCCCTTGCCGTGCTCGCCGGCCTGAGCGGCGATGATGGCTGCATTGAGGGCAAGCAGGTTGGTCTGCTCGGCCACGTCGTCGATGACGTTCAGGATTTCTCCGATGGCCTCGATGCGGGAGCCGAGGTTGTTGATCACGCCGAGCGCCTCGTGGCTGCTCTCCTTGATGCGGTAGATTTCACCCATCGTCTTGAGGATGGACTCCGCCCCGTGCTCGGCGTCGCGGGCCACCTCCTCGCTGAGACGAGCCGTTTCGTCTGCGTTCGACTGGACCTGGTCGATCGCCACGTCCATTTGGTTCATGCTCGAGCTCGTTTCCTCGGCGGTCAGGGAGAGCTCGTCGATGTTGGTCGCGACCTCGCGGATCGAGAAGGCCATTTCCTCGATCGAGGCCACCATCTCGCGCACGCTGGAGGCCAGTTCGCCGATGTTCTCGGCAACTTCCTCGGTGGTAGCCGACATCTCGAGCACCGAGGAGCTGGACTCGTCGGCGCTGGTCGCGAGCGTTTGCACGTGGGCGGCCAGGCCTTCCAACTTGCTTTGTGCACGGGCGACGGCGGTGCGCACGTCGCCGTTGGCGCCGCGTTGCTCCACGACTGCCTTTTCGAGTTGGTTGATGGCAACTCCGAGCGCCTCGAGAGCTTCCTCCGTGGGCTCCCCGCCGGTTGGGGCACGCGTGGCTCCCTCGGCCGGAGCTGCGGCAGCCGTGGCACCCGGGGGCTTGAGCGACGGCTTGCGACGGAGCAGCTGCTCGAGCTCCTCGAGCTCGTCGTAGATGGCGTGGATGATGTCGGGTTCGGCTTCGGGGCGCTGGAAGGGCTTGCCCTGGATCACCTTGCGCAGGGCAGCGCGCAGCCTGCTCATGCTGGTCATGTCCTGCTCTGCGCCAGCGAAGTAGGCGCCGAAGCCGCCCACGGCGGCCACCAACGCCATCTCCAAGAGCAGCTCGCGGCGCCAAACGGCCACCAAGAGAGCGGGGCCCATGGCCAGGGCAATTCCAATCAACTGGCGAGGGGTGAATGCGTTCATCGTCCGACCAACCTAGGGGGTGCCGCTCTGCAGGGTACCCGGCTGCTGCCTCAGAGGAAATCGGTGCTCTCCTTCGAGGGTTCTCCTGTTAGGGAAAGGGTGAAGGCAGCGCCGCCGGTGCGGCCGCTTGCGTAAGTGAGATCGCCGCCGTGCTCGACGGCGACGCGCTCGGCGATGGGCAGGCCGAGGCCCGTGCCGCCGCTCTTGGTGGTCTCGTAAGGGGTGAACAGGCGCGCGAGCTCGGCGCTCGGGATGCCCGGACCGTCGTCTTCGACCACGACTCGCCTTAGCTCGGGCTTGCCCGGCGAGTCGCCATGGACGGCGACCCAAACATGACCCCGCCCGGCGGCGCGGTCCGCGCGCGAATCTCGCGCGGCTTCGATCGCGTTCTTGATCAGGTTCGTGATCGCTTGGCTGAGCTGGTCGCGATCGGCATAGACCGGGAGCGGTCCCGGCGCCGTCAGCTCCAGGTCGACACCCTCCGACTCCGCAGCCTGGCGGAACAAGAGCACGAGCTCTGCGCAAAGGGCCGAGAGGTCGAAGCGTTCGAGCTTGGGATCGGGCAAGCGGGCGTTGGCGGCAAACGACTCCACCAGACGAGCCAATCGATTGACTTCGGAGAGCACGATCGCGCTCGCCTCGTCGAAGTAGGTGTCGAATGTGGCGGGATCGCGGGCCTTGAGCTTGCGCAAAGTCTCGATGCTCGTCCGAATCGGCATCAGTGGGTTGTTGACCTCGTGCGCCACCTGTCGTGCGACTTCGCGCCGGGCCACGATGCGCTCGGTGAGGGCAAGACGCCGTCTGAGCTCACTCAGATCGGCGAGCGCTTGGTTGAACGCAACTGCAGCCTGCTCGAGCTCCCTGCCACCGGTGACCGGCAGTGGTTCCGCGCTGCCGCGTAAGACGTCGCGCGTTCGTTCGGCGAACAGAGTCACCGGCCTGGAGACCGAGCGCGCCACCAAGAGCGCGCCCACGAGCGCAAGAGCGAGGACGACCAACGTAACGGTGAGCAGGGCCAAGTCGACCTGCCCCAAGAGCCGCGCCAGGTCGGAACGCGATCGCCGCGCCTCGAGCGTGCGGCCCTCCAAGCCCGCGAGGCGGACGGTGTGCACGAGGTCGCTCGCTCCCCCTGCGTGCGCATGGCCATCGTTGCCACCCAGCCGCAGCTCCAGGTTGTGACGCTTGCCGGCATCGGCGAGCAGCGGTTCGATGGGAATGGCGCCCAAGAGCCGGGCGGCATGACCGCTGGATTGGTGCTCACAACCGATCTCGAAGGCGAGGTCGGGCACACTCCGGACTTGACCCGACCTTTCGCCCAGTGGCAGCGCGGCCGGGGCGGGCAGCCCCGTACTCTGGCCGCGGAAGCGCCCGGCCAAGAGCTCCCCGCGCTCGCTCGACAGTCCGAGCTCCGAGAGCCCGAGCGCGCGGCGTTCTTCCTCCAGGCCGAGCTTGATCGAAAGGAGCCGCGGGCCGAGCGTCCCACTCTCCAAGCCCGCCAGTGCGCTATCCACCAGGGTGCCGTGCGCACAGAGCGGATCGAGCCTGCCTTGGGCGAGGGAGCGCGTTCGGGACAGGTCCTGCTCCAGGCCCACGATGGCGCGGCGAAACTCTGCCTCGAAGCGTTCCGACTCCGCGCGCTCCCAGGTGCGCTTGGTGAGCCAGGCGAACGTGAAGGTGACGCCGAAAGCTAGGAGAAGGGTCGCCAGAAGGAGCCGCGACGCGAGGGTCACCGCTACCGACACTAGCAGCAGTCCTTCGAGCAGCGCGGCCAAAGCACCGCGCTAGGCGTTATTTGCGGGGCACGGTCCTCGCTGATGGCAGGGTGCTTTTTCAGCGCACGGTCCTCGCTTTTGGCAGGGCGCTTTTTCAGCGCCCTGCTGGCCTGCTAGGTTCCGAGCCCCGTGAGCAGCGCGTGTCCTGAGTCAGCGCGAGCGGCGGAGCGGCCGCTTGCCATCGCCTTCCTGGTGTTCGCGTTCGCGCTTGCTTGCGGACCCGCCTCGCCCAAGCCCGCCACCACGCGACCGGAGCCGAAGGGGCCGAGCGTGAAGCCCGAGGGCCAGGCGGGAGCCCGAGCGATGGCGGTGGTACCGAGCGGCACCTTCGGCCCGCATCTTGCGCTCACTGCCGTCGGCCCATTCGCGGCATGGGCCGAACCAATTGCCGACGGTGTGCGCTGGCGCACGATGGCACCCGGAACGAAGGCGCGCCTTCGGCTAGGCCCCACCCTGCCCAGCACCACGGGCATGCTGGCGTTCTTCAAGCTCGACCGGGCCAACTCAGGCGCGGTTCTCGCCCAGGTGACCAAGAAGGACCGCATCGACACGGTCTCGGTGACCTTGCTCAAGCCGAGCGGTGCTGCCGCGCCCCAGGAGGTGAGCGCGGAAGAGGGTGAGGTGCTTTGGGTCGCGAGCGCTCCCGAAGGTCAGGCAGCTCGCGTGGTGTGGGCTCGTCGCCAGGGCGCCGGCGCAGAGATCAGCACTGCGGCGCTCGACGGCTTGGGTGCCCTTGGACCACGCGAGGTGGTGCGGCGGGGCAGCATCGGTTGGCAACTGGCCGCGGGCGGCGCAGGAGTGTGGCTGGCCACCCTGGAAGGGTCGGCGCAGAAGGCTGCGCTCGTCCTCACGCGCTTGGATGCGCCCCTGAAGGAGGGCAGATCGATCGAGGTAGCTCGCGATCTGAAAGGGGCCGATCAAGTCGACCTCTGGGTGGGGGAATCGACCCTCGTTCTGGGTATCCGTGAGGGAGATGCGAGCGCTCCTCGGCTCCACATGGCCGAGGTGGATGCCGCCGGAACCGTTTCCGTTCCGCTCCACCCGATCACCCCGCCGCGCGGCCCCCAGTCCCTGCTCCGCCTGCTTCCGTCCGCGGGCTCGCCGCGCCCCTGGTTGGCCTGGGAGGAGCCCGCGCTCGATGGCCCGTCCTGGCGTCGCGTTCTCTTCGCGCGCCTGGGCAAGGACGGCACCCAGGCGCCCGAGGCGTGGCTCGACGTGCATGACGAGGGCAGCCTCCTGCCCGGCGTAGCGGAGGCTTCAGGCAACGTCGTTGCGCTCACTCGTGGGGAGGCTTGCGAAAAGCCGGAGTGCGGCGCCGATCGGAGCGGCCTCTCGCTGCTCGCATTCGGCGGGGCAGCAGGCGGGCCGGCTGCCGGCACGCCGCTCGTCTCCGAGGTGCCCGGATTGCCAGCAGGGCTCGGACGGGGCGCCTTGTGTTGGGATCTCGACTGCCTGGGTGCGGACTGCGCGGCCCTGTGTGCCGACACCGATACGCCCACTTCGGTTCACTTCGCTTCCTTCACGCCAGCGAAGGCGCTCGGCAATCGGGGTGTGAGCGCTGCACCAGGGGGTGACCAGAGCTTGGCCCTGCGGAGCCTCGTGGGCGGACCACGGTTGGTCGAGCGCGAGCCGCTCAGTGCCACGAGCGCGCTCAGCGACTTGACCTTCGCGCGCAGCGAGGAGCGCACGCTGCTTTCCTGGGTGACGGATTTCGATCCCAGTTTGCGCCCAGCTCAGCTGAGTCGACCGGCGGCCGATGGCAGGCTCGAACCTTATCAAGCCGAGCTGCGTGTCCTGTGCCTGGAGCGGCCCGCACGAGCGGACCGGCCTCGGGTGACCCAGGATACCGTCGTTTCGCGTCGGGCCCGCAGCTTGGGCGGGGTTTCGCTGAGCGGAGAGCGTGCCGGCCGTCGCGTTCTCGGCTGGGCGGCGCTCGATCAAGGGCGAGCCCACGTCTTTGCGACGCTGCTGGATGCGCAAGGCAAGAAGCTCAAGCAACGGATGCTCGGACGCAATTCGGGCGAGGTCACCGACGTGCAAGTGGTAGCGACGCCCACGGGGTTCTTGCTCCTGTGGGTGGACGACCGCTCCGGGCGAGGGCAAGTGTACGCGCAGGCGGTCGACGGCGAGCTGAACTCGGTGGGCCCCGAGCGCACGCTGACCACGGACACGACGGCACCGATTGGCCTCTCCGTGTTGGCTCGAGAGGATGCGGTCGTGCTCGCTTATGCCGACGGCAAGGGAGACCAGTCGGGCAGCATTTCCGTCATGTCCGTCACCGCCGGTGCCACGGCGCCTATCACGCCCCCGCGAGCGATCTCGGAAGGCGAGGGGCATGCGCACTCCCCCGTCCTGTTCGTGGAGCCGAAGGGCGGGCTCGCCGTCATGTTCGTGCAGCAGGCGCCGCCCGAGCAGGGGCGAGCCAAGCGGGAGCTTCGCGCGTTGGCACTCGACTCGGGCTTGCGCCCGTTGGGCAAGCAGGCGCCTCTCTTGCCCGGGGTCGACGTGGATGCTCTTGCGCTCGACTGCGATGCCACCGGCTGCCGGCTGCTCACCCTGTCGACCGGCATGGAGAGGGGGGAGCTGTGGGCGGCTGCCTCTCCCGACGGTGTCGCCTTTCGCTCGCAGTTCGTGCTGGCTCTCGACGGAAGCGCCGAGTTCTTGCCTGCCCCGGCGCTGCACGGCACTGAGGCCTACGTGGTGAACCCGTCCGGTGACGGGGGCTACTTCGTCGAGCGTCTGGTGATCGACTTCGGCCAGGATGTCGCCCCTTGATGGCGCCGGGTGACGGTGACGGGAAGGCTCGAGCGCGCCTGCGGGGCGCGGACGGTTTCGAGGCGCATCATGGTGAGCTCTTCGGTGCGCGCTGGCCGGGCCTACGCACGGCGCTCTTGGCCAGCGAGGGCAATCCCACCACCCGCTGCGTGCGCCTCAATGCGTTCGCGGATCTCGCAGGCCTCCGTGAGCTGGCTCTAGAGGAGTTATCGATTCCCGGTTGCTACCGCTTCCCGAGGGACGCGCCGGTTCTGGAGCGCGACCAGCGGGGTCTGGTGAAGGGCTACGTCATGGACCCCGCCTCCGTCGTTGCCGCGCGTGCCCTTCCGCTCGAAGGAGCGAGCGCGGTGCTCGACCTATGTGCCGCGCCCGGCGGAAAATCGCTGATCTTGGCCGAGCGAGCCCCGAAGGGCGCCAAGCTGTGGCTCAACGATCGGTCGCCCCAAAGGCGCCTCCGGCTCAAGCAGGTGCTGCGTGATCACTTACCGACGGATGTCCGGGGCCGGATCAGCGTGACCGCCTTGGATGGCCGCAGCTTTGGCATGAAGCAGCCTGGCGCCTTCGATGCCGTCCTCCTGGACGCACCGTGTTCTTCCGAAGAGCACGTGCTCGCCGACCGAGGAGCGCTGTCACGGTGGTCGACGGCGCGGAGCGAGCGCCTCAGTCGCGACCAGTACGCGCTCTTGGCCGCGGCGCTGCTCGCGCTCAGGCCCGGTGGAGTCGTTCTGTACGTGACGTGCGCGCTCTCCCCGCTCGAGAACGACGGTGTGGTGCGGAGGATGCTCGAGCGCGGAAGGCACAGCGCGGAGCTCGAGCCGATCTCTGCCGAGATCGGTGCGAAAACGGAGCTCGGCTGGCACATCCTGCCCGACGAAAGCGGCTTCGGGCCAATGTATTTCGCACTCTTGCGCAAGGCCGCCGTCTGAGGCCGCCGACCGAGACCGCACAGCCCTTCAGAAGAAGAAGCCGACGTCGACGACGCCCATGCCGAAGGCGGTGGTGTTCAGTTCGCCGAGGCAAGAGTCGGCAAAGCCGCAGCCACCCGGATTGATCGGGACGTCCTCGGCGGCCACGCCGACCGCAGCGCCCGCCAGCACACCAACGTCGAGCAAGAACTTGCCCCACACCCAGCGGTACCCAAGGTCGACCGCGGGGATGATCGAGTGGCGCTGGTAGGCAGCGCGATCGTCGACCTCGTCGATGACCCGAGTGAAAGCGTACTCGACGAACGCGCCCAAATAGAAGCCCGCCTGCCCGCCCCCCGCATTGAAGTAGTGACGTAGGCCCAAGTTGCCGCCGATGCCGAAGTCGAAGTACTCGTCGTCGCTCGGGTCTTGGAGCACGACGTAGCTCAAGAGGCCGCTGTTGAAGAAATGGGCACCGAGGAGCACCGTCGTCGAGCCGCCTATCTCGAGTCGTGGGATCAGGCCGAACTGGAGCGGGCCCAGAGCATTGACGTGCAGGTTCACGCCGGTCGGCGCCTTGGGCTTGGCATCGGACGACGACGAGGTCGCTCCGTAGTCGACGGGGGCCCGGCACTCGCCGGAGCTGGTGCAGGTTTCGCCCTCTGCGCAGGCGGGATTGCAGGCCGAGACGCACGCGCCCTCGTGGCACAGGTACCCGCTGCGGCAGGCCGGCACGCACTCGGCCGCCTGGACCGACGCGGGCGTCCCCAAGCTGCTGGCCGCCGGCTGCTCCGCGGGGGCAGGTTCGCTGGCTGGGGCTTCGGTCACGGGCGGCTCTGCGGGAGCAGGCACCGCAGGAGCAGGCTCTGCGGTCGGAGCGAGCGGGTCCGTTCCCGTCTGCGCGGCAGCCACGCTGCCGATCCAGAACACCAGCTGGAAGGCTCGCCAGCCCCCGCGTCCCATCGATTTCCCCATGAGCATTCTTCCCTCAGGCACGACCGTTCCCGCTTTCCCCTAACCGGTGACTCATCTTTCCGTCTCCAGGTCAGGCCTCAGCACCTTCTCACACTTTCGAGAACGCGCGCAAGGTCAGGCTTGCCGCTCGGGCGCGTGGTCGGTGGGGGCCGCGTGGTCGGTGGGGGCCGCGTGTGTCGTGGTCATTTCTTGCGTCGTCTGTGACCAGACCAGTCTTGCCTCGTCTGAGACCAGACCGAGACTACTTCGTCTGTGACCAGACCAGGACGGCCACGACGGCGAGGCCGAGCAGGACGGCGAGGGTGATCTTCACCCAGCTCAGCGGATGCTCGCCAGCGACACGGCCCGAGTCACCGTTGATCGCGGCTTGGAACGTCTGTTTCCCGTAGCGGTAGGAGAGAAGCCATAGGGGCACGAGCACGTGCTTGAACGTCTGCCCGCTGTAGGTCGCGTGCACCTGGAGGTTGCGATGGGTGTCGCCCGGCACCGCGCGCCCACACAACTCGCGGAGAGTCCCGTCCATGCGGCTCCTGGACGACGCCGCGGCCGCCAGCAGATCGATCTGATAGCGCTCGACGACCCAACCGGAGAGGAAGTGGGCGCTGTACGGAACGAGTCGAGTCGTGTCGAAGGGCTCGACTTCGTGCAAGAGCGGACCGTGCACGCCGCGCGAAGCGGCGATCAGCTGATCGTCGAAGAAATGGCTCAGCTCACCACTGGCCGGCGACCAGCGCGTCTTGCGCACGCGCCTCGGTTTGCCGCCCGAGAGCTCGGTCACGTAATAGTAGGTGCCGCTCTCGGCAGACCAGACCGCGCGCGCCTGTGCGTCGAAGGTCCAGTACGGAATGTAGAGGCCCTTGACCTGGTCCGTCATTGCCTTCTTGCTCAGGTCCGACGGTGCCCAGAAGCGTGCGGAGAGCCACTCGCGCAGTGCTTTGCGTGCGTCGCCGGCCGAAACCTTCATCGGCAAGAGGCTTTCCGGGCGGAAGGGTTGCTTCTGCTCGTGCTCGGCGACGAGCGCCGTCGCCCCACAGAAGTCGCAGGCCTGGCTGACCTTCTCCGGCTCGAGCACCGAGACGGCCTGGCAGCTCTGGCAGCGCACGCTGGTGCGCACGGCCTGCCAGCCGCGCTTGTCCTCCGGGATGCTGCGCATGGCCGTCGCCAGATCGTGCTCGCGGATCACCGTCTCGCCAGAGGCCGTCTCCTCGACCTCCGCTGGCGAAGTGGTGCCGCAATACGAGCACACCAGCGCGCCGCGGGCCGGATGCCATTCTGCTTCCCCACCACAAGCGGGGCAGGAGAATTTTCGCCGGGCGCTGACCTCAGCCATTCAGGAACGCATCGAGGGCCGCGCGGGAGACGCGCCAGGTCGAGCCAATCTTCTTGCCCTTGATGTCCCCTGCTTCCAGGCTGCTCAGGACATCGGCTTCGGAGACCCCGAGCGCCGCTGCGACCTCGGCGATGCCAAGCAGTTGAGCTGCCGGCGCTGCGGCAGCGGGCGGCGCGGCTGCAGCAGCGGGCGCCTGCATGGCCCCGCCGAGAGCTCCCATCATCTGCTGCCCCATGGCTAGGCCGGCGCCGAGCTGGGCGGCCATTGCCCCCATGCCCCCGCCGTCGCCCCCGCCTTTGGCCAGGGATTCGGCCATTTGGAACTTCACGTAGTCGTTCAGGTTGCCGATTGCGCCCATGGCCGAACGCTTGTCGATGGCTTGCTCCACTTCGGGGGGCACCGACACGTTCTCGACCACGAAGGTAGCGAGCTCGAGGCCATACTTCGCGCCGAGATCCGGGTTGAGAATGGGCAAGAGTGCTTCGCCGAGCTCGGTGTAGCGCGCTGCCAGGTCGAGCGCTGGCACCTTGGAGCTAGCGAGCGCATCGGAAAACACGCTGACCAGGCGCGAGCGCATCGTTTCTTGGAACTCGTCCAGCGTGAACTGGTGGTCGGTGCCGGCGACCTCCTTGAGGAAGGTCTGCACGTTCTTGACCTTGAAGTCGTAGGTGCCGAATGCGCGCACGCGCACGATGCCGAAGTCGGGGTCACGCAGCATGATGGGGTTCTGTGTGCCCCACTTGTTGCCGGTGAAGAGGCGCGTATTCACGTAGTAGATGTCGGCCTTGAACGGAGACTCGAAGCCGTACTTCCAGCCCTTGAGCGTGGAGAGGATCGGAATGTTGTCGGTGACCAAGCTGTGCTTGCCCGGGCCGAACAGATCGCCGAACTGACCCAGGTACACGAACTGGCAGGCCTGGGATTCGCGAACGATGAGCTGGGCGCCGCGCTTGATCTCGCGATCCTCGTCTGGGAAGCGCCACGACAGGGTGTCGCGCGAATCGTCCTGCCATTCGATGATCTCGAGAAACTGGCCACGAATGTAATCCATCAGTCCCATGTCGATCCCTCGTCTTTCTCTGACAGCGTTTCATGGCCCCGGCCGAGAGCGCAAGCCGTGACGGCCGAACCCGCGCCTTTCGGCGCCGAATCGAGGCAGCCTCGTTCGAGGCAGCGCAGCTCGACGCAGCGCAGCGCGATTCAGCGCAGCTCGAGCGCAAGCGACGCGAACCAGGCGCGACCGGGCAGTGGAAAGCCGACGATGTCGTAGCGCGGCTGGTCGAAGAGATTCGAGATGCGAACGTCGAAGGATAGAAGCGGCCTCTGCGCGTCGGCTCGCGACTCTTGCGGGGGGCTGACGCTGGGGAACCAGCCGCTCCCGAGCTCCAGATCGACGAAGCTCTGCTCGGGGATGACGGCCAGGCCGGCCGCGTCCGCGTAGCGACTCGACTCGTAGTGCCCCTTCAGAGAAAAACGGAGGCTCTGCAGAGAATCACTCCGGACCGCGACGCGCTGCTCGACGCTCACGCTGGTGACGAAGCGGGACGAGAACGGCAGGATGTCGTTTGCCACGGTGCGCTCGGGCGTGGTGTCCCTGGGGTCGAGCAGCGAGGCGTTGCCAAGGAGGTAGAGGCCGCGCAGCGGCATGGTGCCGAGCGAGACTTCGCCGCCCAGGGTGCGTGTCTGGTCGCGATTCTCCGGACGCAGGAAACCTTGGGCCGTGCGCGTGAACACAATCAGGTCTTGGGCAAAGCGAGCGAAGGCCGAGACGTCGAACCAGAGTCGCGGCTCGCCCGTCCGGGGCAGGTGGTGGCGCAGCCCTGCCTCGAGCGTGGAGGCCGATTCGGGCGCGAGGTCTTCGTTTCCGCGCATCACCAGCGACACACCGTAGAGCTCGCTGAGCGTCGGTGGGCGTGCGGCCAGGGCAACGTTCAGGTAGGTGGCGAGTGCTCCCTTCTTCCAGCCCACCCCACCCCGCGCGCCCGGCACGACCTGGCTGCAGAAGTCGAGGGACCCCTCGCTGGTGTCGATGCAGGCAAGCGACACGCGCGCGCTCCCGTCGATGCCGAGCGCCGGGGTCACGTCGGCACCCAGAGCCAGGCGGGTGCCGAGACGGCTCGCCGCCAGCGCGACGTCGGTGCGCCCCTCCACCTCCTCCAACCGATCGATGCCTTCGTAGGCAATGGCCACGTGCTGCTCGAGTGAGAACCAGCCTGTTGGGCTCTGAGAAAAGCGGGCGGCTTGCTCGAAGCGTCGTCCTGGCGTCGAGACGCCCGTCGTGCCCAGGCCCATTTCGAGCAGCGGATCGTCGAGGTCGGTCCCTGCCAGGACCACGCTCGAGGTGAACGTCATGTCGCCGCGCCAGCTATCGAGCGGCGTCTTTACCTCCAGCCCGAGCGCGCTGCGTCCAAAGCGGGCGCGGGCCTGGCGGCTGGGGACCAAAGCGAGCTTGGGTGCGCCTTGCTCGCGCGAAGTCTGCTCGGCGAAGAGCAAGATGTCGGTGCTACCGAGCCTCGTCTTGCCGGTGAGGAAGCCGGAGCCTTGCGTGCTGTCCGCGTTGGGCAGACGGACGACCTCGCCTTCCTCGTCCACGAGGAGGATCCCGCGCGAGTCGTGGAAGGGGTAGTCGTTTTCCGCTCGAGCGAGCTCGAGGCCACCGAGCAGGCACGACGTCTGGCGGTGGCAGCCGCCCAAGCTGAGTTCCAGGCGCTCGGAGGTGAAGCTGCCGAAAGTCAGCTTGGAGCTCGCCTCGGCTCCCCACGGCATGCGTGGCGTGAGCAGAATGGTACCGCCCATCCCTTCCAGACCGATGAAGCGCGGCGTCAGGCTGCGGTAGACGTCGATTGTGCCAATCAATGAGCTAGGGATGGTCGACAGGTCAGCCACGCCCCCCACTTCGTCGTTCAAGCGGATGGAGCCGAGATAGACTGCCGTCTGGGCAGCGCTGGCTCCACGGATGCGCGCGGTGGCCGGGGCGCCCAGCCCTCCGAGTTGGGTGACCGTGAGCCCCGGTACCGTGCGCAGCGCGTCGGGCAAGGTCACCCCTGCGGGTGCCAGCGCGTCGCGGTCGAGGTGGCTGCCGGAGACGGTCGGCTCCTTGGGCAGCGCGGAAGGGTGCGGACGACTGCCTCGCACCTCGACCGTGGGCTCGGCAGGGGCCTCTGCTGGGTCGGTCGCCCGCGCGAGCCGAGGCAGCGTGCCGAGCGCGAGCAGCAAGAGGCCGCGATTGCGGGAGGGTCGAGGGGCCACTGGCGGGCACGACTGTCCGCCGATCGAGCGCTCCGGCACAAGAGCGTGTCTTGAGACCCCGACGGCCAAGCGGTCCTCGGGGTTCTCCACTCTCGAGCCACCCAAATAGTTTGCATGCTAACTATTTTCGGCCTGCTCGGGGACCGACCTGCCGACGTGACGCCAGCGGGCAGCGTCTCGGTCTTGCTGCGCGCGTTGGGCGGCCGCCAATATGCGCTGTAGGTTTTGTGAGCCGCCGCAAGCTGCCCCGTTCGTTCTACGCGCGTGACGCGCTGACCGTCGCCCGCGAGCTTCTCGGCCTCCACCTCGTGCGCGTGCGCCAGGTGGGGACGAAGGCGCTACGCCAGGTGGGACGCATCGTCGAGACCGAGGCCTACATGGGGCCCGAGGACTTGGCGGCGCACTCGGCAGGAGGGCGCCGGACGCCGCGCACCGAGACCATGTTCGGTCCGCCCGGTCACGCCTACGTGTACCTGATCTACGGCGTCCACCATTGCTTGAACGTGGTCACTGCCGAGCTCGACGTGCCCCATGCCGTGCTCATTCGCGCGCTCGAGCCGGTAGGCAACCTGGAAGAGCGTACACAGGGCCCCGGACTGCTTTGTCGTGCGCTCGACATCGACAGGCGGCACGACGCGCTCGACCTGCTCGGCGGCGAGCTCTTCATCGAACGGCCATCTAGCTCGAGCGAGCGACCCGTCGACCTGGGAGCGGGGCCACGCATCGGCGTGGACTACGGTGGCGCCTGGGCCAAGAAGCCGTGGCGCTTGGTCGATCGCTCTTCGGCCTTCATCTCGCGTCCGCTGCCGGGGGAGCGAGCAGCTCGACCCCGTGCCCGGCGCTGATGCTGCCCAGCTCGAGCAGCGGTCCGGACTGCACGAAGCCACCCGCGAGTGGCCGCGCGCCGAGGAAGAGCGGTGTGTCCAGGTCGACGTAGCGTACCCCACCGACTCCAGCAGCCAGGCAGGCGGACGTCGTCATCGAAAGCTCCGTCTCCACCATGCCGCCGACCATCACGTCGAGCCCGGCGGTCAGGGCGGCCACCATCACGTCGTGGGCGGCGACCACGCCGAGCTTGGCCGTCTTCACGTTGACCACGGAGATGCCGCCCACCCGCAGAATGTGCGCCAGATCCTCACGGCTGCGCAGACTTTCGTCGGCTGCGACCGGGATGCCGCTCTTGGCCTCCACTTCGGCAAGGCCCGCCCAGTCCTCGCGCGGAACTGGCTGTTCGAACAGACGCACCCGAGCGCAGAGGGGACCGAGCTCGCGCAGGAGCTCGAGCGCGCTCGTCACCGTGAACGCTGTGTTGCCATCGAGCAGGAGCTCCGCCGCGGGGGCGGCGCTGGCGATGGCGCGCAGGCGCTCGACGTCTTCGCCCAAGGGGGCTCCACCGATCTTCACCTTCAGGCAAGCGAAGCCGGCGCTCGCGGCTTTGGTGGCGGAGCGCCGGGCGTGGTCCAGGTCGCCCGTGGTGACGGTGATGTCGGTCGTGAGACGAGTCTGGCTGCGTCCAAACCAGTCGAGGAGGGACATCCCCGCGCGCCGCGCGAGCGCATCGAGGAGCGCCATCTCCACCCCGCAGAGTGCGCTTGGGACCGCTGCCAGCGCTTCCTCGAGGCTCGAGCTCACTCTGCGAAAGGCATCGAGGCGGGGCTCCCTCTCGAGCACGCTGCGTGCGAGCGCTTCCGCGGCGAGTACCTGGGCCTGCGTCTCCCCGGAGATGTGGGGCACCGGTGCGGCCTCACCCAGGCCGACCGCTCCGTCGTCGAGCTCCAGACGCACGAGGACGTTTTCCATGCGGTGATGAGCGCCGGTCGCGATGCCGAACGGTTCGAGCAGGGGCACATCGAGCGGGAAGAAGCGGACGGAGCGTAGTTTGGGTGGCACGTGGAGGGCTCGGCGCTGCTTCTATCCACAGCGGGCTTCGGTCGTGGTTCTAGTGAAAGTGAAGCGTCAGTTCCCCCCCGGGCTGCTGACGGTTGACGATGTGCGAGGTTGCCGCATAGTTGCGCCTGAGCCTTCACGCGGGCCGTCGCCACGGGGAGAGGCCATAGGATACTCGCATGACCCTGCGCTACCGAGCCGACCTGCGTTCGCTCGCATTCGTGGCCCTCTACTTCGCCCTGGTCATCGGGCAGTGGGTCCATGCGCCGCGCAACCTTTGGCTCGCGGTGCCGCTGTTTCTCGCGACTTGCGTGTTTTCCTTCTTCGGTGCCGTGATCACGCACAACACCGTGCATGCGCCGGTGTTCAAACAGCGCCCGGCCAACCGCTTGTTCCAGGTCGTGCTTTCGCTCACCTACGGCTCGCCGGTCAGCTCCTACGTGCCGGGCCACAACCTGAGTCATCACAAGCACACGCAGACCGAGCGCGACGTGATGCGTACGACCAAGGTGCGGCACCTGTCGAACCTGCTCAACATGATGGAGTTCGTGCCCAAGGTGGGTCTGGCCATCATCAGGAACGACGCCGTGTACACGGCGCACATGAAGGGGCATCACCGCGCTTGGTATCGTCAGTTCCGCATCGAGCAAGCGGTCGTCTTCGGCCTCACCATCGCGCTGTTCGTTCTCGACTGGAAGAAGGCGCTCTTCTACTGGCAGTTGCCCCATCTCTACGCCGCGTGGGGCATCATCGGCATGAATTACCTGCAGCACGACGGCTGCGACGTCACCCATCCGTTCAACCATTCGCGCAATTTCGTCGGCAGAATCGTCAACTGGTGGACCTTCAACAACGGCTACCACGGCATGCACCACCTGGTGCCGGGCCTGCATTGGTCGCTCCTACCTGCCGCGCACGCCGAGCGCGTCCACCCCGGCATCGATCCTCGCCTCGAAGAGCCGAACTTCGCCGCCTATCTCTTTCGCACCTTCGTTTGGCCCGGCCGCCGTTCGATGTTCGACGGTAGCCCGGTCTTGCTGCCAGAGGCGACCGGCGACGCCAACTGGCTGCCCCGTCCAGAAGACACCCCGGACGATCTCGGCGCGGTGACGGTGGAGTACCCGTTTCAGGTGCAGGCACCAGTCCTGTCCCAGGCCCAGCAGCTGGGGCACGATCGGCTCGGGCAAGCCCAGAGCTAGGCAAGCGCAGGCGTGCGCAGGCAGCTCAGAAGCGCCCGCGTAGCCACTTCTTCAGGTTGCGCCTCCAGCCTGCCGCCCGCACCGCCCAATACTTCCGCGGCCCACCGGCTCGCGCCTCGACGAACAGCGAGATGCCGGGACGGTTGTCGAACGCTTCGCCCCGTAGCTCCTTCTGCTTGCTGCGCCGAAAGCGTGACACGTACGCCTCGCTGAATCCGGCCTCATGAAGCATGGCGACCAGCTTTTCGCCCCAGTGGGCGTTGATGTGCGCGCGATAGGTCGCATTCTCGGGAATGAGGCTGACCGCCCATTTTCCGAGCTCCTCCAGGGAGGACTCGTCGACGCGTCGCCGCACCTCTTCCTCGCTGGCGATGGGCCCACCGGTGTACCCATGGCGCGTGTTCGTTTGGCCGAGATAGTCGGGCGCCTTGAATGAGGCGAGGACGTTGAGCAGGCGTAGGTGCGATGGGGCCTTGCGCGCTGCGCGAGAAATCACCTCGGCATCCGGGTCGCAGCGGCCGGCGCGATACTGCGCGATGGCCCTTTCGGCGTCGGGGCAACTGAACCGAGCCACACCCCCGTACTGCAGGGTTCGGTGGACCTCCTTGAACAGCGATTGCACCGCCTGGTCCTCCAGATGCTCGATGACGTGGGAGCAGAAGACCGTCTTCAGCTGATGGGCATGGAAAGGGAGGCGTGGTGACTCTCGCAGATCGGCGTGAAAGTCCGCGTCCTGATTGTAAAAATCGAGCGTGCCCCAGCCTGGCAGGTCGAAGTTCGGCCCCGGTCCGATGTTGAGCTTTCGGGCGCGCTTCCTCGGTTTCACGGTACGGCTGCACGCGGACGATACCGCACGTTCGCTGTCAGCGGCACGCTTCGACAATCGCACTTGCTCCTGGGCGCTTCCGGTTGCGCTCGGCGCTCCGAGTCGGTCACGCCCAGGCGGGTTGGCGGCGCAGGTCGACTTCGGTACCGTCGCCAGCGGATGCGAATCGCCATCTACAACAGCATGTATCCCCCGCTCGGAATCGGTGGGGCGGAACGTTCGGTGCAGTACTTGGCGCAAGGGCTCGTAGCCCGAGGACACGAAGTCCTGGTGCTTTCGAAAGGGGCGAAGTGGTGGACGGTTCGTGAGCTCGTGAGCGGGGTCCAAGTCGTGCGCATGGGATCGCCGCCGGGCTACACGCCGAACGTCTACGATCACATTTCCCTGTCGCGACAGGTGATGACGCGCCTCTTGCGACCCATCAAGCCACAGCGGGGAAGGTTCTACGTCGGCGAGATCGCCAAGTTCAAACCCGATATCGTGCACTCGAACGCTGGCGCCGACGTGCAGGATCTATGGACCGGTGTCGAGAACCTGGGTATTCCCAGCGTTCACACGCTGCGCAATCCCTCGCTCTTGTGCGATCGCAGGATGTTCGTCGAGGGCAAATCGTGCTCGGGGCAGTGCGACAGCTGTCGAAGCAGGACCCGAAAGCGCCGGAATGCTTCGTCGGTCCTCAGCGGCGTGGTGGGCATCAGTTCGCACATCCTCCAGGAGCACCTCACCAACGGCTATTTCCACACGGTGAAACTTCGTCGGGTCATTCCGAATTCCTACGACCCCAAGGCCGTGACCTACGTTCCCAGAAAGTCCGGAGAGCTCCTGCGGCTGGGGTACCTGGGGCGCCTGCACGAGACGAAGGGGATCGAGGAGCTCGTGGTGGCGATGAAGGCACTGACCGGACGCGCGAAGCTTCTGGTTGCTGGCACGGGGAACCCGCATTTCGTTCGGCACTTGGAGGATATTGCCGGCGACAACGTGGAGTTCTTGGGCTTCGTGGCGCCCGAGGAGGTTTTTGGCCGGGTGGATGCCCTCGTGGTGCCGTCGCTCTGGAACGAGCCATTCGGGCGGGTTTACGCGGAGTCGCTCGTGCACGGTGTTCCGGTGCTTGGTTCGGTTCACGGTGCAGGGCGCGAGCTCGTCAGCGAGGGGCAAACCGGATGGCTCTGTGATCCGAGTGAAGCTGCATCCCTCGATTCGGCGCTCGCACGCTGCATCCACGCCCTGTCGATCGCGGAGACGCAGGCTGAGATGCGAGCGCTCTGCATCGAAAGCGGCAAGCGCTTTGCCCCCGATGCGGTGGCCGCGGCGTACGAGGAGGTCTACCTGGCAGCCATCGACGTGCATGCGCGCCGAGGGCAGGCGGCGGAGCGGAGGGTTGGGTCGCCTTTGCCGGTCGTGCGAGAGGCACGGTCGGCGCCATGAAGGCTGCGCTGTTCGCGGTCGTCTCGCCGCTCCAATACATCAACGCGCTCGAGGCCGCTTCGGCCTTCGGTCTCCAGCCGAGTCAGTGTTACCTGGCGCTCGGTGAGTCGAAGAAGTTGCCGGCTACCGGGCGGCAGGTTCGCAGTCTGATCGACCCGGCGAAGTGGCGGGCCATCCAGTCCGTGAGCGGCTTTCCCGCTGCGGGTGGCATCAACCGGGCACACAAGGAGCTCTTGCATCTGCTTGGAGCGAGAGAATATGCAAGGGATGCGAACTCTCTCATCCGACGCGCGCGCAGCGAATGCGAGGGAATCGACCTCTTGTTCATCGGTGACTATCGCCCGGCCAACTTTCGACACTTCATCGGAGCCATTCCCGAAGCCCGGGTGTGGCTCTTGGACGACGGCTCGGTCACGCACCAAGTGGTTCGTTTTCGCAAGGACGCGAATTCGCCGCACCTCTATGCCAAGCCGTTCGCTCGCGAAAATCCACTTCTGCTCGCGCGTGCGCGTGCGAGCGGGCTGCGCTTCGCCGAACCGGCGGCGCTCGGTTACTTCACTTGCTACGACGTCGACCCGCCGCCCAGCGACGAGGTGAGAACGCACGACTACGCGCACTTTCGGGCCCAATACCCGGCGCTCGAGGCCGTGCCCGAAGTGTGGTTCCTGGGAGCGAACCACGTCGAGAATCGTTTCACCTCCTCCAAAAAGTACCTTGCGCTCTTGCGTCGCGTTCGCGAGTTCTATCGGGGGGAGAAGGTGGTCTACCTCCCGCATCGCGGCGAAAACGACAAGAAGGCTGCGTCCATCGCCAAGCTGGGGTTCGAGGTGAAGAACTTCGACCTCCCGATTGAGATCGCGATCGGCCAGTCGGGTCGGTTCCCCAGGGTCCTCGCCGGCATCGCGTCGTCGGCAATCGACAACCTGTCGGTGATCCTGCAGGACCGCATCGAAATCCACCTCTTCTGTGTGGGGAAGGACTACGCCCCAGGCGAGCGCTGGAACCACCTCAAGGACGTCATCGAGTATCACCAGCGGGACGTGTTTGGCATCACCACCTTCGTCCATCAGGACGACTCCGGTCACTATCGGGACAGGGCCGTCGACTATCGCTTGCCCGGCAGTGTCTCGCCGGACCCAACGACGAAGCAAGGTGGGTACTACCTGACGGCGGGCGGAAATCTCCGCGGTCCGCTCGAGTGCAGCGTGCGTGCGGGCGGCGGCGCGGGTGCGCGCCGGCTGGAGGTGCAGATCCCTCTGGCGGTCCTGCGTCGTGAGTTGCGGGTGGGTGACGCCGTCGTACTGCGAAGACGGGAAGGTAGGGCGCCAACGCCCGGGCCAGCAATCTTCGGCAAGATCGGGCAGCTATCGCTCGGCGGCAGGTGCGTCGTCGAGGTCGAGACGGATGTCGATCTCGCGGAGGATCAAGGCTGGTTGCTCGAGAAGTTGGAGCGGCGCCGCGAGTACTTGCCTGGCCGTGGGCCGTGCGCCGGCGTGCTGTTCGAGCCCGAGAGCGAGAACTTGATCGGGGAGCCCAGGAACTGGGCACACGCCGACTGGACATTTTTGGGGACGAGTCCCTTTGGGCGCGGGAGCATGACCGATTCATCCGTCGTGCAGAGCCCCGAAGGCGACCATTCCTCCGCGCTGCTCGTCATGGATCGAACCAGCGGCGGGCATTCCCTAGAGCGAGTGGTCGAAGGCGCCTCCGTTGGCAGCGTCCTCACCTTCAGCCTGTTTGCCCGTTACGGGGGCTGCGAGGAAATCGAGCTCGTCCTCGAGCACGTGACCTCCAAAATGGCCGCATCCGCTCGATTCGGCCTGGTTCCAGACCTGGCTGCCCCAGCTCCGACGGGCGTTCGCGGCGACGCGCAGGGGTGGACCGGACAGCGAGACTTGGAAAATGGTTGGTCTCGTTGCTCGGTCTCGGCCGCACTCCCTGCCGGCGACGTTCGGGTGCGAGTGGACCTGGTTGCCGAAGGGCAGACCGAGCTCGCGGGCGACGGTTGTTCCGGCGTCTATCTCTGGGGAGCGCAGCTCGAGCGCGTCCCCGTTCCCACATCGCCCATCCTGCCTGTCACCTCGGCAGCGCCGACCCGAAACGCCGAGTCCTTCGACGTAGCCAGCCTGGGCCCGGAGGGTGTGGCTTTCGTGGAGCTCTCCGTTCCCTACACGACCGCGGAGGTCGCGCTGCTCAGGCTCGGCACCCAATTCGAGCTTCGCTTGGACGCCGCGGCCGGTGAAGCGAGACTTCGAGCGGGGCCTGTGGAAGTCGGACGCGTGCGCTGCGGCCCGATCGGCGCCGAGGCACCACTGACGGTCGCCGTCTCGAAGTCCCAAGCAAGCTGCGAGGTCCTGCTCAACGGAGAAACCTGCGGGCAAGCAGTGCCATGCGATCCGGGACCGCTTTCGGTGACTTTGCAGGGAGGTCCGTTTCACTTGCGACGCAGCTACGTCGAACACGGCCCCGTCGTGCGAACACGCGTGCTCGACTTGTGCTCCCCCGGCGCACTGAATCGATTGTGAGGCGGGCGGTCGTCCTTTCGCCCGGCGTGACCTTGAACGAGCCGCCGGCATACAACATGCTCTGTCCGTGACCAAACGCCGGCCGAAGGGCACTCTTGCTCGTCTGGAACGGAGGGCCACCGAACAGGGCGTTCTTTCGCTCCTTTCGGAAGGAGCCTTCCAGCTGGCGCGGCGCCTGGCCCGTGGCCCAGAGGATTCTGCTCACCCCATCCATGCGGTGCGGCGGGCGAAGCTCAAGCAGAAGGCCACTTCGCTGGCGTCCAAGCTGGTCGAGCTGAGGGGCAAGTTTGCCGAGCTCAGGGAAAAGGCCGAGGAGCAGCGCAAGGCGCTGGTGGCGCTCCGCGGCTCGCTCCGTGAGGCGGAGCGACGCATCCGCCAGCTCACCGCCGCAGAGAAGGCGGCAAGGCGTGAGGTGACGAGGGTTACCAAGCGCCTCCGGCGATCGAAGTCCGGTGCGCTGTTCGCATTCGAAGCCTCCACCGTCGGTCCGCGAAGTTGCTTCGTTTGCGGTGGAACGAATCTCCACGTCCTGCCGTATCCCTACGCCGCAGTCCCGCCCTTCTCGCGCCTCATCGTTCTCGTCTGTTCCGGTTGCGGTTTTGGCTGGGTCCCAGCCATCCCGTTCGACCTGGATGAGTACTATCGTACCGAGTACGGAGTCTCGAATCGCGCCGATCGCGACCTACCGCCCGAGGCTTACTTCGCCCTGGAGTCGGACGCGCCGCATCCGGGTGGCCCCGCCCTGGAGCGCTACTTTGCAAGGAGCCGTTTCCATTTGGAGCTGGTGCGCAGCCGCATGCCATCGATCGGGACGGTGCTGGACTTCGGCGCGGGGCCGGGCTGTGCGCTTTTTCTTTCGGGGGCGGCGAAGAAGCACGCTATCGAGCCCGATCAGCAGTCGCAAAAGTACCTCGACCACATCGGTGCGGTCCGGCTCACCCTGACGGACCTCGAGCCCGGCGCGTACGATCTCGTGCTCTCGTCGCACTCCCTCGAGCATCTGCCGGCTCACGAACTGTTCCCGACGCTCGCCGTGCTGAGAAAGTCGCTGAGGGAAGGAGGCCTGCTCTGTGTCGAGGTTCCGGTGGCGTCGCTCGGCGAGACTTACCTGCCCGTTCGCCACGAACCGCACACGCTCTTTTTCTCCCCGGAGGCGCTCGAGCGCGTTCTCGTGCTTGCCGGCTTCACCGTCCTCGAGAGACGCTTCCGCCTGCCGGCAAGGCGCCAAGTGCTCACGCGCCCGCTGCGTCCCCCGTCCACCGACCGCGAGTACTCGACTGCCCACGACGGGCTGGTGATCCTGGCTACCCCGGGGGGGCCAGCACAGGCCATGCCCACGGTCCCAGCCTCGTCGGCCAACGTCCTCGAACCGCCATGAAAGCACTAGCGACACAACCCCGGTCCCCGGGCGCCGGGGCGCCGGTTCTGAGAGTCCTGCGGGCCTTGTGGTCGATGTTGGACTCTCGACGTCGCGCTACGTTCGCCTTCTTGTGCTGGCTGCTGATGGTGGCTGGCGTCCTCGAGATGGGTGGGATGGTCGCCATCTTCGCCTACGTGCATGGGCTCGAGGTGAGCCCGACGGGGCACAGATCGGGGCCTCTCGCGCGCGCGCTCGAGCTGGCCTTTCCGCGAGAGTTGAGCCAGGTGGAATTCGTTTGCCTCGGCGGACTCGCGGTGGTCGCGTTCATGACGTTCAAGACCCTGTTTGGGACGGGCGTCCGGTTCGCCATGAACCGCCTGCTGATGAAGCTGAATCAGCGGGTGTCGGAGCGTGTCTACCAGGCGTACATGACCGCGCCCTACGAGCTCTTCCTGCGCAGGGGCTTCCTCGCGCCTGCCCGTGAGATTGGGCGCCTGTTCGGTCTCTTCGGTTCTTGCTTTGCCGCTACGACGCAGATCCTCGCCGACAGCATGGTCCTGCTCATGACCTGGGCGCTACTGCTTTGGATTGACGCCGCGCTCACCGGTCTCGCTTCGCTCGTCTTCGCCGGGGTGGGCTTTGGTCTCTACACCGTCCTGGCGAAACGCCTCAGACGCATGGGGGAGGCGCAGGATTCCGCGGACCGAGACGTGAACCAGTTCCTGAACGAGGGGATGGAAGGCGTCATCGAGGTGAGGCTCCGGGGGGCGACGAGCTACTACTCGACCAGCTATGCCAGGGCGCTAGCGCGCACCGCGCTGATCAGTCGCCGAGCCCAAGCCATCGCCAGGCTGCCCCGCTCTGCGAACGAGGTTGCTCTAACGACCCTGATCGTGGGCATCACGCTCTACATCACCCTGCGCGGCGAGAGCGTGGCTTCGACTTTGCCCACATTGGGAGTGTTCGGTTTTGCCATGATTCGCACGAATGGCGTCCTCTCCAGGGTCAGCGTTTCGGCTCAGACTCTCAAGAGGAAGATCGGTGCGTTCGAAAAGGCGTTCAATAGGCTCCGTGAAATGGTGCCAGGTGCGGTCGGCCTGCCCGACACCCCCATCGTCCCGTACTTCCAGGAGGAAGTCCCATTCCCGCCCGGCGTCGATGGCCGCATGGCGCGAAATCTCACGCTGAGGAACGTGACTTTCGGCTACCCGGGCATGCGCAGAAACGTGGTCAAGAAGGTCACGATGAAGATTCGGCGCGGCGAGTTCGTGGCCATCTGCGGCCCTTCCGGGAGCGGCAAGAGCACGCTGCTCCTCTTGGTGATGGGGCTGGTACGGCCGACATCCGGCGAGATCACGTGTGACGATTGGCCTATTTTCGAGCACATCCAAGCGTGGCATCGCAACATTGGCTACGTCAGCCAAAGCTCCCTCTTGGTGGCGAGGTCGCTCCGCGAGAACGTGGCGTTCGGTATCGATCCAGCGCTCATCGACGATACGAGGGTCTGGTCTGCACTCGAGTTGGCTTCTGCAGGCGATTTCGTGCGTCAGCTCGACGGTCAGTTGAGCTTCGAGCTCAAAGAGGATGCGGCGAATCTATCGGGCGGTCAGCGCCAGCGCATCATCATTGCGCGCGCGCTCTACGAGGATCCCGACATCGTCATTCTGGACGAGGCCACGGCAGCTCTGGACAACACCACGGAGCGGGAGGTGACCGAGGCGATCTCATCGCTCCGGCGCAAGAAAACGGTCATCTGCGTGGCGCATCGACTCAGCACGATCAAGACGGCCGATCGGATCTATTTTTTCAAGGATTACCGCGTCGCGGCCAAGGGCACCTTCGATCAACTTTCGGCGACCTGCCCGGACTTCGCAGACATGGTCGCCGCCAGCGACGGCTCGCCACGCCAGCAGGGCTCTCAGCCCGGGTCTGTCGGCTGAGTTTCCGGCCATCTTCCTCCGCTGGACTCGACCAACCTATACTGCCGCACCCATGATCACCGACGACCTGAGCCGGCTGCTGCGGCGCCTCCGCGGAAAGCCGAGGCGCTCGGCGCAGGCCGCAGCCCCGCCTGCGAAGAAACCAAGCCACACGGCAGTCTCCAAGCGGCAGCACGAGCGGACCTGGGGACTCGGGCCGTGCCAAGAGCGGGCGTTCCTCAACATCGGCCCCGGCGGCTGGACGCACCCGTACTGGCAGAATTTGGACATCCTCCAGCCCAAGTACAAGGGCAATCCCCCGGACATCATTCACAATCTGATGACCCGCACGCCGATACCGGTGGAGTCCCAGTCACTCGTCGGTGTCTATTGCTCGCACGTCATCGAGCACATTCCCAACGACGCCAACATGGTGCTCTTTCGTGAGATGCACCGAGCGCTTCGCGAGGGTGGGGTGTTTCGCTTCGTCTTCCCGGACATCGACGTCGCGTTCGCCGCATATGCTCGCAACGACCGCTCCCTCTTCTTGGACAACTGGCCTCGCTCCGGGAACAAGAAGCGAGCGGACGTGCCCATTTCCGTGCTCTTCACCGAGTTCTTCGCCTGGCATCGTCTAGCGCGCAACTTGCGCCGGGAGGTTCCGGGACACGTCACCTACGAAGCCGATGCAATCGAACGCTTGATCGAGGAGGCCCGAGCAGCCGGCGACGTTAGCCAGTTCTACGACAAGTTGACCTTGGATCTGGCGGAGAGCTTCCAGGCCGAGAACCCAGGGTGCCACCGGAATTGGTGGAACGCCGCCAAGCTGAGCCGAATGCTCGAGGAAGCAGGCTTCCGCGTCGTCTCTCGCTCCGCCTACCTGCAGAGCAGCTTTCTGCCGCTGCGAAACGGGGCGTTCTTCGATCAGACGCACCCGGAGCTGTCCGGCTACATCGAAGCGATCAAGTGAGCCGCCTCGGTTCGCGGCCTGCGACCGCGTCGGCGCTCAGCGCGCCTGCTGCAGGTAGTCGACCAGCTCCCTCAGGCAGCCTTCTCCACCCTTGGCCGTGCACACGTAGTCGGCCACGGCGCGCACGCGCGGATGCGCATCCGCGGGGCAAGCGACGAAGCCCACCTCTTGCATGGCTCCGAGGTCGTTGACGTCATCGCCAAGGTACGCGACCTGCGACGCCGTCAGGCCCCGTTTCTCCAACATGCCGCGCACGACCGATTTCTTCTCGGAAATGCCGACGTGCACTTCATCGATGCGAAGCTTCTCCGCTCTGCGTTCGACCGCCGGCGAGTTCTCTCCGGTAACGATGGCGATGGCGCGACCAGATTCGCGCCAGAGTTGGCTGCCCATCCCATCGCGGGTGCTGAACTTCTTCATGATCTCGCCTTCGGCGCCGTAATACATACCCGCGTCCGTGAGCACGCCGTCGACGTCGGTGATGAGAAGGCGGATGTCCTGACCTGGTGCTCGAGCCTTCCTCCGTGCGTGACGAGCGATCAAGGCTTCCAACACTTCCCAATCGGAAGGTTCGTCGATCTCCACGGCGGTGTGGGATGGCATGACCCAGTGCGCGACGCGCCCATGCAGTCGGCATTCCGACGCCAGCAGGCCTTGCCGTCGACAGACATAGAACGCGCCGTTCTCGACCAGCTCGCCCGCCCAATCCTGGCGGCGCGGTCGCGTGAGCGGCGTGTAGTTCTCGGGCTGGACGAAGCCGCCACTGGCCAGCGCCCAGCGAAAGCGGTGCTCGTGAGTCACCGTGAGCAGGGAATCCGCGCCGGTCTCGGCAAACTTGCGCAGTGCTCCTGCGAGATCGTCGGCGGTCGTCAGCGGACTGGTCGCCTGGATCAAGAGCATGACCTCGAAGTCGTGCCGGCGAGCGAAGTCGAGCATCACTGCCTCGGTCGATGCGGTGTCGGTTGCGAGCTCGGGAGCTCGCTGGCTTGCACGGACGCGCGGATCGCCCAGTTGGAGAGCACAGTCGAGGATTTCTTGGTCGTCGCTGGAGACGAAGACGAGGTCGATGCCATCCGCCGCCAGGGCTGCCTCGATCGTCCAATGTAGGAGGGGCTTTCCACCGAGAAGCTTGATGTTCTTCTTGGGAATCGACTTCGAGCCGCCGCGCGCGGGGATCAGGGCAACCGTGGACATCTTCGCTTCGGCGGTTCTAGCCCCGTGCTCTACCCATGTCTCGCTGCGCGCGCGCCTTGCGCGCAACTCCCCCGACCGAGCCGCCCCTGCCGTGCCCCGGCGGCGCCCAGCGCACATTGCAGCCGTGATGCGCCTATGGCATAGACCAACGACGACGGGACCCGCGCTTCATCGCGGAATCCACAGTTCGTCAACGTCAGCGCAAACAAACGAGCGAAGAACCATGGGCAACGAAGTGTCACTCGGCGGGCGGCTGGTTGGTGATGGCCATCCAACCTACGTCATCGGCGAGATCGGGTTGAACCACAACGGTGACGTACAGATCGCCAAGCAGCTGATCGACGTCGCAGCAGTCTTTGGCTGCGATGCGGTCAAGTTTCAGAAGCGGACCCCCGAGCTCTGCGTACCTCCCGAGCAGCGCGACCTCATGCGGGATACGCCGTGGGGTCGGATGACCTATCTGGAGTATCGACACCGCGTGGAGTTCGGTGCCGACGAGTACGCTCAGATCGATGCGCACTGTCGCGCCAAGGGCCTGCACTGGTTCGCGTCGTGTTGGGACGAGCCGTCGGTCGACTTCATGGAGCAGTTCAATCCGCCGGTCTACAAGGTCGCTTCTGCGTCCCTGACCGATGACGGGCTACTCAAGAAGAAGATCGCCACCGGGCGCCCGATCATCGTCTCGACGGGCATGTCGACGCTGGCGGAAATCGACCACGCGGTGAGCCTGTTTCCCCGGGAGCGCTTGATCCTTCTCCACGCGACCAGCACCTACCCGTGCAAGCCGACGGAGATCAACCTGAAGATGATCCATACCCTCAAGGAGCGCTTCGGCGTTCCGGTCGGCTATTCCGGGCACGAGGTCGGCCTCCAGATCTCCATCGCCGCGGTGGCACTGGGCGCGGTCGCCGTTGAACGCCACATCACGCTCGATCGAACCATGTGGGGTTCCGACCAAGCTGCCTCCATCGAGCCCTCGGGCCTTCAACGCCTCGTGCGTGACATCCGCGTCGTCGAACAGGCCATCGGCGATGGCGTGAAGAAGGTGTACGACTCGGAGCAACCCATCAAGGCCAAGCTCCGTCGTCGGTGAACCTCCCGTCGTCGGCGACGAACGACGGTTCCGACATCGTCGACGGGGTCATCGATTGGCTGCGTCGACGCTCGTCGCCTGGTCGGCCGGCGCTCGAGGCGGCCGTTCTGGCGAATCAAGCACCGTTTCTCGTTGGCTGGGCGATTGCGCGCCGTTTCGGCACCAACGCGCCCTCGAACCCGACCCTTGCCGACGCAGGCAAGTTTTGGCGACCAGGGGAGTTTTCCCTCCACCTGGGTGGCCTGTCCGAGGACGTGACCGAGCCCGGCGTGCCCATCGAGGCGGACACGGACTTGCTGGCGATTTCGCTACAGCCGAACTCCACGCGCGCGCTGCTCCCCGTAGCCTTGCGTCTCGAGCAGGCGCGAGTGCGCGTGCGCTTCCTCGTCGAGTACTCCGACGTCACCTCGCGCCGCGCCATCGCCCTACGAGGCTTCTCCTGCACGCGGATGCCCCCGCCCGTGCGCCTGGTGGCGCTGCCCCGGCTGGCAGCTGCCTACGCGCGGCTGAGGTACCTGTGGAACGACCGAGCTGAGCTCGCGTCCTTGCTGATGGGACTGGGTCTCGATTCGGGGCAGCTTTCCGTCGGCGAGCTTTCGAAGCAGCTTCGCGCTGAGACGGTTCGGACTCTTCTTCGAGGAGCGGCCATCGAGACCAGCCTGCGCGCTACGTCCGCGCGAAACGTGCTGTTCGTGACCCACCGTGGCCTGCTCGATCACCTGCTCGGGGCTACCCTCCCCGCAGCGCGGCGCTTCCTGTTCCTCCAAGGCGTCGTCCCTGACATCCCCCCGATTCGGACCGCCCTATCCGTCGACCACGCCATTGTCGGCAGCCAGCTGGATCTTCCCTACGTGCGCCGCTGCGGTGTCGAACTGGACCAGATCACGATCAGCGGCTACCCCGAGTCGGACGGATATGGCGATCTCGAGAAGGGCGGATGTCGAGCGGAGCTCGATCGTGCTTGTCCCGGCGCCGCTGGCCGGCCGCTCGTCGTCTTCACGTCCCAGTATCGAACACCGATGTTTCCCGATGCCGCACGCCTGCGGCAACTGGACGTCCTCGTCGAATGTGCTCGGCGCATGCCGGAGGCTTTTTTTGCCGTCAAGTTGCATCCAGTGCGCGAGAGCTGGGACATCGATGGGCCACCGATGAACTTGGCGATCTTGAAGGAGGTGGACACGGCAAAGTTGATCAAGGCCGCCGACGTGCTCGTAACCTATTGGTCGACCACGGCGCTCGAGGCCGTGCTTTTGGGCACGCCACTGATCCAGCTCAACGCCACCGGCCTCCCCGACTTTTTCGACTTGAGCGCTCGGCTCGGACGTTCGATCGCCCGCGATCTGGACGACCTAGTTACTCGTCTGCGTCGTACGCTTTCCGGCTTGGAGCCGTTCGATGCGATTGCCGATCGCTCTCGGCTAGGCGTCACCGTCGACGGAGGAGCGGCGGGGCGTGCGGCAAGTGCGCTCGCCAGCCGGCTCGCTAGGTAGTGCAGACAGCCGAGGCTCGCAGGATGAAGGAAGCGCACGTCTTCGTTTGCCACGGCGCCCTGTCGCTCGACGCAGCAAGTCGAATCGCTCATGGCGCGCTGCCCTCCGGCACGCCCACTTACTTTCTCGTTTCCTTCGCCGCGGATCTCACCAAGTTGCCCAGCCAGGTGGTCCCGCTCGTGATGAGCCCGCCCGCGGACGCGTACTCCGAGTGGGCCAAGCCGTTCGCCGTGCAGGCTTGGTTTTCGACGGCACTTGCTCGCCTGGGCCAAGACGAGATCGACACCATCGTTGCTTACCTTCCCCATCCCTTCGAGATTCCCGGAAACCACCTAGCCTATTCCGACGAGAGGGTGGTTCGTCTGGAGCTGTTGCCGGACGGACTCGCCAACTTCCTGCCGACGAGCGTTGCCCCCGAGGGCTGGTTCAAGCGGCTGCGCTTCGAGGCTCGAGTCCAGTTGCGCCGGCTCGCCGCCATGCGTGACGGCCTCCGCTACGTCCCAGTGCGAGCTGGGCACCTGACCCAGTTCGACCGCCTGGACTACGCGGCCACCTGGGTCGAGCCAGGCCTTCGCTGCCTCACGATTCGAGGGCAGGTCCGCTCCCTGCCTCCCCGCCTGCAGGCCGCCTCCGAGACGCGATCCTCGGAGATGAAAGGCGACGGCGCGCTGGCCTCACGAGGGCGACCGATCGTCTTGTTTCTCGATCAGGAGTTGCGTGGGTTCGTCAGCCCGAAGCTGGAGGTGCAGATGCGGGCCGCGGTGGACGCGCTCCTGCGCTCGCTCGAACCGAAATGCGTGTACTACAAGTCTCATCCACGCGGAGAGAATCGTGCTCCTCTGCTAGGTGAGATAGGCGCGAAAGTGATCGACATCAGCGGTGGAGAGCTGGCCGAGGAGCTCGTGGTCGAACACGCCGTCACGCACCTGGTGGGGTTCTACTCCACGCCGCTGCTCACCTGCGCATCCGCGGTCGAGACTCGGCTTTCGGTCTTGCCTGACGTGGGCACCGACGGGGTCCTGAAACCAGCGCTGGCCCGGGACCTCCGGGCAGCCCTTCGCTCCAGTGGCGTCGAGCTCTGCGGGGTGCCGTATTCGCCCAGCGGCGCGCCGTGACCGCGTGTCAGAGCGCGTTGCGGGGGCATGGCGGCTCCCGTAGAGTGCCCGGCGCGCGCGGAAAGAAATGGCAAAGAGGTTTCGTCTCCTGAGGACGCTTCTGGTCCGCTTGAAGCGGCGGCTAGGGTACGGTCCTCGTCAGCCCAGAGCCCGCCGGGGAGCGACCGGACAAGCGATCGATGCCTTCGCCTCGAGCTTGACGCACGTGCCCCCTGGCGATCCCAGCGACGCTGACTATTTGGCGCTGCTCGCGCTCAAGGATGGTCGGTATCGGCACCCCGTCTTCGTCGATCACGTGGGCTATGCCCCGCCGCCGAATGACGTGGTTTTCGTCGGTGTCTGCAACGACAAGTACGCTCCGGGTCTCGAAGCACTCGTGCTGAGCCTCTTGCGCTTGTACCCAGCGATGCAATGCCGCTTCGTCGTCTACCACGACGGGGAGCTATCATCGTTCAATCAAGAGCGGCTGCTCGGCCTTTACCCTCGTTTCGACTTTCAGCAGCGTGAGACCAGTCGCTACCAGGTGAGCTTCGGAGATCACGGCAATCACAAGCGCGTTGGCCTGCTCGGTTACCTTTCGCTCGAGGCGCTCGAGATCGAGGGCGCGAGCCACGTCGTCATCCTCGACACGGACCTGCTCGTGCTGGGAGACATTTCCCCACTCTGGACGGGCGAGCGACCGAAAGCCGTTCCGAACATCGGCGCCAAACCGATTGGCGTGGTTGCGGCGTCCTTTGGCAAAGTGATCATCAACAGCGGCGTCCTCGCTTTTCCGGCCAGTACGCTGGGGCCCGCCGCCGTGCGGCGGCGAGACGAGGTTCTGGCACGCCTATCCGAGGTGACGGACATCGACATCGAACGGTTCGCCGATCAGCGCTTTTGGAACGTGTTCTTGGCGGACCAGGACATCGAGCTCCTTCCGCAAAATTTCAACTGTGTAAAGACGTTGGTCTGCGACTATTTCCCGGAGGAAATGGGTCGCATTTCGGTGCTTCACCTCACCGGACCCAAGCCTTGGTTCAGCTTCATCAACGAGAAGCTTGTGGCACCCGAGGAGCGCGTGAAAGCTCGGAAAGCAGGGCAACGCTGGCCCGTGGCCTTTGGGCTTTGGGAGGACGCCTATACGCGGAACCTGCTGGCCTCACGTCTCGGTTCCTTTCGCCGCGACATGACGCCGACGTTCGAGCGACTCCGCAATTCGCTCGCGGGCCGGCCCGTAGCGTTGATTGGGAACGGGCCGTCCATCAACAAGACCGATCTCGGCGCCTTCGACCAGTTCGAGAAGGTCGTCTTCAACTGGTTCGTCAACCACGAGGGCTGGGACAGCTTCAAGCCCGACCACCTCGTCGTTGCCTCGCACATGCTGTTCGGTGGCTGGCACACAGCGAACCCCGAGCTGCCTGCGAAGTATCTCGAAGCCCTGCTCAAGCATCGACATCGCCCGCGGCTCTGGTTTCCCTACTACTTCAAGGCGTACATCGAGAAGCTGGCCGAGCTCGAATCGTTCGAGATTGGCTACCTCTTCTTCGAGAAGCCCTTCAAGCAGCCCGTAGCAAAGCGCGGCAACGTGGAGATGGACATCACGCGTCCTTTGGTCGACTCCAACACCGGCGTCATCACGGCGGGTATGCCGCTTGCGGTCCTCTTGGGGGCTCGCGACATCGTGCTTGCAGGCTGCGACTCGAACTACACGTCCACGCAAGGTTCGTACTTCTATCCGTCGGCGCAGCACGCTTCAGCTACCACACGGGAGGAGAGCCTGACGAACACCTGGGTCGCCGGCGGGGAGGGGCTCTACGGTTATTCCGTCGCCCTCGAAGCATTGCGGAACCTCGACGTTCGCCTGCACGATGCGACCATCGACGGGAGTTTGCACATGCTGCCCAAGATTTCGCTGAAGGACGCGCGCGCGCTCGCGCTACGCTAGACGGGGTGCCGGTGATGTCCGGACCACTCACCATCCTCTGCGCCGCCAAGCTCCACGCGAACCAGCTCGAGCGGCACCTCGAGCTGATCGAGCGCTGTCCCCTCGTCGGCAGGATCCTGGTGGTCCGCTACGCTCCCGTGCCAGAGCGCTTGTCCAAGGTGCACAACGTGCCTTTTGGCGCGGGGTCGGTTCCGCTCAGCGCCATGCGCATGGTCCAGTCGATTGGGCGGGTGGCGGATCGCGAGCGAGTCGACTGGGTGCTTGGCTTCAATCCCGTGCCCTGGGGATCCGTGGCTCACTGGGCCGGTCGTCGTCGTGGGCTGCGCACCTGCCTCAGCCTGATCGGCAGGGACTACCAACAGCTCCATGCAAGCTGGGGCTTCCCGTTCCGGGCTGCGCTTCGACAAGCGACCGCAGTGACGACGACGGGCCAGCTCATGTCGGACGGATTGACTCGCCTGGGCGTGGAGCCGGCTCGATTGCGGGTACTGCCTCATTCCGTGGACTTGAACCGGTTTTCGCCTGCGGACGGCCCTCTCCGTTACGACGTGCTGTCCGTCGGACAGCTCATTATGCGCAAACGAATGGACGTTTTGATCGAGGCCACCAGGATGCTGCGCGAGCGGGGCATGCCCCTGAAGGTCGGGATCCTCGGGCGCGGGCCGGAGGAGGCGCGGTTGCGCTCGATGGTGAGCTCGGCTGGGCTCGAGCACCAGGTCGAGTTCCTGGGCTACCGCGACGACGTCGAGACGGTGATCAAGCAGGCCAGAACCTTCGTGCTCGCCAGCGAGTGGGAGGGCGTTCCGTTCGCGCTCATGGAGGCCATGGCGGTTGGAGTCGTCCCGGTGGTGACACCGGTCGGAACGATCGCAGATTGGGTCAAGGCCGATTGGAACGGGATCATCGTGCCAACGGGCGACGCACGGACCTTGGCCGACAGGCTCCAGCGGCTGCTGCAGCCTGGCTCGGAAGAGTGGACGTCGATGCACGCTCGCTTGCTCGCGGAGCGTCAGCAACTGTCGTTCGACGCCGGTGTGGCCGTTTGGACCGATATCTTTTCCGGCTAGGGAGCGCGTGCCTCCCTGTCGGCGGCGGGGCGTCCGGGGAAGGTTCTCGAATCAGGTGCAACGGTAGATCGTGTCACGAGCGGCTGGTTTCTCCTTTCGGCATCGCAGCTCGTGATTCTTCTGAAATGCCTTGAGCATTTCATGCGCTGAGGCGCGGCAGTGCGGACAAGCGAGTATGAGTTTCTTGTCGTGGCGACGGAGCAGCGTTCGCGCCCCCGCGGGATCTGTCCTGAGAGCTACCACCGAGAGAGCTACAAGCGGGGGAGTGTGAAGCCGACCGGCATCGACTACCTTGCGGCGGATGTCCTCGGTCGCCACGACGACGGCCTCTGATTGAGAAAGTTCGGCGATTCTCAGGAAATCCGATCCAGCGCGCTGGGGCGACGCCAGTTCCTTCCGATAGTTTCCGAATCCCGCCCAGCCCATGACGAGTAGCCCGACCCACAAGACCAAGGCGCTGCGTCCGCGCAATGTAGAAGTCAGAAGCAAGGAAAGCGCGCAGAGAAGCGGAGGCAGAATCAGGAGCACATTTCTCTGTTGCAGGACCGTTTGCACTGGCAGTGACGCCAACAGCGCACAGAATAGGAGGAGGGCTTCACCCACGCCTGTGCCTAGCAGGGAAGGGGACAACGGGCGCCCGCTCGAGCTCGACGGGCCGGTGGCAACGCCCAGGGCGACGAGGGTTAGTACGAACAGCACCAAGGACTGGCTTGGCCCGAGGGCATTGACGAAGTAGGAGGCGACTTGATTCGCATCTGGGACTGCGAGCTCTCGGAAGTTCTCGCGTTCCGGGCCACACAGCAGCCAAGTGACGGCTGTCAGTGGTCCCACCAGGTAGCCGCATTCCGGAAGGGTCGCGCGCAAGGTCCGTTGTCCCGTAAAGGCTCTGGCGGCGCCGCAGACGGCGAGGATGCCAGTCATGAGCGAAGCCACGTAGTGCGAAGACCCGAGGTAAAACGCGATCAGCTGCTCGATCACGTGCAGATATGGGCGACGCTCAGTCGCCCTCTCCTTGCGCACCAGCAGTAGGGCCATGAGAGCCGCCTGTTGGGACATGTAGCTGCGAAGCTCCGTTCCATAGAACGCCACGTAGCTAGCGGACCCGAGGAGTACGCCGTAGACCAACCCGGGCATCGAGGACCCGGACGTACGCGACAAGAGGCGCGTTCCGCAGAAGAGCGTGACGAGATAGGCAACGATACTAAGGCTGCGCGCTCCGAGTGGATCACCATCGAAACCAGGGAGCTGGTACGAAAGAAAGAGAAGCAGCTGGTATCCTGGCGGGTGAGGGTCGCTTCTTTCGACCATCCGCTGCAAGACGCTACCGATCTGTTCACCCGAAGAGAACCAATAGGACGTGAGCTCGTCCGCCCAGAACGAGTCAGTACCCGCCAAGACCACGAGGGCGGCACTCGTCGCCGCGCTCCAAAGGATCAGCGTCAACTCAATGGCTCTCTCCGCCGATGAACGAGGCAGCTCGAAAGGCGTGGGTACGGCTTTGAAGGCGACGCTGGCGGAAGTGTGCAAGGAAGGCATGTCAGCGCCCCGGAACGAGCCGTGGAGGATCGGTCCCTGGCAGTAGCAAGCTGGCCGCCCGTCGCGGACGGGTGCAGGCCCGCGAATGCGGTGGCGATGAATGAGTACCCGGGGCGGGTGGGGATGTGCGGTCTTTGCCGAGACTCTCTCGGTGCCTTCCACCGAGCGGCTAGCGGCCGTGCACGCTGTCGACGTAGCGCACGAGCCATTCGGTGACGTCGATGCGTTCCTTGAGCAAGCGTGAGCGTGCGACAGCCATTTCTGCTGCGAGGCCGGGGCGGGCCACGAGCTCTCGAATCGTCTCGAGCGCCCGGTTTGAGTCACGTCGCTTGAAGTTCCAGACTAGGCCGTAGCGCTCCTGCTCTTCGTCGGTGTACCCGCGCCCAGTGTCGGCGATGTAGAACGCCGGCACGCCGAGCACGGCAGCCTCACTCGCCATCGTTGCGCTTTCCCCCACGAGCATCCGCGAGAAGGCGATGAAGTGGTGCATCTCGTGGACAGGTGCCGAGAAGCGGAGCGGCTCGAGATCCCGGGGCAGCTCGCCTTCGCTGGAGACGAGGACGCGGCCGTGCCGCGCGAGCTCGGCCACCATCTCGCGCTTCTGCGCTAGGTCGAAGCCGGCCTCACCGACGTCGTGGGAGGCCTGCCAGGAGACGAAGCGCACGATGAAGTAGGGTGTGTCCGGGTCGACGCCGCCGCGCCGCACGACCTCGCGATCTGGCGTGAAGCGGCTGGGGTGCAGGTAGGCGAGCTCGTGGTAGCCGGGGTAGGTGACGTGACGGCCCCGCACCTTGGCCTGGTAGCATTCGGGGGTGCACACGGAGTGCGCGAGCGGGTAGGTGAACGCGTTCGTGAGCTTGGCGTTCTCGGTGTCGTAAAAGACGACCGCTGGCTTCCCCATCAGCCGTCCCACCTGCACGATCGTGACGCCCATGATCCCCACGAGCACGTCCGGTTCGAAGGAAAGCGCCCGACCCAGCATGCGGACGTCGCGCACGAGCATCTCGCCGAGCAGCGAGGGCTTCGAGCGGCCGAGGCGGCTGATCGACTCGTAGGGAATGCCGTAGGCGTCTAGCAGCTGGTTGGCGACGTCCTTTTCTCGACTCAAGACCAGCACTTCGTCTCCGCGGGCCTTCCATTCCGTGATGGCGTTGCGGAAGAAGTGTACGTGCGCAGGGTGCAGGATCTCTACGAGGACGTGCATGGCCAGGACGCCGCGAGCGACGCGGCCGTCCGACGACTAGCATGAACCGAGGAAGAGCGCGTGGGTCGGGGTCGCGTCACTATTCGAGTCGGACGCGATAGAGTTCTTCGCCGCGTCCGATGAAGAGATCGGCCTCGGTGCTGGCCCAAGCCTCTTCGTCGGTCAGCGAGTGGGACGTGAGCGGCTCGGTGCCGTCCCAGCGTCCCCTGATCAGATAGGGGGCTGCAGCTGCGGTCATGCACTGGGCGAAGAACAGGCTGCCATGCACCACTAGGTCGTCGCAGGCGTACTGGCTGCCAAGGCTCACGATGTTCGACCAAGCGCCGCCGTCTTTGGGCATGGCAGCGAGGTACATTGGGGTTTGTCCGCGGGTGGTGAGCACGCGTTCGGTTTCGAGCGCCAGGTTGGGGTAGTCTGCGCCCGAAAGGGCTTCGGGCGTTCCCTCGCCTGTGACCGCCTGGCGCCAGAATCCACCTTCGCTGCTGTGCGTGAAATACAAGTGCGTCTCGTCGGCCGCCATGTGGGACATGGGGTGATCGGGCAGGACGAGCTCTCCAGCCTCGCTTTCGGGCCCGTACTCGCGAATCGACCATTCGCCGCCCAGGCGCACCGGCACGTACGCCCGGTCCTCGAACGATGCCATGGTGAAGCCATAATCGTAGGCGCCCTCGTGCTCCATCGACGCGAGGGGTCCACCGGCGAGTGGGATGCGAACGAGAGCTCGATCGCCGTCGGGGTCGATGGTGGTGCTGCGCTCGAGCAGGATGAACGCCTCGGAGGTGGTAATTTCGACTTGGACGGGTCCCTCTAGCTGCTCGGCTATGATGTCGACGTCGCCACTATCGAGCTCCATGCGCAGGAAGGCGCCATCGAACTGATAGTTGTCGAGGGCGTCGAACGTTCCGTACTCGAGCCAGTAGACGTGGGTCTGAGTGGCAGCGATCCCGCGGATGGTCGATCCAGCGCTGACCAGCAGGTCGCCGACGTAGCCGCCCATGCCCCCCATCGCGCCGAACCCGGGGTAGGCTCCATCGTCGTTGGTCCCACCGCTCCCGCCGAGGGTTGCGCCGCCCGTGTCGCTGCCGCCGACGCTCGCCGTGCCTCCTGTGGTCGTCCCTCCGCCACTCGGCGAAGCACCGTTGCCGCCGCTGCCATCGGTGGGCTCGAATGGCACCTGGATGGTGCCGCATGCGGCCGAAATGGCCAAGGGCCCCAAGAAGAAGGCCGTCGAACGTCGTCGCCAAGCAAGCATCAGTTTTCTCTAGAAGGAATGTCCTGCGGCGGCTCCGCGGGCTCGTCCGAACTGCCAGGTGACGAGTTTTCCCTATTCGATCCGTCTTGCAAAGGCTCGAGCAAGCGCCGCGCGGACGCACGGATCGACGACGTGCTGCCCGAGGTGGCCAGGTCCGACAGCTCCTTGCCCCAGATCGGATCTCGGATTGCGTCCGGCGCCGTGCGCAGCTGCAGCCGAACCCGCACCAAGCGCGCTCCGTCCCGCGTCTCCGGGTCGTCGCTCTGAATGAGCGGCGCGAGCGCGCGCTCGGCAGCCTTCCAATCCTGCTTGCGCATGGCCGCGGTGACGTCGGCCCAGCGGGCGTCGGTACTGGCGGCCGCAGGTACTTCGGCGGAACGCTCGTCTCCGCTGGCGCGCTCCCTCGATTGCGGGCTCGCCTTGCGCGCCTCCGCAGCGGTGGACGGAGTCGGCAAGGCCCCCCTCCTGTCGACCGGTGTGCGCTCGGTTCGGGCGGCGTCATGTTCCGCCGACTCGTGCTGACGCGCCTGCTCCGCCTGAGCGGCGAGGTCTCGCGCCAAGCTGGGGCCGATGGCGACGCGATCGGAGTCTTGCGTCCGCCAAAGGATCACCAGGCCCACCGCGACCACCAGGCCGGCGAAGGCCAGGCCCAGACCCGGCTGCATCACCCAGAACCGACGAGGTGCCATCGCCTGCTGGCCTCCCCGAGGATCCAGAGAACTCTGCCCCTCCGCACGCTGCGCGCGCCCGGAAGCGACGCGGCGCACGACGGCATCCTCGTCGGGGAGTGCCGCCTCGAAGGTGGCACGCATCCTGCGGCTGAGCTCAGTCGCTTCCACGTTCTACCTCACCGCTCTCGTGCGTCGAAGGGGCACCTCGACTGCCGAAGTAGGGGTCGTCTTTCAGCAGCTTGGCGAGCTGCGCCCGCGCATCCCTGAGCCGCGTGCGTACCGTCACCTCGGGTGCGTCCACGATGCCTGCAATCTCCGCAGTCGACATGCCTCCCAGGTCGAACATGGCGATCACCGCGCGCCTTTTGGGTGTGATGCGGTCCAAGGCGGCGTAGAGGCGGGTCATGCGCTCGCGCTCCTCGAGTGAGGACTCGGCGTTCATTTGCTCATCGGCCACGTCAGGGGGCGAGTCGAGCACGGCAAAGCGGGCAAAGAAGCGATAACGTGAGCGCAGATGCTTGGACCACACCCGGTAACACACCGCGTGGCAAAACGTCTTGAACGAGCTGCGTCCTTCGAAGCGGGCCAAGAGCAGCTGCTCGAGCGCGCTTTGTACGAGGTCGTCGAGCTCCGAGCTGGGACCTGCGAGCATGAACATCTGTCGGTGGACCAAGAGCATCGTTTCACGGTCTCCGAGGCGCGCGTGCGCCTCCGCGGCGACTTCCGCCGGTGGGCTGACGCCAGCCCGCTTCTGAGGGGAAAAAGCGCCAAGTGCCAAGGATGCCACGTTTGATTGATGGAGTACCCGGTCGGGGTCAAGACGTGCGCTTTCGGTCCTGGTTCCAGGTGGAATGAGTGGAGGGTCAGCAAATCCGCTCTTGGCGTCCGTTTCGACATTCGGCAGGCTAGCCCCGTGACTTGCCAATCGCGGGCGGGCGGTCGCCCCCTGCCCACCGGCCGCGGCGGCCGCTTCACTCAGGCGCAGCGCCCATTGCTGGCGGCGCTCGTCCTGCTTCTTGCGGGGTGCCCTGCGGTCGCCTCGGCCCAGGAGGCTTCCACTCCGACGCCGCCGCAGGTCCGGGTGGACTGCCCGGAGCTCGAGGCCGACGAGGTTGCGGCCGTGGAAGCTCGGCAGATGAGCGAGCTCCTGTCTCAAGGCGTGGAGCAGGGCACGCTGCTCCTCGTGTGCTCTCCGGATCGAGTGAGTGGCATCTGGCAGGAGCGCGGGGTGACCGTCGACTCCCGCTATCTCTCCAGGAACGAAGGTGAGAGCGCCGTGGAGCTCCTGCACTGGCTGGCTTCCGTGCTCTTCGAGCTGCGCAAGCAGCGGGAAGCAGCGCCGCCGGCCGCCGGAGACCCCAGTGGAACCGCCGTTGCCCTAGGCGGCGCGTCTGCCACGGCTCCGGCCGAGGCCAGCGCTTCGCTGGAGGATCCGACCCCTGCGCCTTCGCCCGAGCAGGACAGCGCCCAGGCCTCCAGCAGCGCAGAGGCTGCCCCTGCTCGAGCGTCCGAAGCGCCGGCAGCCCCTCGTCAAAGGCCCTGGACCCTGTCGCTCGGCGTGGCGTACGGCCATTTCGGTACCGAGATCGTCGGCGCGCTGGGTCCCCGCGGCGCCATCAGCCGCCGCATCGCTGGACGTCTGCACGTCCTGGCGCAGGCGGACGTGAAGCTCGGACTCGGGTCGAGTGAAGGTTTTGGGGTCGTTGACTTCTCCGCTGCGCTGGGCGCCAGTTGCGACATCCTGCCGTTCCTTTCGGCGACGCTCGCGCCCCGGCTGGTGCTCACCGCGTTCTCCGCGCCACCGGGGACCACGGGGGCGAGCGGCCCGATCGTGGCGGGGGGCGCTCTCGCCTCGGTGCGCGGCAGGATCCCGCTGCAAATCTTGCGGCCTTACCTCGAGCTGGGCGTGGAGGCGGCGGGACCGGCGCGCCAGGCCACCCTCGCCGGCAGTCCGGCGCTCACCGTTCCCGTTTGGCAGGCGCTGGTTGCAGCGGGGATCGAGCTCCCCTTCTGAGTTTGTTGCCGGGCGGGCGCACGACGCGGGGCCCTGGGGGTACTAGAGGGTCGCCATGAAATTTCACCCTCCCCTTTGGCTTGCCTCGTGCTTGTTGAGCGTTGCCCTGGCGGCAGCCTGCGGAACGGTCGAAGCCCCCTTCGAACCGTCGCCGGACGGCGCCGGTGGTTCTGGGGGGACGAGTAGCGGCGGCAGTGGCGGTGGCAGCGGAGGCTCCACCTCCCCAACTGGGGGGGCGCAGAACGGCGAAGCCGGTTCGTCGACTGGAGGCCAGTCCACGGAAGATGGCGGAAGCGGGAACGTCGGTGGACTCGGCGGACGGTCGAACCTCGAGATCCTCGTCGACGCGGCGTCGCCGGTGCGAGGTGTGGCGGCCACCGAAACAGACCTTTACTGGACCGAGTACGGAACCGAGGACGACCTCGCGAACTTCCTCGGCAACGGCAGCTTGAACCGAATGGACATCGACAGCGGTGACAAGACGGTCGTAGCCGGGGACCTCGAAGGGCCGATCTCGCTCAAGATTACCACTGCCGAGGCGTACATGATCCTCGAGCGCAGCACCGTGAGCACCACCGAAGGGCGGCGGGACCTCGGGCGGATACCCCTCGAAGGTGGCTCGCTCGAGCTCCTAGAGAACGGGGGCACGTATACGTACGCGCCCCACTTGGCCGCCCGCGACGACTTTGCCTACTTGGGTTTGAAGCGGTCGAGTGTGTGGAGGATCTTCGAGCTGGCGCCCGGAGAGGAGCCACGAGAGGTCCTGCCCTTCCACCCGCAGCAAGACCTCGCTGCGGACGAGACCTACCTCTACTACTGGGACGGACCCGGCGACGGCCTCTGGCGGAAGGCCTTGGACGGAAGTGCAGAGCCCGAGGAGCTCACGGATGGTGAATACGCTGGTCTCGTGCTGGATGGCGATCGAATCCTGACGATCCGGGAAAGCGGCGGGGGGGCGTACATCGCTGCGCTGCCGATCGACGGTGGAAACCTGACCAACGTCCAACGAATCGGCGATTACTCGGGGTGTCATGGCCTCGTCGTGCGCGGGCAGCGCTTTGGGGCCAAATGCTGGGGAACGAGCAGCGGATACGTGCTCGCGACCGGTATCTTGGAAGATGATTCCAGGGACCAGGCGTTCTCGATGTCCGTCGACGACGTCTGGGCCATCAACGAAGACTACGCAGCAATCGCTTCGGGGACGGTGGTCTACGGGGCGCCGCTCGATTGACGGGGCAGTACACGCACTGAGCCTTCCGGAACTAGGCTTGGCGCAGACTGTCTTGCTAGCCGCCCTAGACTAGAAGCGTCATATCATGTCGACAATGACGGCGGTCACCTGCGTGGAACTCCCGGTCACATCGCCCTCCCCGGTGACGGCGTTGCGCTTGTCTGAGCGATCCCTCGCATGTGGCGGCCCCGGATGCTCTAGGGCGCAACAATGCAGCTTGGTTCGAGGTCCCTGGTACTGTCCATAGGGCACAGGGGCTCACAGACGCCCGGCTTGTACTCGTCGCAGAGAGCCTCGACGAGGGGTCCAGTCGGGGCGGTGCGGAGGATGATGTCCTCGAGCGATACGTGCACGGCGTCATCGTTCACCACTTCGACCTTCAGCGTCTCTCCCTGGAGAAGCTGTGCGGGGATGTCGTAGCGCAGCAAGCGAGGCCGGTAACGGCCGCCGCAACTGCCCGCAAGGTTACCAGCGCAATCGTTGTCCGATGTGCATGCTGGTTGGCCTGGATCCTTGGTGCACCATTTTAGGATGGGGTGTTGTGCGTTCGTCTTGCTCGGGTCCACGAACTTCTGTGACCGTGTTGCGTGATAGGCGGTCGGAGTAATCTTGATGAATGGGCCGTTGTCGCGGGCGACGCGGAGATACAGGTCGGCAGTCGTGTAGCTGGGAGCAGTTCCCCTTTGGGCTGCCGTAATGTCCTCCGTCAGGAGGTAGATGGAGCCGGCCGTCTGTAGCGTGGGGCTCACGTGGAACAGCCAGTGCCTCGTCGCACTCGCGTCAATCCTGAGCGGATGATTCGGGGCGACGAGAGGTCGAGGGCTGGTCGTGGAGAAGTAGTTCGTGTCGTCAGGCGTGCCGAACGCGCCATCCGGCCCTTCCTTGAGGAAAGGAAGGATGTTCTTTGCTTCGCCCTTGCCCATATAGCTGCCGAATTGCACCATCTCGCTCGCGGTCGCGCTGGCTGGGTCACCAAGTGTGGAGTACAGGGCGCGGTAGTCCACGTCCGTGTACCTGCCGTTGCTCAAGTGGATTCCCGCCACTCCTTCGGCCCAGGCCTCTGCTGCATGCCCTCGGTGGGCCTCTGCCGTGATGCGCAGGTCGATTGGCGAGGCGTACCGGGGGTCTGTGAACCCGGCATAGAACTTCATACGCTGATAGGTCTGCCCGCCGGTCGTCCATGTGTAGCCATGCACCTGCGCGACGGACTTCTCCCACTCTTGGAGCTGCATGTAGTCCGCGCCGACTACGAGATCGACGAGGCCACGCTTGTACCACTCTTGGAGGCGCAGCCCGACGGCCGACGCGTAGGGGATCGAGTCGGGAACGATAATCGAAATGAGGACCGGCTTCCGACGCAGGTTGGCGGCCTTGTTGGCCTGGTTGCGGATCCTCACCATCAGATCAGTCATCTGGTCGCACTCACAAGGGGTGGCCAATTTCGGTGTGCTGCCCCAGGCGGTGCTTCGGAAGAAAGCCAGATGACGCCAAAAGTTCAGCTGAATGCCGTCCACCCATTCGGTCTGGTTTGCGCCTTCCTCATACCCGCCGGAGTAGTTCCTGAGGACCTCTTTCACCATCTGTTCGACATGGTTTCTGATTGCGATGTTTCCGTAGTCAACGGCACTCCACTTTCCGACCTGGAGTTTCGCCACGTTCTGGTTTGGAGGTAGGTTCGCAATGACAGGTGCGTGCGTTCGAAATGGATTTCTTCCAAATAGAAACGCGCCGATCGGCTCGTCGTCGAGCTTGAGAGGAGAGTAGGCATTCTCGTAGTCTTCATCATCACCGATCGTTGCGTCATGCCAGTCGTTCATTCGAAACCCGAGTAGGAACTCCTTGTTGGGGTCGATCGACCGAACGTATCGGATGGCTTCGAGAACCGGATCGAAGTTGTTGTTCGCACGGAACCTGCGAATCCCAGCTGCCTGGCTAGCGGGGATGCCGCCATCCGCCCCGTTGCAGCGATCTGGGACATCGTGATCTGGAACAGGGCTGCCGGTGGGTAGAGGGTCGCCATCGATCACTGCTATACAGTCGGCGTCCATTTGCTGGTCATCTAGGCGCTGGAAGCCGGATGGGTAGTCGGCATCGGGATTGTTGGGAGGGGGCGTGGGGAGATCGGTGGGCTGGGTGTACGAGCCGAAGCCGCCCGCGGTGACTTCATATACGAATGCATCCACCTGATTCGGGAGCGGGGTCGTCCAAGCTTGGTCCACGCAGTCGTCCCCGCTGCCTGTGCAGGGGTTGCAGACGACGGGGGCGTCCGCCTCGAAGATCGGGCGAAGCCTCAAGTCCAAAAAACGATCCAGCGCGGCTTCGTCTGGGTCCGGGTAGCAGGGGTGTGCTTTGGGGTCCTTGATCAAGACATCGACCCCGTCGTCATTGACGATCAGCCGGCGCTGTCGATTGACCGCTTGGAGGTGCAGAGCTCCTTCGTTCCCATGGTTGACCAGCGGATCGCCGTACTCCTCATGCTGGTCAACCGCGAGGTAAGCCGGCGTCACGCACGCCGCGAAGGTCCGGCTTGCTACGGAATCCGAGTCGCCCTGCCCTGGTGCGCTCTCATCGGGCTGCTCTCCTGTGCAGCCGAAGATCACGGAGAATGATGCAACGCTGAGCGCGAGTGTCTGTCGAAGGACCTTTGGTGTGGGCATGGCTTCACAGCTGTTACTGCACCTCCGGATCGGCTGCAATCGCGCTTCTTGGTCTGCGGCTTCAAGGCGGTCGGTATGGAACTAGCCGGGGGCGCGCCGGAAAGGGGGGCTGTGAAATTATGTGAAATGTTTGTGAGCAAATCTGCTCGCCGTAGTCTTAGAGTGGTATCTCAACCCCGACCGCCACCTGCACCTGCCAGGCCGGAACCGTCAGCACTGGCGTGCCATTCAGGGTCACGCGGTGCGCGGGCGCGGCGCCATGCAGGCCGAGCTCTAGGAAGGGGCGGGCGTCTCGCAGAGGGACCTTGCCGCGCACCGACAAGAGCGCGCCTCCTGCCAGGACCGGGGAGCCCGGTCCACTGGTTTCCGACGGAGCCATGAAGTTCGAGAACACCAGGAGCGGAGCCAGGCTCGCCGACAGGAACGGAAAGAACTCATAGGTGGCGCTGAGTCCAGTTGCGACGTCGATCAGACCGAAGCTCGGTCCATCGCTCGGATAGATACCGATCCTCCCGTCGACGAGCAGACCGACGGTCACGCGTTCCACCACGCGCAGACGCAAGCCGAGTCGCGGTCCGGTGGTACCGAAGATCTCCGTGCCGAAGTGCGAGTAGAGCCAGGAGGCGTCGAACGTCAGGACCTCGGGTGCCGACTTCGTGGCTGCGCGGGGCGCAGCGGCGGCGGGGGCTGCGACTGCGGGCGCCGGAGGTTCGGTTGTTTGGTCTGTCGTGGGTGGGCTCGTTGCTGCTTCCTCTGTGGGGCTTGCCTCCGGCTGTGCGGCACCGCCTGCTACGACGCTGCCGGTCGCTGCCGATCCGGCGGACGGTGGCGCTCCTCCCCCTTCGCGTTCGCTTCTGAGCTCCAGCAGCACCGACGCGAGCCAGTGCAAGAGCTCGACGGCGCCTTCACCCTCGTTGCGCGAAAGGAAGCGCGAATCGAGAACCGTGCCCCCTTCTTCCCAAGTGCCGGTGACGCGATCCGTGGAGCAGACGAGCCTCAGTGTCCCGGACTGCACCCCTTGCGACACGAGCTCGCTCATCTGCCGAGCTTGCACCTTTGCCTGAGTGTCTCGATCGAGCTCGGGGCAGTCGACGATCACCTCCGGAGCCGTCGCCTCGGCCTCTTGCGCCGCGCAGGGCACCGCCTGGGTGCACAGCAGGAGCACGACGGTAGAGCCGAGAGCCCGCCCGCCCCGGCGCCAAGTAAGAAGGATCTGGCGGCTCGCTCGAGTCGTGCGAGTCACCTGGAAAGGGTGCCCAATGATGCCGCCGATCGGAAGGGGGGTACGGGGCTAAAATCGGTCCGCGAGCGCACATCTTGCTCCCGGGCGGGAACTAATGGATCGAGGCGAGGAGTCTTGATCGTCCAAGGAACGCCCCGCCTATCTGACCTGGATGCCAAGGTCGCGCCCGAGGTGCGCGCCGAGGCATCGCCCTATCCGCTCGGAGATCGCGAGCTCGTGCTTCTCGTCTATCGGCAAATGCGGACGCTGGCAGGCCCCAGCCCAGACCTGGACGATCTGGTCCAAACAGCGCTCGAGCAGCTCTTGCGCGGGCGGTTCGAGGGCAGGAGCTCACTATCGACCTTTACGCATGGCGTTTGCTACCGCGTGTGGCTGAAGCACAAGCGCTTTCGCTACCGCTTCCGCCTGCGCTTCGCCGAGGAGGACGCGCCGCCCGACGTGGCCGACGATCACGTCAGCGCCGAGTCCACACTGGAGGAAAGAGAGCGGATTGCCCGCCTCTACGCCGCGCTGGAGCGCATCACGCCGAAGCGGCGCGCCGTACTCACGCTGTTCGAGATCGGTGGGGTGCCCACGGCCGAGATTGCGCGCATCGTGGAGGTGCCCGAGGCAACCGTGCGCACGCGACTGCGCGATGCGCGTCGCCAGCTGGAAGCGGTGCTGCGCGAGGACAGCTACTTTGGCCCGGGCGCTGCGCCTGACCTGCCGAGCTCCGTGGAACAGGAGGTGCCCGATGAGGTCGACTGAGATCGGCGCAAAGATGCGGGAGGCGTTCGAAACGACCCTGCCGAGCGACCCAGCCATCGTCGGGCGCTACGATCTCGCGCGTTTGCGTACAGCGCCCCGTGAGATGCAGCGTCGGCGTGCGGGGGCGATCGGAGCGGGCGTGCTGCTCGCTGCAGCCGGCGTCCTTTTCGTGTGGTTCCTCTCGCGACACGACTCGGTGCGGATCGGTCCGAGCCTTCAGCGCGACCTCGAGGCCAGGCGCGACCCAGGACAGACGGACTCCGCGCGAGAGCCCGTGCGTGCGCTGCCGCCCTCGCTCGCTGGCGAGGCACCGGGGCGGCTCGCACCAAAGCCCGACCTGCCGTCGCCAGCCTCCACAGACGTGCCTCCGGGCCGAGATAGCGCCCCGATCGAGTCGCAGTGGGCCCTGGTGACGGACGCCATGCGGCAGCGCGACTGGCCTGCGGCTCAGGAGGCGCTGGCGCCGCTCCTGGCTAGCAGTGACCGTGAAACGCGAGACAGCGCGCGTTTGGTTCGTGTTCGCTTGGAGCTCGGGGCTGCGTCGAACCAGGAGTCGAAGGCCGCGCTCATGGTGGAGCTGGAGGAGCTGATTGAGGCCGGCAGCACGGCGTCCATTCGCGCGTCGGCTCGCCGACTGCACAAGTCGCTCGTGGACGGGCTCGTGGACGGGCTCGCGGACGAAGGGGCCAAACATCCATTGCCCGAGGGGGAACTAACAGGGCAGGAGGGGCAATAGCTCGCATGCGTCGTCAAGCTTACAGTCTGCTGCTGCCCGCGCTCATGAGCTGCGCGGTGGTCACCGCTTGCTTGGAGGACGTGCCGTTCGAAGCCGCGGATGGCACGGGCGGCCTCGGGCTTGCAGGAGCTGGAGTTGGCGGCAGCGAGGCGGCAGGGGGCGGCTCCGGTGGCGAGTGGTCGCCGGGCAGCGGTGCGCATACGTCCGCCGGCAATGAGGACGAGGCCATCGTCGTGGCCAACTCGGTGATCGTGGGCATCCACGTCACCGATACCCACATCTACTGGCTGACCCACGGATCGCTCACCAACAGTCCCGACCACCCGAACATCGCTGGCACCATCGCGCGCATCGGCGTGAACGGCGGCCCGGTCGAGGTCCAGGTCACGGGCCTGGATCGTCCCGTTCGTTTCGGCATGACCAGCGCTGCCGCGTACATCTGGCTGCAGGAGAGCTGGACCCTGGCGTATGTCGGCTTCCAAGAGGCGCCCCTCGGCACCACGTACCCGTACTCCGTGGAGGTCGGGGGCTCAGCGCCCGTGCATTTCTTCCCGTTCGAGGATCGAGCTTACGTCTCGCACGACCTCGGGGAGACCTCTGGTGTCTTCGAGCACGTCGTTGGCGCCGACGCCCGACAGGTCATCTGGGGCATGCCCACCGACCTGGCCGCGGATTCCACACACGTCTACTTCGCGCTCGAGGACGGCATGCTCTATCGGGCGCCGCTCGACGATCCGACGGCGACCGAGCAGCTCGCTACCGGCGTCATCCGCGGCTTCGATCTCTGGCAGGGCCAGGTCCTCGTGCTCGGCGAAGGCGCTCTTCTGGCCATGCCCCAGGAGGGGGGAGCGCTGGTCGAAGTCGTGACGCTTCCCGCGGGGGGGCCTTACGCGGACCTGCGCGTGGCGGGTGACCGCTACTATGTGGCGGAGCTCACTGGGAACGGCGGGCACAACCTCTACACCGGTCTTGCTTCGAGCGGGGACGCCACGTGGTTCTTTGCTGTGCGGCCCGACAGCCACGTGTGGTTCGGCACGGAGACGGCGGTCTACGTTGCCGTGGATACGATCCTGCAGCGCATCACCTTCGACTGATGTCAATTACTTAGAGGGAGTGGTTCCAATGGCTCACAAGAAGATCGTCCTAGTGCTGCTGGGTGTGCTTTCCACGGCGGTCGCCTGCAATCAGACGGCAGCCGACGGCCCGATCGGAAGCGGAGGTGTGGCCGGATCGACGAGTGGAGGAGGCACGAGCGCAGTCGGCGGGGGCGGCTACGGCATCGGCGGGGGCAGTGGCGGCTATCCCGAATACACGCCAGAGGCAGCGGGAGGGTTCGGTGGGGATTGGGAGCCTGGCTGGGGAGGGATGGGGGGCTCCGGCCAGTTCGAGGTGATCGCGGTTGCGAGCGCAGCCACGGGAGCCATCGCTGACTTCGCCCTGACCGATACGCACGTCTACTGGCTGACCTACGGAACGATCAACCTCGTCACCGGCAGGTACGACCTGGATGGGGCGCTCCATCGCCGGGAGATCGACGGCGGTGAGATCGAGACGATTGCGGATGAGCTCGAAGGCCCCGTGCGCGTGGAGGTCACGACCGCCCAAGCGTACGTTTGGCTCACCAAGAGCACGGAGACCACCAAGCACGGTGGCAACCCCTTCTGGCGCGTGAGCGTCGAAGGCGGGGAGCCCGAGCCCGCGGATTCCGGGGATATCGGGATCTACGCTTTCCAGTCCTTCGAGGATCGCGCGTACTCGTACCTGGAGTTTGGCGATGAGCGGGGTGTGTACGAGCTCGCGCCAGGGGAAGCGCCGCGAATGGTCTACGAGTACACGGGCAACTACGACTTCGAGGTTTTCGTGGTCGACGGCACCCACATCTACTACGACGACTGGGAAGACGGCGGGACCTACCGGCAAGCTCTGGACGGAGGGACTCCCGAGCTGCTTTCGGAAGACCTGGTCTGGTACGACATCGCGCCTGATGTCGACACGCTGGTTGGGGTCGCTACCGGCGAGGACGAAACGCTGGACGTGGTCACCATGCCCACGTCGGGCGGAGAGTGGCAGACCATCGCTCAAGTCTCGTGGCCCGAGGGTATCGGGGTCAGCTCGCTCCATACTGCGGGCGGTCGCTGGTTCGTGCAGATGAACGATAGGGATCGCCTGACCGGCGTCGAACGCTGCACCGTTCACATCGGTTCAGTGGAAGGCGGCGCGGTGGAGGTACTGCCGGAAGACGTTTCCAGCTGCGAGCGCTATCGAATCGGGCAGGACGATATCTTCGTCATCACCGAGGGCGGCCTACTGCGCGTCCCGCTGGACTGAGCGGCGAGAGCAAACGGGGGCAGGCGCTTTTTTGCGCAAAGTGCGTGATCGGTTCGAGGCGCTCGTGCATGCATGGGCGCCATGTTCGTTCGCCTTCGCACTGCGCGGTGCCTCCTGCTCGGGGCAGCGCTTCCCTTCACCCTTCTCTCTTGTTCCGAGGGAGCAGGCATCGACGCAGGGCTTGGGAGCGGAGGGAGCGCGAGCGGGGGCGTGGCTTCAGCGAGCGGAGGGCTCGTGGGTTCGGGAGGGGCAAGCACGTCAGGGGGTGCCGGGCCCAGCGCGAGCGGTGGTGCTGTCGCCGGCACCGGCGGAGCGACTGGAGGCGCTCCGTTCGGTGTGGGCGGAGGGTCGGGGGGTGCCGGGGCGGGCGGAGCGTCTGGTGGACAGGTCGGCTCGGGCGGTGCTCCGGCTGCGCTCGGACCTTACCTTCCGGCGAAAGGCAGCACGGGGCAATGCCCCGATCCCTCCATTCGCTTGCGCTTCGATGCCGCGCCGACGCTCGGCAGCAGTGGGTCGGTGCGCGTGTACGATGCGGCGAACGCAGCATCGCCGGTGGCCGAGGTGAACCTCGCCCAAGCGCAGATCACCGACACGATCGGCGGCTCGGTGTTCACCTTGCCTCGGCCGGCTTTCGTCGACGGCGGGGAAGCGATCTTCGTCCTGCCGTCAGCGGGCCTCGAATACGGGCACACCTACTACGTGACCATCGACGAAGGGGTCGTGACGGGGCCGGACGGCGAGGACATGGCGATCAGCGACCCGAACGACTGGCGCTTCACCGTCGCCGCCGCGCCCCCCGCCACTGCCGAGAACCTGCGCGTCGCTCTGGACGGCACGGGTCAGTTCTGCAGCATCCAGGGTGCCATCGACGCCTCCGAGACCGGAACCAGCGTCGAGATTGAACCGGGCGCTTACTACGGGGTCGTCTACTTCACCGAGAAGGACGGCCTGAGCCTGATCGGAGCCGACCGCGAAACGACGCGCATCCTCGGCATCAACAACAACAATCTCAACCCGAGCACCCGCGGCCGCGCCCTGTTCGGCAGCGAGGATCTGACCGACCTTCTGGTCGAGTCGATCACCATCCACAACTTGACCCCTCAGGATGGCTCCCAGGCCGAGGCGCTCGCGCTCTTGTCTTGCGACCAGTGCATCGTGCGGGACAGCACCATTCGTTCGCTCCAGGACACGCTGCTTTGGTCCGGCCGCATCTACGCCGAAGACAGCCTGGTGGAGGGCAACGTCGACTACATCTGGGGCAGTGGGACGGCGTACTTCAACCGCGTCGAGATCAAGACGGTGGGCCGCAAAGGCTACAACATCCAGGCGCGCAACGGAGACTCGAACTACGGCTACGTGTTCGTCGACTCCAAGCTCACTTCGGACCCTGGCATCACCGGCGACGTCCTGGCCCGCATCGACGTCAGCCAGTACCCGTACAGTCACGTGGCCTACATCGACTGCGAGATGGGTCCGCACATTGCGGCGGCCGGTTGGACCATCACCGGCAGTGGCAGCCTCTCGGGGCTCCGCTTTTGGGAGTACCAGAGTCGAACTCCAGACGGTGAGCTGGTCGACACGGGAGGGCGAGCCGACGGCTCCAAGCAGCTGACGCAGCCCGAGGCGGAGCAGATGCGCGACGCGGGAGTGGTGCTCGGGGGCTGGGACCCACGCTGAACGCCCGAGACCGGCAAGCGGTCCCGGGCGCGCGAGCGACCCGTGTCTTCCCGGGCTTCAGGTGCGGACCCCGAGCTCTCGGACGGACGTCGGGCTCGCCACCACTCGAGGCTTCGACACGTCGAGCCCGAGCAGCATCTCCCAAATGCGGTACGAGGCGCCGTGATAGAAGCCTGCGTCGGCCGAGAAGAGCTTCGGGTTCTTGAAGGTGCCGAAGAGGATGTCGAAGGCGGGCAGGTTGGCATAGTTGGAGGCGTGGTAACCGCGCTCGTGGTGCACGCTGTGCGCCTCGGGGCGCTGGACTAGGTAGCCGAGCCAGGTGGGCGTCTTGACGTTCATGTGCTGGAAGGTCGAGAGGCCGATGCCGACCAGGCCGGCGAGCGCTGCGGCATTGGGCGTGACGCCCAGGAGCACCGTGCCCGCCAAGCTTCCGAGCACGCCACCGATGGCGATCTCGAGCGGGTGCACGAAGGCGGACCCCCACACGTCGATGCGCTCGGCGCTGTGATGAAGCTGGTGATAGGCGCGCCACAAGAAGGTGCTGTTGTGGCTGGCGCGATGGACCCAGTAGTTGAGCAAATCTCCGACTACGAGCGCGACCAGTGCTCCGCCCAGTGTGCCCAGTCCGGTCAAATTGCCGAGGCGATGAGCGGCGAAAAATTCGGCGTAGACGAGGGGGACACCCCCAGAAACCGCAAGCGCCATCACCCAGGACAGGACGCCGGTCAGGCGCCAGAGGGTGACCTTGGGCATCGGTCGTGCCGGCCGCGCGGCCTCGACCACGACGCAGGCGATGAAGAGTCCCAGGATGAGCAGTGGGAAGATGGCTTCGAGATTCATGGCGGTGTCCTCCTCTTCTCGCTGCGCTCAGTGACCGAGGTCGGGGTTGCGAGCCATGACCGCACGCAGGCCTTCCAGCGTGACGCCGGGGATGACGCCGTAGCCGTCGAACAGACGAGCCAGGCTGAGCGAGAAGCGCTCGAACGTGTCGGTGCGACGAAGCTCGTCGAGCTTGTCGCGACGTCCCTCGAGCAGGATGAACGAGTTGACCGTGCCCATGTGCGGCGTCAGGCCAATCACCTGGTAGCTGTCGAACCAGCCCTCCTTCTGGAAGGCGTCGACTTGGCTCAGGGCCTCGCCACTGAGCAGGCGGTAGGCCTCGACCTCACGGCCGGGGACGGGACGGGAAAAACCGATGAACAAACATGCTGTCGCCATTTTTGAAATCCTCCTTGCGGCCTCCGCAGACTGCGGGGCTCAAAGAGGAGGCGTGACTCCTCGAGTCACGATGCCGTGACGGCGTGCAGCACGGGCTGGTATGAAACGTAAGTACCGGTTTTAATGGACTTTTGAAGATGGGCAGCCAAGGCCGGCCGCTCCCCCTGGAGGCGGTCGATCACCCCCTGCAGGCGCTTCTTCACGTTCACTCGGGCCTTCTCTGCGGCGTGGTTCGTCCGCCGCAGGCGTCCCCCGGTCCCCAGCGAGCGGCGCAGCTCTTCCTCCAAGAAGTCGCGCTCGGCCTGCAGGCGCTGGGTGCGGCCCTGATCGTGCCAGCGCTCCGCCTCACCGATCTCGTCGCTCAGCGCGCGCAGACGAGCCTGGTAGGCGCGCTTGGCCTCTGGATCGATGATCTCGCCGCCGTCGGCTCGATCGATGATCTCGCCTTCCCCCGGCTCGGCGCCGAGCTCCAGCACGTGAAAGTCGCGGTGCGGATGGTCGAGGAGCAGCTTGAGCATGTCGAGCGCGCGCGAATGCTTGAGCAGCACCACCTGGCCATGCCCCTCGAGTCGCCAAAACTCGCCCTCCTTGGAGAGGGCCAGCGTCAGCTCGCCTGGTTCCCGCATGGGCGGCCTGCTCGGACTGCTCGCCAAAATTCGCTCAATCCGCCGCTCGGCGGCGTCCATGCCGAGCTCCTCCGCCCGCCGTCGTGCGGATTCGAGCAGCTCGCTCGCCCGAGCTCGATCGGACGCCTGGCCTCGGCGGAGCAGCGCCTCGGCTAGCCAGGTTTCCGTGTCCACGACGCATGGCCAGAGTCCGAGGTGCCGCACCGTGCGTGCCGCTTCGTCGAGCAAGCTCACGGCGCGCTCGGTTTGGCCAAGGGCAAGCGCCGCAGCGCCGAGAGACACGCCCACAGGCCCCGACCACAAGTACCCTTGCGCCGCCCAGCTGCTCGCGGGGCTCTGGATCCTCTCCAGCACGGGCAAGAGGACCGCGCACGCCTCTTCGTTTTCGGTGCGTGCTGCAGCGTCGGCGGCGAGCTGCACGGCTGGAATGCTGAAGAGCGCTGCGGCTGGCAGTGGCCATATTCGCGCGAAGTGCCCGCGGGCCTGCTCCGGCTCGCCCAAGCGGGCGTGAATGGCGGACCGCAGCAGCGCGGCCATGAGCTGTCCGATTGGACCCGCCGACATGGCTGGCGAGATCAGTGCCTCGGCGGCCGCGGGTGTGCCGCGCATTCGACCAACAGCCAGCCCGGCGCAGTGAATGTCCAGCACGCGCTCGGCGGCCGGATCGTCCAGCTCGCTCACCAGGGCCCGTGCGCTCAGAACGGCAGCTTCCGCGTTTGGCCAGTCGCCTGCCATGGACGAGCGCATCGAACGCAAGAGGGCGTTCCGCCAGCGGAACCGCGCGTGGCCCAGCATCCCAGCCAGCTTTTCCTCTGCTGCCAGCGCTGCGTCCATTTCCTCCAGGTCCAGGAGCTCGGCCGCGTCGATGGCGAGGCGCTGGTAGGCGCGCTGGGCGAGCACCAGCTCCTGCTTCTCGGTCGCCAAGCTGGCGAGCTCCCGGGCGGTATCGCGCCGGGCCTCCGCGGGTGCGTAACAGACGAGGGCGGCCCCACCCATGTGCAGGGCTTGCAAGAGCGTCTCGTCGTTCCCCGTTTCGCGGGCCAGGCTGATGGCCCGCTGCGCCAGCGCGATGGGTTCGTCGGGGTCGGGATCGGAGCGCGTGGCGGCCAGCCGCGCCATGACACGCGCCGAGAGGTCGACCTCGGCTTCTGGCAAGCGCCTGCGAGCATCTTCGAGCAGCTCGACCTGCACCGGATCGTTGACGCCGGGACGGATCTCCGCCCCGTACGACAGGGCGGCCCGCGCCAACCGCAAAGCGTCACCGTCCTCTCGGGCTCGGTTGGCCACCGCCAGACAGAGCGTTCGCCCGCGCTCGCCGGCACCCACGAAGACCAGCGCTTCCGCCAGATCGAGGTCGAGATCGAGCGCTACCTCAGCGTGGCATTTCTCCCCGCAGTCCCGCAGGCCTCGCGCGCACAGCTCGAGCAAGCTGACTGCTCGGTCGAAGGCCAAGGCACGCCGACAGGTGCTGGCCGCCCGACGTCCGCGCTCGACGGCCTCCAGGAGGTTGCCCTCTGGCAGCGCCAAGAGCTCGTGCCGGGCAATCGACTCCTCGAGCCAAGTCGTGCGCTCCACGTCATTGGCAAGCGCGAGCGCCGCTCGTCCGTGCAAGCGCGCGCGATCCGTGGGCGTGAGGGCGTCGTACAGGCACTCGCGGAAAAGCGGATGGCAGAAGCTCACCCTCCCATCGCTGGTCAGCTGGACGATGCCAGCCTGGCGCGGGCTCGTCAGGGCGTCGAGCAGCGCCGGGCGGTCGAGCCCCGTCATCGCCCCGAGCGGACCCAGCGGCACTTCGCGTCCCAGGATGGCGCCCGCGCTGAGCACGGCCCGACTTGTGTCACCGAGGCGATTCGTTCGCTCCGCCACCAGGAGACGGATGCCATCGGGCAACTCGTCGGGCGTGGCCCCGGTGCGCAAGAGCCGCAGGAACTCGTGGACGAAGAAGGGGTTGCCGGAACTGGCCTCCACCACCTGGCTCAGCCACTTTTGCGGCAGGGGATCGTGCCCGCCCAGCAGCTCGCGCACGCCGTCCGGGCTGAGCCGGGACAAGGGCAGCGAAGTGCCTTCTCGCACGATTCGGGCGAGCTGGGCGCCAGCTTCTTGGGACAGAGCGGGGTCCTGATCGCGCTTGGTGCATATCACGAGGATCGGCAGCGAACGGAGCGAGCGGGCGACGAAGTGGAGCGCACGCAAGGTGGCCAGGTCGGCCGCGTGCACGTCGTCCAGCACGATGACGAGCGGCTGCTTGCCAGCGGCCAAGGAGAGGGCGGCGCGCAGCGCGTCGGCGCGGCGGAAATGGAGGGCCTCTGACGCCTCCTGCGACACCGCCCCGCCCCCGTCCGCTTCCACCGCGTCCCAAAGAGGGCCAAGGTCGCGGGAGAGGGCGGCGCTCGGCTCTGGCAGCAGGGGTCGCAGGCTGCGCAGGACCTCCGTCCAGGGGAAGTAGGGAGGGGCACCCCCGCCGTCCCAGGCCGCCCCCCAGGCCACCATGGCGCCGCGCTCCTCGGCCTCACGCGCCAGCTCCTCGGCCAGGCGCGTCTTGCCGATCCCCGGCTCACCGGTCAGGAAAAGCAGGCGGCCACGGCCGCTGAGGGCGTCCTGGAGCGTGGCCGAGAGCTCGGCCAGCTCGGCCTGGCGCCCAGCCAGTGGGGAAGTCAGGGTCCTCGTCACCATCGCGCGCCGAAAGGCCCGTCCATGATACGCCGCTGAGGCCCCGATGGATGCGTGGATTCTGCGGCAGGCCGTTTGCCGTCGGCTGGCGCTCGCTTGGCATTCGACGGCGCCCACCTTCTGCTAGCGTGCGCGCGTGGCGGAGGGGAGTCACTCCGCTCGACGTGGGCTTGTTCTTGCTTGTTGGTGTTGATGGCTGCGAACGACGAACGGGGCGCCGGTAGTAGGTCGGAGGTACGCCGAGACATTCAAGCGCTTCGCGCGCTTGCGGTGATCCTGGTCGTCGCCTTCCACCTGTTCCCCGAGGCCGTCCCGGCGGGATTCGTTGGCGTGGACGCGTTCTTCGTCATTTCGGGGTTTCTCATCACGGCGCACCTGACGCGTGAAGCGGAGAGCAGGGGGCGCGTTCAGGTCGGGCGCTTTTGGGCTGCCCGTGCTCGGCGCCTGCTCCCCGCTTCGTACTTGGTGCTCCTCGTTTGCCTGATCGCGACCGTCTTCTTGGTCACGCCCAGCATCCAGGGGCGCTATCTGCGCGAGATCAGCGGTGCACTCTACTACGTGCTCAACTGGACCTTGGCGAGCGAGACCGTGGACTATTGGGCCGCGGAAGATACGGGCTCCGCTGTGCAGCATTTTTGGTCGCTGTCGGTGGAGGAGCAGTTCTACCTGGTGTGGCCGCTTCTGTTCGTCTGCGCGCTTGCGGTTCCTCGGCGAGGCGCAGCGGCGAAGGTGCCCCTCCGGTGGATGGTCCTGGCGCTGCTCTTGCTGAGTCTGGGCCTGTCCGTCGCCTCGGCGGCGCGCCAGCAGCCAGCGGACTACTTCCCCACCTGGAACCGGGCCTGGGAGTTTGCGGTCGGCGGCGCGCTTGCGCTCTTCGCACGTCTCAGGACGGCCTCGATCGCCACGCGCTCGCTCGCCTGGCTGGGCTTGCTCGTGATCACGGGTTCCGCCTGGCTGCTGCCGCAGGGTGTGGCGTTTCCGGGCTTCTGGGCGCTCGTGCCGGTGCTGGGCACCGCCTTGGCCTTGCGGTTTGGGGAAAGCCTAGGGGCGGTCGAAGCGCGAGTCTTGCATGGGAGAGCCGTGCAGTGGATTGGTGACGCGTCCTACTCGATCTACCTCTGGCATTGGCCGCTGATCGTCTTCTACAGAACCGGATTCGATGGCCGAATCGATGCGCTGTCGGCCTCTGGGCTCGTCGTCGCCACCGTCGTCCTGTCGGCGCTGACGAAGGTCTTCGTCGAGGACAAGGTTCGCTATCACCCATTCTTGCTTCGTCGTTCCCCCTGGCTGACGTTCTTGCTGGCTGGGGTGATCATGGCCGGGCTGGGCGCTGGTGCATCTTGGGCCTTCGCCCGTCAGCTCGCGATCACCGACGTACGACACCCTCTGATGGATCGCCTGAGGCAGCGGCAGATTGCATGCTTTGGAGCCAACGCAGTCGCCGGCTGTAGAAATCCCTCCATCGCCAGCCTGGTCTTGCCCAACCCTTCGGCAGCCAAGGCGGACCATGCCCGTCTGTGCATGGCTGACAATCAGGGCGAAACCACGGTGCAGGTGTGTGCGCGTGGTGCCAAGAAGAAGGCCGCTCGGACGACGACTGCTCTGGTCGGCGACTCCCACGCGGGTCACCTGCTGCCGATGCTCGAGTTTGGCGCTGCAGGGCGCCGTGAGAGGATCTTGCAATACCTCAAGGGCTCGTGCCCGTTCAACACGCACGCGCGGGACACGTTCGCCCTTCTGCGAAACAGCTGTGAGACGTTCAAGGACAAGGTCAGAGCCGAGATCCAGAAGAACGAGAGCATCAGTCGAGTGGTGCTCAGTGCCTCCGCCACGAGCGTCCTAGTGGTCGAGCCCGGAATGGACGAGTTCGAGAGTGCGGTCCTCGGCTACATGCAGGCCATTGCGGCCCTCCCCGCTCACGTGCGCGAGGTCATCGTCGTTCGGGACACCCCGCGCATGCACCGCAAGGCGACCCAGTGTCTGGAACGCCTGGGCACGCCGGCTCTGCAGCTTGCCCCTGGTGCGTGTGGAAGGCGACGAAGTAGCAGCCTAGTTCCGGATCCGCTGGCCGAGGCGGGACGCCGCCTGGGAGGTCGGGTGCACGTTCTCGACTTCGCCGACGTGATCTGCACGGGCGCCCGGTGCAATCCCATCGTCCATAACGCCGTTGCGTATCGCGACACACACCATCTCACCGAGACGTTCGCGCTCACGCTCGCGCCTCGGTATCAGGCGTTTCTGCGTGCGATTGCGGAAGAGCAGCAGACGGAGTGAGCTCGCGGAAGCTCATCCCTTCTCCGCGAACGTAGCGTTCTCGATGAGGAAGGCGCCAGGCTCGAGCGCTCGCTCGGTGACCGCATGCTGCCTCACCCGCGCGGCTTCGAGCGCGCAGGCCATGACGGGAGCGACCCGCCCGAGCGTGCTCCCCTCCGCCACGACGCTGAGCCCCAAGACCACCCGACCGGCAGACACCTTGGCGTCGGACTTGGCCTTGTTGATGGCGGTGTAGAGCTCGACGCACAGGTCGAAGCTGCCGGCGTCACTGGGCGGCGCAATGCCGACGAAGTCGGACTCGCTGGGCCACGGCGCCTTGTGGATGCTGGGGTGCCCCGTTTCGGCAGCGAAGACCCAGGACCAGATCTCCTCGGTGATGTAGGGCAGGACGGGGGCGAACAGGCGCAGGAGCACACTCAGGCCGAGGCGCAGCGCAGCGATGGCGGAATGGCGCTCCTCGGGCGTGTGCTGGACGGCGTCGGCTTCGGTCGACTGCCAGGCGCGGGGCTTGCTGAGCTCGAGGAAGGTGTCCGTGAAGTGCGTCCAGAAGAAGGTCTCGGTGTCCTGCAGGGCCTGGGCGAAGTTGAACTCGTCCTCGGAGGCGGTGACGCGCGTCACCAGGCTGCGCAGCTTGGCCACGAAGGCGCGGTCGAGCTCGTGCGTGATCGGGCCGACGTGGCCGGCGTGGCTGAGCACGAACTTGGCAGCGTTGTAGAGCTTGGTCGTGAGCCGGCGGCCGACCTTGAAGACTTGCGGGTCGAAGGCCGTGTCGGTGCCGAGGCGCGCGCTCGCAGCCCAGTAGCGCACTGCGTCCACGCCGTGCTCGTCGAAGAGGTGCATGGGGGTGATCACGTTGCCCACGCTCTTGGACATCTTCTTGCGGTCGGGATCGAGGATCCAGCCGCTGATGACCACGTTCTTCCAAGGCACGGAGTCTTCGTGCAGGTGCGCCTTGACGATGGTGTAGAAGGCCCAGGTGCGGATGATTTCGTGAGACTGGGGGCGAATATCAGCGGGGAACAGGCGCGCGTGGCGGGCTTCGTCGAGGCCCCAGTGCGAGCCAATCTGAGGTGTCAGCGAGCTGGTGAACCAGGTGTCGAAGATATCGGGTTCACCAGTGAAACCACCAGGCTTCCCGCGCTGGTCTTCGACGTAGCCAGGCGGAACGTCGGACATCGGATCGACCGGCAGCTGCTCGGGGCTTGGCAGGATGGGCTTGTCCCAAGTTTCCTGGCCGTTCGGATCGAGCGGGTACCAGGCCGGGATCGGCACGCCGAAGTAACGCTGGCGCGAGACGCACCAGTCGATGCTCAGGTTGTCGGTCCAGTCGCGGTAGCGCGCGTGCATGAAGCCGGGGTGCCACTCGATGGTGGCGCCCTTGGCCTGGAGCGCGTCCTTCTTGTCCATCAGGCGCACAAACCACTGGCGGGTGGACAGGAACTCGAGCGGGCGATCGCCCCGTTCGTAGTACTTGACGGCTTGTTCGAGGGGGCGGGGCTCGGCGCGCAGCGGAGCACGCTTGGCTCTACCGCTCGCGCCCGCGGCGGCGCTGGCGTTTTCGCTGCGCAGGAGCTCCACGATGGCCGTGCGCGCCTGGTTCACGCTCTTGCCCACCAGGCTCGCGTAGGCGGTGTTTGCGGCGGCCGCGTCCAGGGACTCGAAGTTCTCCGAGCCGTACTCCACCGGCTCCAGGCGGCCCGCCTTGCCCAGGATCTGGCGCAGCCTGAGCTTCTCGCTGCGCCACCAGATGACGTCCGTTTGGTCGCCAAAGGTGCACACCATCAAGATGCCGCTGCCCTTCTCGGGATCGGCCAGCTCGCTCGGAAAGATGGGGACCGGAGCGTGGAAGAGAGGTGTCACCGCGCGCTTGCCGAAGAGGTGCTTGTAGCGCTCGTCGTTCGGGTGGGCGGTCACGCCGACACAGGCG
>Ga0315912_10000312_pt1 | contig 98161 bp, 80 predicted proteins | sample VfabasoilMG_FD_204469 | JGI IMG/M metagenome (GOLD analysis project Ga0315912, IMG submission 204469) | Garden soil microbial communities collected in Santa Monica, California, United States - V. faba soil | ecosystem: Environmental > Terrestrial > Soil > Garden | place: USA: California... | reverse complement strand
CTGTAGATAGCAAGTTAAGTTGTCCGGTTTGTGTAGCGCATGATCTGTCCGGTTTGTCCTGTCACTGGTCTTTCAGTCGCCTGCTGAATTCATTTCGCGCACACACTGGCCCCGGGAGCGATGATCGGGCGGTCGCGTGACCGAGGGTTCAGGTCTTTCCGACGCCGGGACTCGGCCGTGGGTGCGATGAGCTCCCCCTTCGCGTCGTAACGCGCCAGACAGCGCGGCCCATGAAACACGGCCAGCGTGCCATCCGGATACTCGTGGACCCGCACCGTGACCTTCACATAATGGAAGCGGTGCGGGTCTTGTGGGATCTGCAGGCTCAGGCCCTGATACCGCACGGTATTATCCTTCGCCACGACACGCTCCTCCTGCACGCAGAGAATCTCGGCGAGCGATGGGCCCACCCACGGGATGAAGGCGGTGCCGGCTTCAGAGGCGGGCACCGCAAAGCGCTGGTTGTAGGCCGGGAGGAAGTGTTCAATCACATACCGGTTGGCCGCCGCCATGTCCGTGATCGCGGCGAGCGCTAACTCTTTGGGCAGCCGGTCCTGGAGGGTGCGGAAGACGCGCTCCGACCGGCCCCGGGCTTCCGGGGAATAGGCGGGAATGAGGGTGATCCCCAATTGTCGTAACGCCCGATGCACGTGCGTCAGACGGATCTTATCGACCTTACCCCCGGCCTCCTCGGTGTACCAATAGTGCGTCCCTCGGTCGGTATAGAGGGAACTGAAGAGCCCCTGTGCCTCGATGACCTCCCGCAGGCCCTGCAAGCTGCTCCGGGTCCCTTCTTCCTCGACGAAGAAGGCCGAATAGAGTGTGCTGGTCGCATCATCCATCGTCACAATCAGATCCCACTGACAACCCGGCACCCATTCATGGGTCGAACCGTCTTGATGCAGCATCATGCCCGGCAACGGTTTGCGAGGCCGCTTCTTGCGGTGCGCCCCGCGCCGGGGCGCGCGGGACACCTGCCCAGCATCCTGCAACGTCTTCTTCGTCCACGTATAGGACCGCCGCCCCCCATGCCCCTGTTGCCAGCGCTCGTGAAAATGTTTCACGGTCCAGCCCGTGTACCGGGTCTCATAGAGCGTCACCATCCGCAGGGCTTCGTCCACGGGCACCGCGTGGGCCGAGACTCGACCGATCCGCCGATCCTGTAATCCCTCGGCCCCCTCCGCGTCATACCGCCCACTCCATCGACGAAACGTCCGCTCACTCACCCCGAGCATCTCTGCCGCCTCCGCCATCGTCAGGTCCCGCCGTTGTCGCCGCGCATAGAGTTCCTCAAACCGCATCTGTCGCACCTCCTGTAGTACGGTCGCCCGTGTCATGGTGGCCCTCCTTGAGGACCCACCCTAAACCGGACAGATCACGTGCTACATAAACCGGACAGATGATGTGCTATCTACACTTGCCGGCTTGAAGCTGTAGATAGCAAGTTAAGTTGTCCGGTTTGTGTAGCGCATGATCTGTCCGGTTTGTCCTGTCACTGGTCTTTCAGTCGCCTGCTGAATTCATTTCGCGCACACACTGGCCCCAGGAGCGATGATCGGGCGGTCGCGTGACCGAGGGTTCAGGTCTTTCCGACGCCGGGACTCGGCCGTGGGTGCGATGAGCTCCCCCTTCGCGTCGTAACGCGCCAGACAGCGCGGCCCATGAAACACGGCCAGCGTGCCATCCGGATACTCGTGGACCCGCACCGTGACCTTCACATAATGGAAGCGGTGCGGGTCTTGTGGGATCTGCAGGCTCAGGCCCTGATACCGCACGGTATTATCCTTCGCCACGACACGCTCCTCCTGCACGCAGAGAATCTCGGCGAGCGATGGGCCCACCCACGGGATGAAGGCGGTGCCGGCTTCAGAGGCGGGCACCGCAAAGCGCTGGTTGTAGGCCGGGAGGAAGTGTTCAATCACATACCGGTTGGCCGCCGCCATGTCCGTGATCGCGGCGAGCGCTAACTCTTTGGGCAGCCGGTCCTGGAGGGTGCGGAAGACGCGCTCCGACCGGCCCCGGGCTTCCGGGGAATAGGCGGGAATGAGGGTGATCCCCAATTGTCGTAACGCCCGATGCACGTGCGTCAGACGGATCTTATCGACCTTACCCCCGGCCTCCTCGGTGTACCAATAGTGCGTCCCTCGGTCGGTATAGAGGGAACTGAAGAGCCCCTGTGCCTCGATGACCTCCCGCAGGCCCTGCAAGCTGCTCCGGGTCCCTTCTTCCTCGACGAAGAAGGCCGAATAGAGTGTGCTGGTCGCATCATCCATCGTCACAATCAGATCCCACTGACAACCCGGCACCCATTCATGGGTCGAACCGTCTTGATGCAGCATCATGCCCGGCAACGGTTTGCGAGGCCGCTTCTTGCGGTGCGCCCCGCGCCGGGGCGCGCGGGACACCTGCCCAGCATCCTGCAACGTCTTCTTCGTCCACGTATAGGACCGCCGCCCCCCATGCCCCTGTTGCCAGCGCTCGTGAAAATGTTTCACGGTCCAGCCCGTGTACCGGGTCTCATAGAGCGTCACCATCCGCAGGGCTTCGTCCACGGGCACCGCGTGGGCCGAGACTCGACCGATCCGCCGATCCTGTAATCCCTCGGCCCCCTCCGCGTCATACCGCCCACTCCATCGACGAAACGTCCGCTCACTCACCCCGAGCATCTCTGCCGCCTCCGCCATCGTCAGGTCCCGCCGTTGTCGCCGCGCATAGAGTTCCTCAAACCGCATCTGTCGCACCTCCTGTAGTACGGTCGCCCGTGTCATGGTGGCCCTCCTTGAGGACCCACCCTAAACCGGACAGATCACGTGCTACATAAACCGGACAGATGATGTGCTATCTACACGCCACAAAATACTCCTTGTTGTCCTGCCAATCTCATGTATAATTGAAAAGCGCACTTACAAAATGACACAAGGAGTATCATGAATCCATCTTTGCAGCGTGCGGTCACCAGTTTCTATAACCTTATTTACGAAGCCCAAACATTTGCGACCGCAATGGCGCGTATCGATACGGCGGAGCAGGAACATTATGCGGGACGAATTGAGGGACTGAATTGGGTGCTGGACCGATGCCAGGAACTTGAAGACATGGACGCCAATCTCACCCCATCTTCACTCCAGCGGATCCTGGGCGAAGTGAAATCTGATTTGGAACATGAGCTTTCAGTTCAACGCAGAGAAAAAGGACGCCGGGCCGATGGGCGGGAAGAGGCCTTAAATTTCGTTGCAGACTATCTCTCCAGCCTCATTACGGCCACAGAGATCGAATCAGCAAAAACACCAGCCTAACCGGACGTCTATACAGAAGAACTGGTACCACGAAGCTACCCGTACTGGACCACTCTATAGACCACCCATACCAATCCGCATGTCCTCAACACCTCGCAGGCCGATGGCCCCTTGGTTGACAAGCAAACAACGCGGGGCAATGGACCGTCCACGACAAGCGCCAACGGATTCGAGAGATCAGTTTCGGTCCCTTAATGCATCCCTCCTCTATTGCCCTCGCTGTCGAGTTGCTACGCCAACGAGGGAACGATTATTACTCGTCCTGCCATCCGGTAATCTCTACGAATATCTCTGTCTTCATTGTGGAACCTCAACCGGCTCCAAGACCGACAGCCCACCGGGAAAAGGGCAGATCGTCACACCATAGTCCGCACGCGTTCTTTGGCAAGCCCACAGCAGGCAAGAAGCCGGCGGCGATATAGAACCAACACTGTCAGCGGGAAGAAGAATGAACGAGGCTACGCCGTGATTTGATCGAGAGGAATACCTTCTTCGATGAGCATCACAGGAATGTTTTCCCGGATCGGGTAGAGGATTTTCAAGTCAGCTCGAACAAGACCGTCTTCCAACTGTTCCACAACGGGCTTTTGGCCTTTATTCAGCAACGCCCCGCGCGCGACCGCTTCATTGAGCTTCTTGACCAAAGCGGGATCGGCTGTCTCGACCGGTTGTTTCGTTTCCGGACAGCAAAGAATGGCAAGTAAATCCTTACTGATGCTCACAAGGGCGGCCCTCCATCATGACGTGGGTGAACGGTGCGCAACTTTCTCAATGTGACGGTGCGTAGGATAAAGGAAAGAAGAATCGAGCGCAAGCCGACCGCAGTTCTCTCTCCCCACCCCACAGATGTTCTGATACACTGGGAGAGGAATCCAACCCATCGCCAGCTTCTCATATGATCAAAGCGCTCTCGAGATGTTTCTTCGCAGGTCTCGCCGTATTAGTCCCCACATGGGCCACGTTCTTGATTCTCTCAACACTCTTCAGCGCATTGGATCAGGTGGTCGGGAGCTATATGACCGACCCTCTGCCGGGACTTGGACTCCTCCTGTTGGTGCTGCTCCTCGTCATCGTCGGCTTTATTGCCGACCATATCATCGGTGAGCATTTGATGAGGCGGCTGGAACGGCGGCTTGAGCAGATTCCTCTCGTACAAAGCATCTATCTCACCTTAAAAGGGATGACCGACATCTTGAATTTCCGCTCCCGCTTTGGCAACAGCACGGTGGTTGCCTTCCCCTTTCCCCGGGACGGACTTTGGGCGATGGGATTCGTGATGGGATCTGCCCCGGCCGCGATTCAGGTCGCACCGCCTGATAACCTTTTTATGGTATTTGTGCCGACGGCCATCCATCCCTTCACGGGATTCCTGGCGTTCGTTCCGGAACGAGTGCTCCAGCCTCTCAACCTGCTTCCGGAAGACGCGATGAAGATGGAATTCTCCGCCGGGTTCTACAAACCACGGACAGGTTGGCTTAGTGCACCCAAATCAAACCCGTAATACCATGACCCTTCCAGCACACATCGTTGTCAGGCAGGCAGCTTATGCAGATGTAGAGACCTTGATCGGATTCAGCGCGGCCATGGCCCGGGAAACAGAAGGGCGGTGCCTCGATCGAGACAGGCTTCGCAATGGGACCCTTGCGGTATTAGATGCGCCAGAGCGGGGATTTTTCCTCGTCGCCGAGGTTCGTGACCGAGACCGCCCTCGACTTGCAGGTCAGCTCATGGTGACGTTTGAATGGAGCGATTGGCGCAACGGAGTCTTCTGGTGGGTACAGAGTGTCTATGTAGACCCAACCTGTCGACGGCAAGGAGTCTACCGGGCTATGCATGCAGCGATCGTCGCAAAGGCAACCACTGATCCTCAAGTCTGCGGCATCAGGCTGTACGCGGAACAGAATAATCACGAGGCCCAAACCGTCTATCAACGTGTCGGATTAATTCCTGCAGGGTATGTGGTCTACGAGCAGGATTTTGTGTTATCAAAGAAAATTGACCGGGCTCATAAAGCAGATCGCTAGGAGGACTCATGCGCTTCAGAACATCCGTGCTCCTTCTTCTCGGAGTATGCCTTCTCATCAACGGCTGTGTCCTCAGCCGCGGACGGGTTGGAAACCCCATACAAGAGGAACACCTCAGCCAAATCGAAAAAGGAATCAGCAAAAAAGAATTAGTGGTGACCCTTTTTGGAGCCCCCGATCGAATTATTGTCGGCAACGACAAAGAGATTTTCCAATACTACTACTACGATGGGAAATCCCCCGGGCTTATCCTCCTTGTGTTCAACATCCTGAGCGTAAATTTGAGAAGTGATAACCTCTATGTGTTCTTTGACCGGCAAGGCATCGTACAGGATGTGATCTACGGAAAACGAACACCCGAAGTCGATTTTACACTGCGACCCTGGGGGAAATAGCGCAAACATGCCTGCACGGTACGCCCGCCTTCTCCTGGTCGTTATGCTCTGTATGAGCTTGTGGGGCTGCGCGGTTCGAAGGGTCGACTTCAACGCACCGATCATGCCGGAGGACCTGTCCTTTATCAGGGCCGGCGAAACCACTTTGCATCACGTCGTTGACCGTATCGGTGCTCCGGAAGAGATCACGGCTGTGTCCGATCAGTTCGTTGCGGAATTCAAATGGAGCACGACACGTTCTTCGTCTCTCAATTTAGGGTACTTGTTTCGAATCGTATCCCCCGTGGCGCCCACGATGACTCTCTCGGGGACAGGAATTAATATTCAGCGTCTGCTCATCATCTGCGATGACCGACTCATCGTACGTTCCTACGCGTTTGGTTTGACGGACGAACATGCCTTGTTCGAGTTCTGGCCGTTCTGACCGCCAGGGTTCCGCACGAATCACTCGCCTTCCCCTCGTCTTACAATCCCGCTATAATGCCGGCCCATGGGACCGGACTCATCTGATCACACGTCACCCCTTCGTCCCGACACTGCCCCCTCTTCCTCTATCCTGGCCCATAAGGATCAGGAGTTTCTAGAACGGGACGAACTTCGCCCGATTCGAATCGGGCTCGAACTGCTGAAACCCGAGCTGATTCAGCGCGAGGAAAACATACAATCGACCATCGTAGTATTCGGCAGTGCCAGACTGCATGAGCCCGCCGCGGCGAAACAGGCGCTTCATGAAGCCGAAGCGGAGGCAGCCCGCATGCCAAATGACCCGAGATGCCGGCAAACAGTTGCCATCGCCAAACGCAAGCTCGAGCTCGCCAAGTATTATGACGTCGCCAGAGAATTCGGTCGAATCGTGTCGTCCACATGCCAGATTGATGGGCGCTGCGACCACGTCGTCGTCACCGGCGGCGGGCCCGGCATTATGGAAGCCGCCAACCGCGGGGCGGCGGATGTCAACGCGAAATCGATCGGCCTCAACATCACGCTGCCTCACGAGCAACGTCCGAATCCCTACATCTCACCATCGCTGAATTTTGAGTTTCGCTATTTTGCGATCAGGAAAATGCACTTCCTCATTCGGGCCAAGGCGCTCGTCGCGTTTCCCGGAGGCTTTGGCACCCTGGATGAATTGTTCGAAACGTTGACGTTGCTCCAGACCGGGAAGACTGAAAGCGTCGTGGTCGTCCTGGTGGGGCGGGACTTTTGGGAACGCCTCATCAACTGGCAACTGCTCGTCGACTGCGGCTTGATCACACAGCAGGACCTGCAACTCTTTCACTACGCTGAGACGGCCCAGGAAGCCTGGGACCTGATCGCGCGCCACAATGGAGTACCCAACACATGAAACTCTCATTTCATGGCGCCGCTCGTTCGGTCACCGGAAGCCGTCATATGGTCGAGGTGCCGGGATTCCGCATGCTGCTCGATTGTGGAATGTTCCAGGGGCGCCGAGAAGAAACAGTGCGGAAAAACCGGGAACTGGGCTTCGACCCGAAATCACTCGGAGCTGTCCTGCTCTCGCACGCCCATATCGACCATTCAGGTGCGTTGCCGGTGTTGCCCCGGCAGGGCTTCTCCGGGAAAGTGTACCTCACCCGGGCATCGGCTGACCTCGCCGGCATCATGCTCGAGGATTCCGCGCGCGTGCAGCAAAACGACTGCCGGTATGTCAATAAACATGAGAAGCGACGAGGGAAAACCTGCATTCAACCGTTATACGACGGCGATGATGTCAGGAAGATTGTCAGGAAGTTTGAAGGCGCGCGATACGGTGACCAGCTGAAGATCGCACCGCGGGTCACCGCCTCGTTTCACGATGCCGGCCATATCCTGGGATCGGCCGCTGTCCGCGTCAAATACACCGCGCGGGGCACGAGCACCACGGTCCTATTCAGCGGAGATCTGGGACGGTCCCACATGCCGATCCTGCGCGATCCCGAGCCGCCGCCCGCCTGCGACATCCTGATTCTGGAGTCCACGTACGGCGACCGGTTGCACGAACAGGCCGGCGAGGAAATGAAGAAGAAAGCCCAGGACCTGATCGCCCATGCGCGGCAACACAAGAGCAAGATCATCGTGCCGGCCTTCGCGGTGGGGCGCACGCAGGAACTGGTCATGCGGATCAAGGAACTGGTGGGCGAGGGCCGGGTCGATCCCATTCCCATCTATATCGATTCCCCGCTGGCCGACAAAGCCACGGGCGTGTTCCGGCGCCACCCGGAATGTTATGACGAGGAGACGTTGAAGACCTTTTCTTCGGATGGCGATGTCTTCGCCTCGCGCTACATCCACTTTGTGTCGTCGGCGGAGGACAGCAAGCGGCTCAATGCCATGCGGGGGCCCTGTGTCATCATTTCCTCGTCGGGGATGTGCGAGGGAGGACGTGTCATTCACCATCTCAAGCATGCGATTCAAGACGAAGCCAACATTATTGTCTTTGTCGGATTCCAGGCCGAACATACATTAGGGCGGAAGTTGGTTGAGGGCTGGGACGTGGTGCCGATCTTCGGCGTGCCGACGCCGCGCCGCGCTCAAGTTGTGCGGTTCAATGGTCTCTCGGCCCATGCCGACCGAAACGACCTGCTTGCCTATGTCAGGGCGATTACCCCGCTGCCGGGCAAAGTCTTCATCGTGCACGGCGAAGAGAGGCAGGCCCTGTCGCTGGGCGCCGCCATCCAAGCGGAACATCCAAAGATCGATGTGCGAATCCCGCATCACGGCAGTACGCATGAGGTATAGTCTCAGGCTTCCGGCGCCGCTCACGGCGAAGGGGGCCGTTCGGCTGCTCATGCTGTCGTGCCTTGCTCCTCTGATCTCCGGCTGTGTTTCGGTCGCTGCTGCCGAATCGGATCAGGGCCGCCAGCGGATTCGAGATCTGGGCATCGCCATCGGCTCGTATCAGCCCGGCCCCCTCAACGCCATTACTGACGTAGCCGGCGTGAAGGTCGGTCACACGACTCTCATCCAGGGGGAGGGGCCGCTCAAGCCAGGCCAGGGGCCTGTGCGCACCGGCGTCACCGTCGTGATTCCGCGCGACGACGTCTGGCACAAGAAGGTAGCCGCCGGATCGTTCGTGCTGAATGGGACCGGCGAAATGACAGGCCTCTCATGGGTGGCCGAATCAGGCTTCCTCGAATATCCCATCGCGCTCACGAATACGCTCAACGTCCCCCGTGTCGCCAACGGCGTCATGAGCTGGATGATCAAGCAATATCCCGGGATCGGCATCTCCGACGACACCCTGACGCCGGTGGTTGCTGAATGCGATGACGGGCGGTTGAATGACATCCAAGGCCGCCATGTGTCCGAGCAGGATGTGATGGCGGCACTCGACAGTGCGATCGGCGGTCCGGTGAAAGAAGGCACGGTCGGGGCGGGCACCGGCATGATCTCCTATGGATTTAAGGGTGGCATCGGCACTTCGTCGAGACAACTGTCCGGGAAAGAAGGTGGCTACACCATCGGAGTGCTCGTCAATGCGAATCATGGCCGCAGGCCTGAACTGGTCATTGCCGGTGTGCCGGTGGGAAAACTCTATGAACCGCCTCAGCATATGTCCGAAGCCGTGGCGCCGGGCCAGAGCGAAGGGTCCATCATTGTGATCATTGCCACCGATGCCCCGCTCGATAGCCGGCAGCTCACCAGATTAGCCAAGCGCGCCGCGCTCGGTCTCGCCCGCACCGGGTCCACCGCGCGCCATGGCAGCGGGGACTTCATGCTCGCTTTCTCGACCGCGAATGTCATCCCGCACTATCCCAAAGACCCGGCCTACACGTTGACCCATCTCGCCGACACCCATCTGAATCCCCTCATCTCCGCCACCGTCGAAGCCACTGAAGAGGCCATCCTCAACGCCCTCACCATGGCGACAACGGTCACAGGCCGCGACGGCTACCGCGTCGAGGCCATCGACTTCGATCGTGTCAAAGCGTTGATGGTCGACCCATTCCGGAACTGATCCTTCGATTCTCAATGCCGGGTCAGATGTCGCTCCGTGGAGAAGGCTTGCAATTTCTCCCTCCCGCTCGGTATTCTCCAGTCGCCTCAGATTGGAGAACGACCAGATGAACGAGTATCAAATCGGCGGAGGCTTGCGGCTGCTGACGGCGGTTGAAAAGACCGAAGCCTTCGGCGAGTTTTTGAAGACCCGCATGGTCCGTGCCCTCGAAACCGAGGATCCGACGGAACTCCACTACCTGCTTGCGCAGGTCGACGACTATCATTCCTATCTGTGGCGGTATTACAAACAATTGGCACAGACCCGGCCTCAACGCATGGATCCAGGCGTCTGACGTTTCCGTCATTCTTCACCCGCGCGCATGCCTAGCCCCTTGCCCCCATCACTTCCGCAGACCACCGGGTTGCGCTTTGCGGCGGCGTTGTCCAAACGATCGGATACGGAGGCGGCAGCGCGCGACCTGGCCGATGAAATCCGAGCCAAGCTCGATAACGCCTCGATCGATCTCGTCGGTCTGTTTTTTTCAGCCCATCATGCCCAAAAATCCGAGCTCTTAGCGGCCATGATCCGGCAGTCCCTTCACCCGCGCATGATGGTCGGGTGCAGCGGGGAGGGGGTGATTGCCGGCGCAGAGGAACTGGAAACAGCCCCGGCGGTCACGCTCTGGGCGGCATCAATGCCTGATGTGGCGCTGGAGCCGATTCAATCGTCGTTCTCGCCCGTGCAAGACCAGTTTCGGCTATCCGGTTGGCCGGAACCAAGCGCCATACAGTCCTCGTTTCTCCTATTGGCCGATCCGTTCAGCACCCCTATGCGAGAAGTGCTTGGACTCATCGATGAACGGTATCCGGGGGCCAAGGCCATGGGTGGATTAGCCGGAGGAGGGCAGGGTGAGGGGGAGAACCGGTTGATCTTCCAGGACGAAGTGCTGACGGGTGGATTGGTAGGAGTCCGGCTGTCAGGAGCAGTGGATGTCCGCCCGGTCATCTCACAAGGCTGCCGGCTCATCGGTGAGCGGTTCGTCGTCACAAAGGCCGAGCACAATCTTATCTATGAGCTCGGCGGTGTTCCGGCATTGGAGCGGTTACAGGCGGTCTTTGAGTCATTGCCGGAGGAAGACCGGCGCCACGCCCATCGGGCCTTACATCTCGGCATCGTCATCGATGAACATCGGGACCGGTTCGAGCGGGGCGATTTTCTTGTCAGGAATCTCGTCGGGGCCGATCAAACAACCGGATCGGTGGCGGTGGGCGATGTCGTGCAAGAAGGGCAAACTGTGCAATTCCAACTGCGGGACGCCAAATCGGCCAGCGAGGACCTGAATTTGTTGCTGGCCGCCGATCGGGCTGCCCATCGCCGTCAGCCGCTCGGAGCCCTTATGTTCAGTTGCTGTGGCCGGGGACGCGGCTTGTTTGGAAAGCCCAATCACGACGCAGCGACGATGGCAGACCGGTTGGGCTCGATCCCTCTGGCAGGATTTTTTGCGCAGGGTGAAATCGGACCAGTCGGTGGCAGAAACTTCCTGCATGGCTATACGGCCTGCATGGCGATTTTTGCCGAGCAGGATTCTGCGAAAGTCACGATATAAGAAGCGGCATCATGTGCAACGCCGTTCGATGCGGCATAAGGAGGACGTATGAGAGGCCGAGTCACCCTGGGCATCATCATGACGTTGGTTTTCACACCACTATTCGGATGGGGAGGCACCATGACTGCGAACGAGAAGGGCTCGAACGCCGGGGAGACGGTCACTGCGTCCGGGCTTAAATATGTCGATCAGGCAGTCGGGACGGGCGATGTCGCCGTCGCCGGCAAGACCGTGAGTGTCCACTACACGGGGTGGCTGGAGAATGGAAAGAAATTCGACAGTTCCGTGGATCGTGGCCAGCCCTTTTCGTTTCCTCTCGGGGCCGGACGGGTCATCAAGGGGTGGGATGAGGGGGTCCAAGGGATGAAAATCGGCGGCAAACGCAAGCTGACGATTCCATCAGACCTGGGCTACGGTTCGCGTGGGGCCGGTGGAGTGATTCCGCCGAATGCGACGTTGATTTTCGACGTCGAGTTACTCGGAATACGTTAACAGGCTCCAAGCTAACAAGCTGACAGGTCCGATCCCAACACTTTTTTACGCCTTCCAGCTTGCAAGCTTGTCAGCATGAGTTCTTATGAAACAGACTGCGCTCATCGCTCAGCATCGCGCCGCCGGGGCCAAACTCGTCGATTTTGCCGGCTGGGACATGCCCATCCAGTACGGCGGAGTGGTCGATGAGTATCAGACGGTCAGAACCACAGCCGGACTGTTCGATGTAAGCCACATGGGCCGTATCGAAGTCAGCGGGGCTGGCGCCCTGGTCTTCTTACAAGGGATTACCACTAATGACGTCGCCGCGCTTCAGCCCATGCACGCGCAGTATTCGATGGTCTGCAACCGGCAGGGAGGTATCAAAGACGATATCTTTGTCTATCGATTGGCCGGTCCGAACGAATATCTGCTGTGCGTCAATGCGTCCAATCGCGACAAGATTCATTCATGGCTGCTGGAGCATGGCTCACACGTTCCCGGCTGCCGAATCCACGATCGTTCGGCGGAGATCGCGCAGATTGCCCTGCAGGGTCCCGCCACGCGCGCAGTCGTTGCAACCTTTGGATCAACGGCGCTGGATGCGCTCAAGCTCAGAGAGTCGACCATGGTCACAATCGAGTCCGTTCCTTGCCTGGTCGCCCGGACCGGCTATACGGGTGAGTTCGGCTATGAGTTCTATGTCTATGGACCGCCGGTACCGGTCTGGAATGCGCTGCTGGACAGGGGGCAGTCCGCTGGTGTCAAGCCTGCAGGACTCGGCGCGCGCGATCTCCTGCGCCTGGAGATGGGCTATCTGCTCTATGGCAATGATATTGATGAAGCAACCACGCCGATTGAAGCCGGTGTGGAATGGGCCGTGAGTTTCACCAAGGGAGATTTTATCGGTCGCGATGCGCTATGGGCTCAGAAGCAAGCGGGTCCGGGCCGCCGGTTCATTGCCTTCGAGCTTCTGGAAAAAGGCGTCCCACGGCATGGATTCAAGATTCTTGATCCTGCCACCTCGAAACCGGTCGGAGACGTCAGCAGCGGCAATCTGTCGCCTCGCTTACAGAAGGGAATCGGATTGGGCTACGTGCCGGCGGCCTATGCTGCTCCGGGCACTTCCATCGCGGTTGATATCAGAGGCAAGGCCTTTCTCGCGACGGTGGTCAAGCCGCCGTTCTATACGCGAAAAAGGACGTGAGGTGTGAGGCGTTAGGCGTAAGGTGAGCGGAAGATAAGATGACCAGAAACATCTACACAGGCAAAGTCGTCACTCTCAATATCGATACTGTGACTCTGCCGAACGGAACCACGATCGATCTTGAGACGATCCGTCACCCTGGCGCTGCCGCAGTCGTCCCCGTCAAGGATAATGGCACGGTCGTGTTGATCCGGCAGTTTCGCCATGCGGCAGGAGGATTTATCTATGAAATCCCTGCGGGGAAACTTCAGCCCGGCGAAGACCCTCTCCACTGTGCGTCGCGGGAGTTGGAAGAAGAGGTGGGCTATCGAGCCGCATCCTTCGAGTTGCTGACCAGCATCTTTACCGCTCCGGGGTTTGCCGACGAAGTGATCCATGTGTACAAGGCGACGGGGCTGACAACGGGCCGGCAGCAGCTGGATCCGGACGAAGTATTGGACATCATCGAAATGCCGCTTGCAGAGGCGGTGAATAAAATCGAGGATGGGACAATCCGTGACGCGAAGACGATCGTAGGGTTGCAGGCAGTCTATCTCAGAACCAGCCGGGGCGAGCCCGCATAATTCATGAGCGCTTCTGCTGCAATCGCCGATTCGCTACTGCGACGAGCCTTCGGTCGGCGGGCTCGCCCCTCGGGCCTTCGACGTACTGCACGAGTACGCCTTAGGTCCTCCGGGCTCCGCGCGCCGCTCTCGCCACGCGACTCCGCGATTTCGCGACGAATCGTCATGAATAATGCGGGCTAAAAACACTTGAGGGGATTCCCACCAGAAGTGGAAATCCCCTCAAGCAAACCAGCCTCGCCGGGATAAGAAGGAGATTACTTGCCCTTCTCGTCCTTCTTCTTCTCTTCGCCGAAGGTGTCGGCATGGCCGCCCTTCTTCTCTTCCTTCTTCTTCTCCTCGCCGTACACAACCACGTGGCCACCCTTCTTCTCTTCCTTCTTCTTGTCTTCCGCGAAAGAAGGAGCGGTGAAGGTCACTGCCACTGCCACTGCCATGATTGCCATCAACATGTGCTTCATAATGTTATACCCCTTAGCTTGAGGATGATTGAAATATGTGCCGCTCATTCGGCACTGGTTGAATATGTAGCAAGCTTGGTGCCGGTCTATCGATCTAATCGAATGCGCGTCTTTATACAAATATTCAATAGGTTACAATATTCGATTAATGAGGAGCTGAATGATTCTTCCTGCGAGACCCTGTGGCAGTTTAGTCTGGGCTCAACCATTCTGCCACAGGGATCTCATCCGGAAAATAGTCCGAACTCAACGCAACCGACTGTTGAGAGGAATTTCTCCCCAACCATGATCCGAAACGTCATCAGGGAACTTCAGAAAGAAGCCGGTTCACACCGCTTGAGAATCGTGCTATCTTTCGTGCCCTGCGTGACGTCATCTGTCAAGGGTCACGCGCCGATTGTGTCGGAGAAAACGGGCGTCGTTCAATCGAATACACCATAAGAAGAAGCTACGAGGAGCAGGGACATCTATGTTGCTGAGTGGAAAGAAGGGCCTCATCATTGGCGTAGCCAATAAACACAGTATCGCGTGGGCCATTGCCCAATCTGCCGCCAGTCAGGGGGCTCAGCTCCTGTTCAATTATCAGAATGAGCGATTGCGGCAGAATGTCGAAGAACTCGCCGCCACAGTACCGGGCGCAAAGGCCTATGTCTGCGATGTGGGGAATGATGGAGAAATTGCGGCACTGATGAAGCAGGTGGAGAAGGAATTCGGGCGACTCGATTTTCTCGTGCACTCTCTGGCGTTCGCTCCACGAGAAGAATTGACCGGCCAGTTTGTGAATACGACGCGCCAGGGATTCGCGACGGCGCTGGATGTCAGCGCCTATTCACTGGTGGCGGTCGCGCGAGCCGCGATGCCATTGATGACCGAAGGAGGCTCGATCGTCACGCTTTCCTATCTTGGCGCAGAACGGGTTGTGCCGCATTACAACGTGATGGGGGTCGCCAAGGCTGCGCTCGAATGCACCGTCCGGTACCTGGCCTATGATCTTGGTCCGAAGAATATCCGGGTGAATGCGATCTCTGCCGGACCGATCAAGACGCTTGCCGCCCGTGGTGTGTCAGGCATCACGAAGATGGTCGATCTTCATAAAGAGTTTGCCCCGCTCCGACGGGCCACCGAACAGGGTGAGGTCGGCGATACGGCGATGTTTCTCGTGAGTTCTTTGGGGCGGGGGATTACCGGAGAGATTATCTACGTGGATGGGGGATTCAACATTCTGGGGATGATGGCTCCCGGCGAAACTCCGGTCTCCTGACCCGTCACCGACTCTTTCACGCTCAGGCTCCAGCTAACGTAGGCTAAGGTTCTGTTCCAGCTTGTCCACCCCTCTGCCGTAAGTTGTCCCTCAGGCATCAGAATTCGCAGGCTCAATCAGTTCGCCTGACGGGAAGAGTGTTGGTTTATCAAGTGGTTCTACCTCCATCTGTACCTGGCTAACGTGGCACTGCGTTTGCTGTGTCCTCAGACATTCAGACAGACGAATCCTCCTCTTGCCACGGGATGTCCGAATGTTGAGGAAAACGCTTGGAGTCGCACTCGGCCTTATCGTGGCCGGCCATGCTCTCTTGCCGATGCCGTCTCAGGCGCAGGTTTCCGCAAGACATCTTGCCAAGGAGGCGCTTGAGGAGTGCGATCAAGGGCGGGCGGCGACAGTGCGCGAAGCGCGGCTCATTCATTTCCAAACGGGACAGGCGCTGGCAGAGCAGGCCGTGGCGCTCGATCAGCGATACGCCGATGCGCATTTTTCGCTCTTTTGCAATTTAGGAGAGATCCTTCGCATCGACGGCGAGTCCGTCACCGCGACTTTCGGGTTCCGCCGCATGATGAATGAACTTGATCGGACACTTGAACTCAATCCCGGTCACCTCGATGCGCTTTCGGCCAAGGGGACCTTCCTCGTGAAGCTCCCTGGCGTGCTGGGAGGCGATAAAGAAAAAGGAGAACAGCTGTTGCAGCAGGTCGTCAAGCGGGCGCCGCACGCGGTCAATGCGCGGCTGGCCCTTGCCAGAGTCCGGTGTGAGCGGGGCCGGCATCAGGAAGCCGTGACGCTGGCCTCCGATGCCTTGGCGATCGCCCGGAAGCACAAACGGGCCGAATTTATCCCGGAAGCAAGGGCTACGCTCCAGCAGCTGCGTACCAATGCGACCGCTGCCAGTTACAAGCCGCCGCTCTGACAGTCATTCGAGGGTTCCTCTCAACTGCTTCAATCGTCCCAGCCGTTTCTTTCCCTCGATTCGCCTGTTCTGTGAGCCCTTCGTCGGTTTCGTCGGTCTCCGTTTCTTCTTCGGGATGGAGACACTTTGAATCAAGAGGCTGAGCCGCTCAAGCGCATCTTCGCGGTTTCGTTCCTGCGATCTGTGCTGCTGCGCCTTGATCGTGATGACGCCCTCTTCAGAAATGCGTTGATCGCGGAGCTTGAGCAATGCCTCCTTGCAAAAAGGCGGGAGCGATGAAGCGACAATATCAAAGCGGAGATGAATAGCCGTCGACACCTTGTTGACGTGCTGTCCGCCCGCCCCCTGCGACCGCATGGCATGGAGCTCGATCTCGTGATCCGGGATGAAAATAGATGGGGAGATTTGGACCATGATGAGTAGCTAGCACAATCCATAGATCAGCGCAATGTATGGCATCAGAGCGTTGTTCCCTGGGTGCTCATTTTGCGCTGGCCTTTCTCATATCAAAGAATGTAAAAAGTTTCATCGGTGGCCATCTGGAACCTACACATGCGTCTCGACGAGACGTGGTCGTGGAATGAAGAAAAGAAGTCGCGGGTTTGTCGAAGGAAAGGCAAACAATCTCTCACTATCTGAGAGCTCTTTTTACTCGTGAATAACACGCGGGGCTATCACGAGTGCCAAAAATATCTGCCCGTTTGAGGGGAATGTATGGAGAGGAGTCAAGCAGTGCGATGGACATGTGGGATGGGACGACTGATTACGATCAGCACTCTGGTCTGGAGCCTGACAGCGGGCGGAGTGACGCCCGTGGAGGCCTACACCGAGTTGGGCCCCAATACGCAATCAGACTTTCGGCTTTGGACCCCTGTCTATCTAACCGTGTCTCTCCCTTCTAAGTTTCTGGCCTATATGGAGGTCAACCCACGCATCGGCGATGATGTTACCAATATCGATCAGCTGTTGCTCCGTCCGGCGCTTGGCTATCAGCTGACTGAAAATCTATCCATCTGGCAAGGTTATGCCTGGGTCGGCAACTTTAATCAGCGTCATACGCCTCCTCAGTCGCCGTTCTTCGACGAAAACCGGATCTTCCAGCAGGTGAACTACACGCAGAAGTTTTCTGGCTTTAAATTCCTCAGTCGCACCAGGTTGGAAGAACGGTGGATCGAGCACGCAGACGGCACTGCCCTGCGGTTCCGTCAGATGCTGAAGGTGACGTACCCCTTGCCCATCGACCCGGATTGGGCGCTCGTCGGCTACGACGAAATTTTTATCAATCTCAATACAGTCGGCGTCGCCACGGGGAAAGGGCCTGGCGCCGGAATCGACCAAAACCGATTCTTTGTCGGCATCAACCGGACCTTCACACCGTACCTCAATGTGGATATCGGCTACCAAAACCAGATGCTCAATAGCCGTTCGCTCCCCGGCAATGCGAACCTCATAAACCATATCCTCATGTTGCAGTTTTACATCAATTTGTAATTCTGCGTTACAGGGGGTGGTCTTGGAATTCAACAACACGCTTGCGCGTGGTTCCAGTGGGGTTGAGGCAGATGCTCGCTGCACCAGCGATCGTAGAGTCGAATGGACTCACCAAGGCAAGGCGCTCACAGCCACCAACTCTAGCCGAGCTGGGACGGGGTCATCGTTGTTTCCGGAATCCTTTAGTGAAGGCAGCCTACTGCAGTTCCGGCATGCGGTCGATGATACGGAGCGTCACGTCGTTGCCCAGTTGGACCTGGACCATTTTGATGGAGAGACTTTCACGCAACTGCCGGATGTCCCGTATACTGAATTGCAACTGACCGCCGCACCGTTCGACCAGGTGACAGAGCAGCAAGATCGTCAGGTATTGGGCTCCCTTGTCAGTGGTGTGGTGGTTCAAGTTGAGGCTTCGTGGCATGGGCGCGGTTCTACATGATTCGCGGGTACTACTTATGCCTGAGGCTATGTGAACTTCACAATGCCTTGACGATAGGGGGATAAGGCATGCCAGGCCCTCACATCAGGCCCGCAAGGGGGCTAGGCCCACGACGAGGACCCGCTATTCTGTGCGGGCCGCACCGTCGCCGTTAATAGGCTTCCAGAACAAAACGCTTATGGAGTGGCTGCGGCGGGCGCGCATTATCGTGTCCCACAAGGGCACGGAACCTCTGGATCTGTTCCGCGCTGACTTCGATGGGGTCATGCAGAACAGCCCAGATGACCCCTTCATAACAGGGCGGGGTGGTGTAGGACCCAAAGTAGCGGTAGTACGTGAGGTTTTTCGGTAAGAGGTTCATCGGGTTGATCAAACGTTCGTGGTCCTCGATGAACTCCCCGACCTTCTTCGGGGCATGTTCCAGAAAGGTCTCGAAGTACGGATTGTGTTTACCCTCTTCCATGAAGACAGCCACCACCGCGGCTTCGTGCCGCTCGTTGTGATGCACTAGATGGAGTTCCATGGGGTAGTGCCTATGATCGACGGTGTGTTCACTCGGGGCATGGAAATGGAACTGCTCGAGCAGGTACAGGTCACCATCGAACACGATGGTGCTCTCTTTATCAAAATAAAGCGCGGTTTGACCGTGCTTCGGGTACCGGGATTTGACCTTTTCCGAAATCGGTTCGACTTCCTCCAACGTCTGCCCATTGTTGATCACATGAAAAGGGGCGTCCTTGTAGGAAAACTGAATGCCGTCGAGCGCGATCTTGTGGCTGCGCAACAGATCGATCGGGGATTGCGACATGCCCTTATCGCAGAGGGAAAACTCGGGCCCCAGACTTCCCCAGTAAGACGGCCCACGATCCCCTTCATAACCCCACGTGACGGGCTCCGAGTCAGCTGCATGGAGGCTCATGGCCGGCAACATGAACGCGGACAGGACCAGGGCAGTTCGAATCAAGGGTTTTATTAAAACACTCGTTCTAAAAAATAGGGGATCAGGATTTTCGTCGGTGCAGTATGAAGTGTTTGCATACCGCACTCCGTGTTCGAATCTCATCAGATTCACCCACAAACGCCATAAAAACCAAGGCATAGCATCGCTCAGGATGCTTGTGTGCCGACTTAACCGACCGATCGCCTTGGCACAGCCCACTCCACCTGAAGCTGATCCAGACCGGCTAAGAGGTCTCCTCGGTGGCAGCAAGGCGAAAAGTTGAGGCCGATCCGACGCGCACGCTCGTTCTTGTCTCACGTTCGCGCTGGGTCTGTCCCGAGAGACCCAGCCCAACGTCGGTGGTTGGAAGCCTTTTTAAGTAGACCTCACAGCATGCTGCCCCCAACCGGTCGAGCAATGAGGAACGAATCTATTTTCTTGCCTGGGCCGCGGTCTCAACTTGATTTGTTTCCAGCACAAAGCGCTTGTGCAACGGTTGTATCGGCCGGGCATTGTCATGGCCTACGAGAGAACGAAATCTCTTGATTTGGGTGGCTGACACTTCAATAGGATCGTGCAGCACTGTCCACAGAACACCCTCGTGACAGGGTGGTGTGGTGTACGATCCGTAATAGCTGTAATAGCTGCGCCGCTTCGGCAGTAGGTCCGAGGGGTTAATCAAATTCTCCCGGTCCTCAATGAATTCACCGGGCTTTTGCGGGGCATGGTTCAAGAAGGTTTCAAAGAAGGGGTTATGCGCTCCCTCCTTTATAAAGACCGCCACCACAGCCGCTTCGTGGCGTTCATTATGATGAACGAAGTGCAACTCCATCGGGTAGTGCTTATGATCAATCGTGTGCTCGCTTGGGGCATGAAAGTGAAATTGCTCTAGAAGGTACAGGTCGCCATCCAAGACGATGGTACTGTCTTTGTCAAAATGGCGCACCGTCTGACCGTGCATCGGATACCTGGATTTAACCGTTTCTGAAAGGGGCTCAAGTTCCTCTAACGTCTGCCCGTTGTTGATGACATGGAATGGTGCATCCTTATAAGAAAACTGAATATCATCGAGGGACAAGGCGCGACTCCGCAGCAAATCAACGGGAGATTGTGCCATGCCTTTGTCACACAGGGCGAACTCCGGCCCTAGACTTCCCCAATGCAATGGTCCACTTTCACCATCGTAGCCCCAACGAACAGGCGCAGAATCATCCGCATATACGAAACCGGCTGGTGTGGTCAGAGCGAAAGCAGCAAGCAGCAGCGAGAATACCCTCATGATGAATGCTCCTTCAGTTTGAGTAAACTGCACGAGTAGCTGTCGGAGAGCTAAAGCGGTGGAACAGCGGAATGGAGGCGGCCTTATAGGGGTAACGTCCACCATATGTGCTACTCAACACCGATGGATGACTCCAACGCCCACGTTAGTGTTGTGATCGACCGTCTGGTCAATATTTACCCGACGATTCACTCTCGGAACGTAGGTAGCCAACGCGGTCTGACCTGTTAGCTGGCAGAGGAGTCTTCCCGTCCCCTGAAAGATGTTCTCAGACTCCGCGTTCCTCTCATCCCCACGAATTCCACTGGTCCAATCCAAGGTTCGGCACGAGCCTCAAACACGGCATTACTATGACAAATGGGGGAACGAAAAATCAAGACACAACCGTGCTATTTCGCACCTATCGCACAGTGCATATACGCTCTTTTAATGTTGAGCATACGGGTATGTAGATAGTAATCAAACGCACGGAGTCAGGAATATCAATCAACCATCAATCGTCGTGGTGTTATTACACGGTCTACAATCTAACATGTGCGATGTCGCTCTCTTCATCTTTTCGCGCACACTGCCTGCGCGACCACTCTTCCACGCGGATTGGGGAAATAGCCAGCCTTCCTCCTTCTAAACATTAAGATTCTTCGAATCGGTGCAACCTGTACGCAAGTGGAAGAGCCAGGCAAACACTTTGCACAAGGTACAAGCCAGAGGCTTACGATGGAACGGTTGATTGGAAGATATTTGTTAGGACGGCAATAGGGCGTGGAATTGGTGACATGCACGTATATTCCAGATTCGGAAAATGGTGTGGGTATCTGAAAGACCAACCACACTACCAGGCACATGGCGAAGTGCTTGAAGAGCTGCAGCTGAAGCTCCACAAACTGTATGGCGATTTGAGCCAGGCCACTCCCTCGAAGTCCGAATTGAGGGAAAAGACCATGGGAGTCACGAAGTATTCAGAAAGGCAGAATGGCACTCTCTGGCCAGGACGGAAATCGAACTTGAAAACCAAAGATTACGCGAACTCGCCGCAGATTTCACCTTCAGCAAGATCAACCTCATCCAAGAAATACGGGAGGGACAAGGTCAAGCGATCCGACCTAAACGGCGCTTCTGTCATGAGCCCAGCCGTTGGGCGATACCAACAATCGCCATGCTGGTCATACATTCGAAGCGAGAACTACATCACCGCTGCGGTTTGCCATAATAAGGAGATTCACCATGCGTACCATATACTTGCTTGCGATGTGTCTATGGTTGAACGCCTGCACAGCCACCACGCCGTTTCCTCCAGAGATTACGAAAGATACCACCACCGACATCTCCGTCATCACGGCATGGAAGAAGCAGGCAACCTACACTTCCGGCGCTAATTTCAGCTCCACAAAAGTGCAATTAGGCGGACGGATCATGCAAGTCATTCCGAAACCGGGGGGCGTTATCATTCTTGTAGAGGAGCAGCCCCTTGATCGATATCTGGGCCATGCTCTCGCGAGTGTGGGACGGGAAGGAGCATTCAAGTTCGCGATCGTTTTTCCTGGCTTTCCGGACGATGACATGTTGAAGACAGGCAATCCAATTGCGGTAGTCGGAGAGACGGCCGGATCCCGTCCAGAAGGGATCGGTTCGATGCCTAGTATCACTCTGCCTCACCTTCTGGCGCAATGTCTCCACATCTGGAAAACGGAAGCGGTCGAAATCAGCAAATTCCACTCTGAAGGTTCGAAGGGAGACTCCCTTGTAGAAGGACAAACGTTCTGCCGAAAAGAGGACAACGGGAAGAACTTGTCCACCGGCGATGATCGGCGATTTCAAGTTCCGCGTTCAGCGGGTGGATTGCAACACGTGGATCATGGCGCAAGTGCGCATGGACTTCCAGCGGCGTTGCAAAGCCTAGACATTTCCTTGGGCCAATACTGACCGAGTAGCCCATTGGTATTCTCGTTGGCTCCGCGTTGCCAGAGGCTGCGCGGAGGCGCAAAGCACATCTGGATCGAGAGGCGGTGCGCTGACTGTTGGTGTTTCGCCGTGACGAGGCACAGGCCAGATCTTCGTTGTGCGGACAAGGCACCCCACGCGCGGCATCTGTGGCGTCCATTCTTGCAAGCAGGACCAGGTGAGCTGTCCGAAATCTGTTCAGGTGAGCAACTCTATGGCAGCTGCGTTGGGCGATGCAGCCACAACCAGAGGTCCAAGAGCCTCCGTGTGCTGCGTGTGATGAAGTCCTTCATCGCCGCATTCTCGAGCGACAGGTTGGCCTACATCCGTTTCAGGCGGCCGTTCTCGTGTTTCACTTCCCTCAGCCGTTTCACGTCGGAGGCCTCCAACCCACCATACGTGGCTGTCCACTTGTAGTACGTCGCGGAGCTGATGCCCTAGGTTCGCCCGATCGCATGGACGGCGCGACCGGCATCGGCTTCTTTGAGAATGGACACGAGCTGCGTTTCGGTGAACTGTGACTGGCGCATGGAACCCTCCCGGCTACGGTGACTATTGTGCCAGAAAGTTCTCCGTATGGACCGTCTCAGTCGAGGGGGAGCGTACGCGTACTGATCGGATTAGGGCAGCTTCTGTATCAGGGTCTGCATTGATCATGAAATGCTACGAGACATTTCCATCTAGATTAAATACGCACAGTGCGGTTAGTGCGATCGAGCACACTTTGGAGCTCATGGGGTATAGCCACCACGGGCTACTCGACAAGCCACGAAGCATAACAGGGCAACAATTCACGTTAGACTCAACACTGCTGAGTTGTTGAGCGTACAAAATGCAGGATGACAGAGCCTCTCGATCGAAATGTTCGTCCGAACAATTTCGGTCTACCCCGATACCAGTGGCAAAAAGAGTTCCGCCGCTTACCTAAGCCAAGCATGGAGGAGAATCGTCAAAATACTTCGCAGTGAGCACATCTACGCGATCCGCGATATCACATAGTGCGGAATCGCCAGCGAATTCATTCCATTCGCGTCCTCATCAAAACCAGCCTTGATGCAGCGTAAGAATGCAAATGCCGCCAATCGAATGCCGATAACTGGGAGAGAACCATGAGATCGATCAAACCGACGAAACCTATGAAGACTTCGATATCCTGGGTTTCAATAAGGTGGGAAAAATCATCCTGGCATCACATGTGCAGCGAAATTGGGCAGTCATTGACAGATTCCTACAGCATAACGGAACAGAAGAGCCTCAGTCCTTGTTACGTAAGTGAGAGTAAATGAGTGGGCAAAACCAGAACTCACCACCCACGGAAAGTGGATGCTGTCAAGCGAAGGCAGCCACAAAAGAAGAGAAACCACAAAATGGCCTCCCGGGGCTAAAGCACTGGAAATATGATCTGCCTGCAGGCTTTCAGAGCGCGCTCCTGGGCCTGCCGCTGGCACTGGGTGTTGCAATAGCCTCCGGGGCGCCTCCCGTCGCGGGGGTGATATCGGCGATCATCGCCGGCATAGTCTTTTCGTTGCTTGGGGGAGCTTATGTCACGATCGGTGGGCCAGCGGTTGGTCTAGCACCCGCCTCTCTGGCCGGTATGTTAGTCCTGGGGCAAGGAAATCTGGAAGCAGGCTATCCTCTCTTTCTCGTGGCCGTCTGCCTCGCCGGGGCAGTTCAAGTCCTCCTGAGCAGATATGACGTCGGCCGCCTCGCGATGTATTTCCCAAGTTCCGTGCTCCAAGGGCTGTTGATGGCAATCGGCGTACTCATTATCATCCAGCAATTGCCAGCTCTCCTTGGGTCTCCGGGTCTTTATTATACGAGGGACCTGTCCGAATCCTTTCGCCGTCTCCCCGATCAAATCTCAGACCTCAACCCTAATATGTTTATCATCGGAACCATCGGTCTTCTCATTCTGTTTCTTCTCAACAACAGTCGTCTCAATGAGTACCCATGGGTCAGGACACAGTCACTCCTGCTCGTTGTCGTATGGGGAGGAGTGGCCGGATGGATGTTGCAAATTCCCAATGAGTATCTGATCTCGGTCCCAGATAACATCTTAACTCAGGGAGTTCGCTTCCCAGGTTTCGCTGCTGCCTGGGCACAGCCGGAATTGTGGTTCACCTTCTTCGGAACGGTGATCATCCTGACGCTGATCGGTACGACTGAGTCCCTGGCGACGATCCGCGCAATTGACAAAATCGATCCCTTCAAGCGGAGATCTGATCCCGATGTCACCCTGCGATCCGTGGGCGTGTCCACCATTCTCTCAGGTCTCGCGGGAGGGCTCATGATCATCCCCGGGGGGATAAAAAGCACGGCGAACATCTTTGTTGGAGGTCGAACACTGTGGGTCAACGCCTACTATGCGGGATTCATCGCTGTGTTCGCTTGGTTCGGGAGCGGACTGATCAATCGGATCCCCCTGACTGTCCTGGCCGCAATCCTCATTTTTATTGGATGGAAACTGTGCGCTCCTGCAGTCTTCTCCAGCATTTGGGCGATTGGCAAGGAGCAGATCCTGATCGCCATTGTCTGTGTTATAGTAACGATTATTTCCTCAAGTCTATTGTTGGGTGTATTGCTTGGAGTTGCGACGAAGATCCTGCTGCTTAGTCGTGACGTGCTGATCGCCTTGATCCACGATCCGCGATTCCGTGCCAGGACTCATGACTCCTTCTTTGCTTGTCTCATCGCATCAATAGAAGAACTGTTCCGTGATCCCGTCATTCGAATTGGAGATTGTCGTATCACGAGAACAATTACGCCTGTGATGAGCGCCTCAGGCAAAAATCTGAAACACCCGTATAAGATTTACCTATCATCGATCAGTTGCATGAACGTGTTGAGGCTTGATGCGCGTCTCAGGGATCTCCTGGCGCATATTCCCCCAAAGCACATTTTGATGATTATCCTACGTGGGCACGTGGTGGACCACACGGCAATGGAGTACTTGCATGACTTCCGTCAGTACTGTTTCCAGGCAGGATATAATTGCATTATCGTCGGGAACGAATACTTTGTTCCTCATTCATCCCATGCGTTGGCCTACCGAGTAAATTACGCTCATGAGAACGCGGCCTAGGCCTGCAGTGAGGAAAATACGTACCGAGGTCGTTGTCCCGAAGGTGGTGCCTCACACGGGTGAATAGGCAGAAAGGAGGGGACTTCGACGACGGTTTTCTTTTGTTCTTCCAGGACCGCATGTCGTGACACGGGCTTGTAGCAGGCCAGGCTTATGTATGGGGTGACGTTGCCATTCGACGCAGGGATGATTCGGCTAAGTCGTTGAAAGTCAGATGAACAGAGACATGACCCTCTACCTGTTTCATGGGTCCCGTAATCGGGGAAGTGGAAACGCCCAGGTGGCACACAGCCTAACGGTCCAATCAGTTTCTAGCCTCACAGGGGGAGCCTCACCCGATGCAGGTTAGTATTTTCCTGGTCGATGACCAGCCGGCCTTTCGGGCAGCATTGGAGAAGCGCCTCTCCAAAACGCGACATCATGTACGGTCGTTTGAGTCGGGAGAAGAGCTTCTGCATGCTGTCGCGCAAGACCCCCCGGACCTGATCATCCTGGACCTCAAAATGCCTCATATGGACGGTCTCCAGGTTTTGGAAGCGCTTCGGTCAAAGTCGCCTGAAACGCTGGTCGTCCTGTTGACCGCCTATGGGACAGTGGAGGATGCCGTTGAGGCGATGAAACTCGGCGCGTTCGACTTTCTCATTAAAACGGTTGACCTTGAAGACGTCGAGAGGGTTGTCGGTCGCGCGATCACCCATATTCTCTTACGGCGGAGAGTTGCCTATGAGCAGCAACATCAAGCCGATCAGTACAACTTAAACGATCTCATTGCGTTTAGTCCCGCGAAGAAATCATTAGTCGGGCAGCTGCGGCACCTGACACAACTCCCGAATGTGCCTGTCCTGCTGATGGGGGAAACTGGTACGGGGAAAGAGTTCTTGGCTCGCGTCATCCATCATAATAGTACGCGGGCGAAAGGCCCCTTCGTTAAGATCAGTTGCACGAGTCTTTCTCCTCAACGGTTCGAGCGCGACTTATTCGGGTACGAACGCGGGGCATTTGCCGGCGCAGAGCGGCGCAAACTCGGCCTCCTGGATCAAGCGGAGAACGGCACGCTCTTTCTCGATGAAATCGGGGACCTCGATTTATCGATGCAGGGAAAGGTGGTCGGAATCGTCGAGGATCAATCGTTTCGAAGACTCGGCGGAACAGAAAATATCGTCGGAAATTTTCGTGTTCTCGCGTCCTCCTATCGTGACCTCAAGGCGGAAGTGGCGGCCGGGCGGTTTCGCGAGGATCTCTTTTATCGTCTGAACGCCATACCGTTCATCGTGCCGCCGATCCGGAATCGCATCGAGGATATCCTCCCCCTCGCGAGGTTCTTCATGATGAAATACGGGGTGGAACTGGGAAAGGATGTCACTGACATCGATCCCCGAGCCGTTAGGCTGCTTGAACACTATGCCTTTCCTGGAAATGTGCGGGAGCTTAAAAACATGATAGAGCGTGCGATGATGTTATCCGTGGGCAGGACCTTAACTCCGGGAGATTTTCCTGGTGCACAGTAAGTGTGTGTCATTCATGCACGCACGACAAGCTGTTGCCGACGTCCGGTGTATAGGGTGTATAGAATGTTGGTAGCTTAGCCCCGGCGGGATTTCGGCCGGGCACTGTCTTATGCCAATGAGACCCAAGTACAGGTTGTTCAACGATCTCCCGATTCTCCCAAAACTGCTGCTAATTCCAACGGTGCCGCTGCTCTTTCTTCTATTGTTAGGTGTGATGACTTATATGGACATCCTGACATTTTTTCACGATGAAGAACGGCTGAACGCGAGCTATATCCTACAGAAGACGGCTGCCCAATACATGCAATCGGTCGCCGATATGGAAACCACGTTTCTCGGATATGTCACTACCAAGGACGAGCGGTATCTGCAAGGTTTCGAGGAGGGAAAGACAGCGCTCCTTGCCCACGAACGAGAATTGGCCGGAAGGCTCCCGCCTGAAGAGGATCAATCATTCAGAGACCTTCACAAGGCCGTCACCCAATATCTCGCGGAAAAGGAAAACTTCATTCAAGCCGTCAGGTCGGGCGCTACCGCAGAGGCGACTCGATATGTTCAAGGCGGGAAAAGCCGGGAGATGATGGTTGAGATTCGCGATTGGATGAAGCAGTTCGATCAAATGGAGCAGCAAACGACGAAGAAAGAGCTGGCGCGATTGAGCTATGATCAAAGTTGGACAATTGCCATCCTGTTGATCGGTGGGGTAGTGACGCTCGTCCTCCTCCTCGTGGGCCAAGCCTATATCGCGCAATCCATTGCGGCCCCCCTCGCCGACTTGTCGAAGACGGTAGGTTCAGGAAGCGGAGAGACAATTCCCGTCATTCCTTCACTCGACCGCAGGGACGAAATCGGCGAGCTGACGAGAGTGATGAGAAACATGAGCTCGCGGATCCGCCAAGATGTGGAGGAGCTCCAACAATCGGCGGACGCACTCAAGAAACTGAATGCATACTTATCCACTTCGGAAGCCAAGTACCGTGGCTTGGTAGATCACGCTCCGGTGGGTATTGTGATGACCAAGGGAGTAAAGGTCACATTCAGCAATCGATACAATCAGCAGTTGGCCGGTCTCGATCCCGAAGAGGAAGTCGCTCCGGCCACCTTTCTCCAGCGCATTCATCCTGAGGACCGGAAGGGCGTGCTCATGACTCTGGCCCAAGCTGTTGCCGAAGGGCGGCCTTGTGAAACGATCTACCGTTTTGTCCACGAGGACGGAAATTTCCGAAAGATCTTCAGCCGCTATGTACCCATCATGGATTTGGATTCTTCCGACATCATCTACCTGGGTTTCAATATCGATATCACTGCCCTCGAGAGTTTGCAGGTGCGACTCAGCCGGGCGGAAAACCTCGCGACGTTGGGGCAGGTCGCCGCGGGTATCGCACATGAACTCAGAAACCCCTTGGTCGGCATCGGCTCGACGGCAAAAGTCCTGTTGGACGAATTCGAAGCCAATGATGCAAAGCGGAAGGAGATCGAAGTCATCCTGTCGGAAACTCGACGATTGGATCGTATCGTCAACGAGATTGTCGATTTCGCACGGGTCCGCCGGCTTGCACCGACTCGCGTTGATCTCGTCCAGCTTGTCAATGAGGTGTCGAGACTGCTGAAGGGACGCTTGGCGGAAAAAGGACTCTCTCTCGAGACGAATATTTCCACCATGATCAGCGAGCTCCATGTAGACCGAGACCAGCTCAGACAGGTGCTCCTGAACGTTGTGCACAACGCGATCGACGCGACACCAATGAGGGGGGGGCCGATTCATATCACGGCGGACGAACTATTCCGCGAGGACCGGCCTGGCATCATGATTCGAGTAAAAGACGCCGGACATGGAATCCCTCCGGGCCTCATCGGACAGATTTTTCAGCCGTTTGTCACTTCGGGCAAACGCAATGGAACAGGACTAGGCCTGGCGATTTGTAAGAATATCATTGAGGCTCATGGGGGCGATATTTACGTCACCAGTGAAGTCGGAAAAGGGACGATTCTCGGTCTGTGGATGCCGCTAGAGCAAGAGCCAACCTCAACGAAGGTTTAATCACATGCGAGCGACGATTTTTGTAACAGATGACGAACAGGTTATTCGCTCCGCGATGGTCAAGCGACTGACGAGACAGGGACATTTCGCGACTGGATATGAATCCGGGGAAGCATTGATGGACGCGTTACAGCACAAGCACCCAGACCTTGTGTTGCTTGACCTCAAAATGCCCGGCATGAACGGTCTTGAGGCCCTCAAACATATCCGTCACTTGGCTCCCTCTGCACTGGTCATCATGTTGACCGCCTATGGATCAGTGCAGGACGCCGTGGAGGCGATGAAATTGGGGGCCTATGATTTCCTGATCAAGACAGTTGATCTCGAGGGGCTTGATGCGGTGACTGCTCGGGCGATCGACATGTTACAGCTTCGTCGCCGCCTAGAAGCGGAGGTCAGCGGGCAGGCCAATAAATTCCACTTGAGTACCCTCGAAGCCCACAGTCCAGCGATGAAACACTTGCTGGAACAGGTTCGTGGAGTTGCGGAGAATCCAAAATCCTCCGTCATGCTGCTGGGTGAAACAGGCACGGGGAAAGAATTTCTGGCGCGAGTTATCCATCATAACGGGCCCAGGGAGTCCGGACCGTTTGTGGGAGTCAATTGCACTGCTATTCCTAACGAACTCTTTGAGAGCGAATTGTTCGGATATGAGCGAGGGGCTTTTACCGGTGCGAATCAACGTAAGCTCGGTCTGCTCGAAAAGGCGGAAGGGGGGACGCTTTTTCTCGACGAAATCGGCGATCTTGACATGTCGATGCAAGCCAAGTTGCTGCGCGTGATTCAGGAGCGTTCCTTCCGAAGGCTGGGAAGTACCGATGATCTGGGCGTCGATTTTCGCCTGATCACAGCGACAAATCGGGAAATCAAAAAAGATGTGGAACGCGGAGTGTTTCGAGAAGATCTCTACTTTCGTCTCAACGTCGTCACCTTTGAAATTCCGCCCCTTCGCAAGCGCACCGAAGATATTCTGCCGCTCTGCCAACGGACGATTGTGCGGTTCGCCCAGGAATTCGGCAAACCGATTCCTGAACTTGACGATGAGGCCCGCCTAGTCTTGGAGCACTACCAATATCCGGGGAATATCCGAGAGCTTGAGAATATTATCGAACGGGCCATGATCTTTTGCACCAGCCAAATGTTGACAGCCGATTACCTGCCCCGGGAATTGCACGACACACTTAAACAAATGGCCACCGCGGTTTCGGTCGGGGAAGAGCGGCTGATCCGCATCGAAATGCAAGTCGGCAAGCACACCTTGGAGCAGATCGAAGAGTCCATTATCGAAGAGACGCTGCGCCTGGCAGACTATAACAAGAGCTTGGCAGCCAAGCAGCTGGGTCTTACGCGATTTTCTTTGGACCGCCGATTGAAGAAGATCGCCGATTCACCAGGGTAGGGAAGAACAGGCGCCCATCTCAGAGTGCCCTCGCGCGTACCACTCCAGACCGCAGCTATTCAAACTCGCCAACTGTTCTGGCCTCTCACATTGTCCCTTCAGGTGTTCCCATTGTCGAGTGAGCGATCCCGCACAGTGCACATAGTGCGACTCTGAAAGCTTATTTGGTGCCAGGATCTGGCCATCAAGCACTTCAAGCAGGATGGCTTAGAAAAACAGGCACTTAACCATCGTGAACTTTTCTTCGCGAAGGTGCGTCTCTTGCTAAATCATCTGAACTGAGCGATCAGACTGATCAAGAAACAATGGGGAGGACGCATTGGTTGAAGGAAAAACATAACGCAAATCCAACTCCAATCTCCTCGTGTCAGGCTCTGAAGCGCACCTGCGCTCATTATGTTGTGCATGCCCTTTACGATGGGTTGTACCACCATCGTGATGCCGATCAAGGCTGGTGCCGTGACATCAGCTGAAGGATCCAATCACGGCTATGTCATGCGGCGAGTTCATCTTCAGTGGAATGGAAAAGATCAGACAGGGGAGAAGTTCCCCTTTGTTGTGAAGTGGAGGCTCGCGGACGACGCTGGTGTGACCAAGGCTAATGGAGTGAGCAAAGAGATCTAGTCATGAGGCAATGAGTCGTGAATTCGGGTATGGACAAAATTCGTTCACATGCACCCAATTTGACCATGCACGAGCAAGGCGTGCCGCATGACGGCGGCCTTGCATGCGCTGAATTTGGCCTAGGGAACAAGCGGTAGACATGATCCGTTTCTGCCAGTATCGCCCCCGCCATTAGGGGGCGAAGCTGTGGCAGCATAACCGAGCTGAGTGGGGGTATTTATGTGCGCCCAGAGGTCAGAGAGATTCATTCCACCACCTGCTACCAAGGGCTGGGATTTCCATTTATTCAGGGATAAGACGGAGCCACTGAGTACCGAGCAGTTTCCCGAACAACACGGCGTAGGCACCCAAGTGAAAGTGGAAGGCGCCTCCCGTCCTATGCTGAACGAGGTAGCGCGTGAAGAGCTCCGAGCCCTGGTGTCACAGGCAGTTGAGGTCATTCCTCCGAACTGGCCGCTTCGGACGTTCGCCTATCGCAATCCCTTGATCGGCTTCGAACATTTGCCCTTTGATGAAGCTGTCGTGCAAGCGAAGCAAGTGATTGGAGGAGAAGGCTATCTATCCACAGCGGAGTACCGAGCATGCCATGCCGAGGGCCGGATTTCCAAAAAGGAGCTGTTAAACGCGCTGCGATCACGGGTGCCGGAACTCGCATGGCAGGACAGTGTCCGTGCAGGTGAGCGGAGTCTCGGTATGGATGAGATCCTTCTCGTCCACTTTGTGTATGGCATTGATCCGCTCGACCCAAAATTATTGCCATGGCAACTCGTGGAGGAAGACGCCACCCACCGTATCCGCCCTGATGTTCCCCAGTCCATCAAAGATCGGCTGAGATCGCACGCGGCGGGGCGCGACCCTGAAGCGGTCTACATCCGGTCGCTGTGGTCCGGGGCTTTGAAGGCGCTCGATCTCCCTGAAGATGGATCGACCGGCAACCACGGGCATTCCCCCGCCACGGCCAAGGCTGGAGGATCGGTGCGCGCCGAGCATACACCGACGCAGCAGCGCATCCGCACTGCAGCCGAGATCATCGACGAGCTCACCGGCTCTGATCTGACACGAGAGATCAACGAACATATGATCAAGTGGTGCGCCGCATTCATGGATGAAGGCATGGCGGATTGGTCGATGCCCTCACGCAGGCACGGATTTTATCGTGCCTGGCGGGATCTCGTGCCGCGCGAGGCTGCTCGATGGACCCTCGGGATCTCCGACTGGGCTCGAAGAGTGGAGATGCTCCCTGACCGCCCTGAAGATGCCCTTGCGTCGAGCCTTCAACGCTTACAGGTCCCCGACCAGCAACGGGAAGAGTACCTGCGTCGGCACCTCAGCCGGTTGCCCGGCTGGGCCGGCTATATTCGCTGGCGAGCCAAGAACCCGGGTTATCCTGAACAGAACCGTCACCCGATCGATCCGCTGGAATACCTGGCCGTGCGGGTGTTTTACGAGGCCGAGTTGGCCGAGAAAGTCTGTCGGAGGGAGTTGCGCATCAACCCGGCGCTTCCCGATCTCCTCGAACGAGCACGATCCCATGATCTGGAGGGCATCGACTCCCACGCGCACGACGGGTACACGGAAACTGTCTGCCGGGACGTCTGGCGTCTCTTCCATCTGGCGCAATTCCTCGAACTTCGCCCGGAGGATCTTCAACGCCTGTCAACGGCGGATGCCAGGTCGTTGCTGTCCTGGCTCGATCGGTTCCCGTCCGACGCTCTTCGTCCTGTTTGGCACGAGGCCTACGAAAAAGAATATCGACACTCGCTGATTGCGAAGCTGGTGAGTGAGAGACAGCGATCCGCACACAACAACAGTCACGAGCGTCCGCGACCCCGAGTGCAAGCCGCGTTCTGTATCGATGCCCGTTCCAAGCCTTTCCGCCGTCATCTGGAAGCCCAGGGCGAGTACGATACGATCGGATTCGCCGGGTTCTTCGGCACGCCCATCGACTACCGAAAGCTCAATCGTGAGGAAGATCTCCTCCTCTGTCCCGTGCTGATCAAGCCAAAATATGTGGTGAAGGAGGAGCCTCGGTGGGCTCAGGATCCCGAGGTCCAACGCTACCTACTCGGGGACCGCTGGAGCCAGTTCGTCCGGCACCTGTTTCACCAGGCCAAGGCGAACCCCGCCAGTTCCTATCTCACGTTCGACCTGTTCGGGTTTGTGTTCGGACTGGCGATGCTGGGAAAGACCCTGTTCGTAAAGCCCTATGAGCTAGTGCGCACGGCGTTACGGCACTGGCTCACCCCACCGATCCCGACCCGAATCCCGATAGAGAAATTCCCTGAACAGGAGCGTGAGGCCTACATCGACGGCAGCGAGCGGGCGTGCATCGCCGAGGTGCTCGAGCAGCGGGTACACGGTCGGAACATCGTGGGCACTCTCTCGCAGGAGGTCCTGGAAGAATTCCGGCTCGCCGCCCTTCGGGAGCCGGAGGACGGCAGCCACGCGAGGCGACAGACCACAGCGTCCGAGCGGCTTGGTCTTTCCGTAGGGGAAGAGCATGCCGTGTTGGAGGACCTCCGATATCAGTTCGGGCTCAATGCCCGCAACCACCATAGGTCGCTCGAACGCTTCGCAGCGAGCAGGTTCTCCCCGGCAGAAAAAGCGGCGGTGGTCGAAAACGCGCTTCGTGTCATGAGCCTGACTAGAGGGTTCGCACGGCTGGTGCTCCTCTGCGGCCATGCGAGCACCACAGAGAACAACCCCTACGCATCCGCGTACCACTGCGGGGCCTGCGGAGGGAATCCTGGCGGACCCAATGCCAGGGTCCTGGCAGCCCTGGCCAATAAGCCGAAAGTCCGTCTGGAGCTACGGAACCAGGGGATCGAGATTCCGGAGGACACGTGGTTTATCGCCGGGGAACATAATACGACCACGGACCACGTCACCTTGTTCGATCTGGAAGAGTTGCCCGAGTCGCACCGTCCGGATGTGCGTCAGTTGCAACAGGACTTGGAAGAGGCAAGACTCCTGAACGTTCAGGAGCGCCTTGGCCGATTGCCGGGAGCCCCCAGCGGGATCGTACCTCAGGATGCCGCCCGCTATACCTCGCAAGTCAGCCGTGACTGGGCGCAGGTCAGACCGGAGTGGGGCCTCTCCAGCAATGCAGCGTTTATTGTTGGACGCCGGTCGTTGACACGAGGCCTCCAGCTTGACGGTCGGGTCTTTCTCCACAATTACGACCAGTCCCAAGACGAAACCGGCAGGGCGCTGGAAGCCATCATGACCGCCCCGCTAGTCGTGTGCCAAATGATCAATTTTCAGTATTATTTTTCTGCGACGGACAACTGGGCGTTCGGGAGCGGGACGAAGGTCTTGCACAACGTGGTCAGCGGAGTCGGCGTGATGCTCGGGAGGCACAGCGATCTGCAAACAGGGTTTCCGTTTCAAGCTCTGACCACGGGCGCTCGCCGGTTTCATGAGCCGCTCCGTCTGCTCGCCGTGATCGAGGCGGACACGGAAAGAATCTCCCGGATCATCTCCCGCCATGTGGTGCTTCAGAATTTTTTTAACAATCAGTGGCTCCATCTCGTCTCCTGCCATCCCACCACGGGAGCGTTTTCGGAGTATCAGCCAGGAGGCACCTGGAAGGCGATTTCACCACCGATCTCATGCTGATGAACGCAGTATATATTCTGATCCCGGGACTTCCGTTTGCCGCCTTCCTGATCATCGCGCTGGGCAGCCGGTGGTTAGGCGAGAGGAGCCACCGGCTGGCAATCCCGGCGGTCTCCGCCTCGTTCTTCCTCTCGGTCCTGGCCGGTATCGACGTGTATCAACACGGCGCCAGGTCGATCCCATTGTATACCCTGATCAACTCAGGCCGTCTGACTGTTGAGGCCGGTCTCTATGTGGACGCGGTCACGGTAATTCTTTTGTTCCTCGTGACCGGGGTCAGCAGCCTAGTCCATGTCTTTTCCAGCCGATACATGCAGGCGGACCCGCGCTACGCCCGCTTCTTCGCGCTGATTGCGCTTTTTACTTTTGCCATGGTCATGCTGGTCATGGGCGCGAATCTGTTCATGTTATTCATGTTCTGGGAAATCATGGGGTTGTGCTCATATTTATTGATTTCCCATTGGTCACGCCGTCCCTCGGCCTGCGACGCCGCGACGAAAGCCTTTCTCGTGAATGGGGTGGCGGATGTCGGCCTCGCATTCGGAATCTACGTGACCTGGGCCACCTTCGGCACGCTCGACATCCAGGCGATCTTGTCGGCTGCGCCACAGTACACCGATCAGACGGTGAACCTCCTTGGATGGCTCGGGCTTGATTGGCAGGCCCCTATCCTCTCCGTGATTGCGTTGCTGTTGTTCATGGGACCAATCGGCAAGTCCGCGCAGATTCCCCTCCACGTCTGGCTCCCATTTGCGATGGAAGCCCCGACCCCGGTCTCCGCGCTGATCCACGCCGCGACCATGGTCAACGCGGGGGTGTATCTCCTGATCCGTATGGCGCCGCTGTACGTGCTGGCTCCGACCATCATGAACGTGGTGGCGGTCATCGGCGGCGTGACCGCCCTCTTTGCCGCGGTGGTCGCCCTCACCCAATTCGACATCAAGCGCATTCTGGCCTACTCGACGATCAGTCAACTCGGGTTCATGGTGATGGCCTGCGGAGTCGGCGCGTACGGCGCCGCCATTTTTCACCTCGTCACCCATGGCGCCATGAAGAGTTTCCTGTTTCTCTCCGCAGGCAGCGCGCTTCAGTATCTCGGAGGAACCCACCATGGGGACCACGAGGGTGAGGGTGATCACGCCGAACATGGACATCAATCACGAACAGGAGTGTCGCGACAATACGTCAGCCTGTACGTGGGTGCCTTGATCATGGCGGTGATCCCACCGATCGTCATTTTCTGGGGGCCCTACGAACAGCTGTGGGAACTATCGCACGTCGACCATGCACGCGTTGCCTTCTGGATCACAGGGCTGGCAACGACGTTTTTCGTCGCATTCTATCTGTTCCAGGGGACCATGGAGATCTTCACGCCATCCGGCCGGGTCGACTGGTCCGAGGGATTTCGACCGGGGATGATGCGGCCGCAACTGTTTTCGGCATCGCTGCTCCTGGGACTCATTCCCATCACGGCAGGACTCGCCGTGCTCCGTCTGCTGATCTGGGGTGACTTTCTCGTATTCATCTCTCCGGTACACCCGGAGGGAGTCGAAGCGCTGGCGAGGATTTCGCTTGCGGGCTGGTCGCCCGTGAGTCTGCTTCTTGGTATCGGGGCCGCGATAGCCGGTTGGGGCACGGCGTTCTATTTCCATGTTTTTCCGTCCCATCCCTCGGCATGGTGGGCGGAGCGAAAAAAATCGCTTTACCTATTCTTTCTAAATCAAGGGTACTTCGATCAAGTCTACGAGACCATGATCATCCGCCCGTACCTGCAATTCGCTTCGTGGCTCTGGCAAAACCTGGATGTGCGGCTTATCGATCGGCCCGCGAGCGGGCTTGCAAACGCATTGTTCAGGATGGCGACAGGACTCTCCAAAGTCGTGGGTGTCAAGAAGACCGGTAACGACGATCCTTTGTACCGGCATGGGGGAGCTGTACCGCACCATGCCTCCGACCCCAGATTTCTCCGCATTCTCCTGGTGCTTCTCGTGGTGCTTCTCGTTCTGATTGAGGGAATCGAGTTCGTGTTCTCACTGATGATGACATGAAAGGGCGCGCATGGAGAATTCGTTCTTGGTTTCCCATCTAGTAAGCTGGATTGTCCTAACCCCTGCTATCGGGCTCGTCATCGTGGGGCTCCTCCGCCAGGCCGAGACCATTCGCTGGGCGACGCTCGGAATTACCTTGATCGCCCTTGGGCTCACGGGGGGCTTGTGGGCAAATTTTGACAATGCGGCCAGCGGATTGCAGATGGTAGACCGCGTGCAATTGCCGCTTGTCACATTTAAGTTTGCGGTCGGCATCGACGGCATCAGTTTGCCGCTGGTCTTTCTCGCAACATCAATCATACCGTTGTGCGTCCTGGTCTCTTGGAAAATCGATAACACGAAGGCCTTCATGATGCTGCTCCTGTTGGTGGAACTGGCCGTAACAGGCGTGTTCACCGCACTGGACGCCTTCCTCTTTTTGGTCTTCTGGGAAATCGCGATGATTCCCATGTATTTCGTGATCGCGTTTTGGGGAGGCCCCAAGCGGATTCACGCGGCGATCAAGTTCCTCTTGTTCAGCGTGGCCGGGAGTCTGCTGCTCGGTCTTGGGATTGAGGCGCTACACCACTTCGGGGGCACCTATGACCTGCTGGCGCTAAGGCAGATGGAGTATGCGCCGAAGGTCCAGTTCTGGATCTTCCTGGCGTTGTTCCTGGGGTTTGCCATCAAGGTCCCCATGCTGCCCGTTCATGGCTGGATCGCCGACGCTCATGGAGAGGCGCCCGCTGTGGGGCACGTCATTCTTTCCGGGCTCCTGCTCAAGATGGGCGCCTACGGGCTTATACGGTTCTGCATCTCAATATTTCCCGAGGCCTCGGCGTCGTTCGGCCCGCTCATCCAGGGGCTTTCCGTGCTGGCCATTCTCTACGGCGGAATTGTAGCCATGGCGCAAAGCGCGATCAAGCGATTCATCGCCTATTCCTCCGTCGCGCATATGGGGTTCATCACCTTGGGAATCTTTGGGTTGAACCAGCAATCGATCCAGGGGGCCGTTTTTCAGATGGTCAGCCACGGTATGACTTTGGGGACCTTATTCCTTGCAGCCGGGATGTTGTATGACCGGACGCATAATCCGATCATCCGAGCGTATGGCGGGCTGCAACAGGTGATGCCGAAGTTCGCAGCGCTTTTGACCATCTTCGTCATGGCATCCATCGGCTTGCCGGGGACGGGAAGTTTCGTCGGGGAGTTTATGATCCTGGTCGGCACCTCCCATCACAGCTATCTCCTCGTCCTACTCGCGCTTATCGGTATCGTGGTAGGTGCCGTGTATATGCTCTGGATGTTTCAACGTATGGTGCTGGGGCCCGCTACCCCATACGTGTCCACCTTGCCGGATCTGACTCGCCGCGAGGTGGTGGCCGTCATACCGATGGCGGTCGTCGTGCTTGCCATCGGTCTTTACCCAAACATGCTACTGGATCCGATACAGGCGAGCGTCGCCACCCTCGTGCAGAACTTCGCGCAGGTGCAGCCGCTCCGGATCGTGGCCCTGTTCACCGCGCCATGACCGTCCACGCGCGTCTCGTCATACGCCGGGTCCGTGCAACATCCAAGTGTTTTGGCAAGGTGAGACAGGCTCCATCGACCTTGATGAACAACGGTGTCTGAAAAAGGAGCAGGGTATGCGTGTCGTCGTGGCAGTCGATCGATCCGATCCGACATTCAAGCTGGTGCATGCAGTCACTCGACTCTACACCCCGGTTGAGCTCACGCTGGTGCATGCGGTCGATCACGGGCTTGCGCAGTATCCGGATAGGGGGCCTATAGGTCGAGGACTGGCTCCAGAAGGGCTGCGTCCCCTACTGGACTCCGGTCACAAGTTCCTGGAACAAGCGGCGAAATCCGTTCCGCCTGAATTGAACGTCGTGGTCAAGCAGGTGTGCGAGCTGGGGAACGCGGCGCGCGTGATCATCAATGCCGCGCAGATGGAGGCGGCCGACTTGATCGTCACAGGCTCGCGCGGGCTCAGTAGCGAAGAGAGAGAGTTCACCGTCGGCAGCGTCTCCGACCGGATCGCAAGCCATGCCCCCTGTTCGACGTTGGTCGTCAAACACATACCGGAACAGATCCGTCGCGTGCTAGTCGCCGTTAATGGGATCGACGACGCCGCACAAATCCAACGCTGGCTCTTGGCCAACCCCTTTCACGATCCGGTCGAGATGACCGTGCTGCATGTGGTGCCGACGCTCAAGGCGTATCGCAACGATAGCTCATTGGCCCATCATGATCGGTTTCATGAGAATTTGCATGAGGATTCGGTGAGCTGGGGACAAAAACTGGTGGATAAGGTCGCGGCAAAGCTCAGCGCGACACCTGTCCAGGCCCCGGCTGGAGGGCGCTACAGGGCACATGGCCAAGTTTCCAGTGGCGATCCCCCTGAGGTCATCGTCAAGGAATCGGCCCGGCAGGATCTCGTGATTATGGCATCCCATGGCTTTCAGAGCGCGGTCCGGTTCATCTCCGGGAGCGTCGCTCGGAAAGTCCTCCACCGCGTCGCCGTCCCCGTCCTGATCATCGGATAAGAGGATGTATCAGAAAGAGGGCGGGCGATATCGTCAACGTAAGTCACAGTAGAAGGAGCCGTTATGTCATCAGAAAAAGGTGCAACGAAAGTTGAGGCTGCCGGTCCTGCTCCTCTAGACTTTCTTCCAGGGCTGAAACAAAACGCAAAATCGGACGTCATCTCCGGCTTTATTCTATTTCTGATTGCCCTGCCGTTGAGTCTCGGCATTGCCATTGCTTCTGGTGCGCCACCCATCGCGGGCGTGATTGCCGGCTTCATCGGCGGCATTCTGGGTGCTCTTTTGGGAGGCTCCTACGTCACCATTAACGGCGCAGCAGCCGGCCTGATCGCTATTGTGTATGGCGCGGTACAAGCGATGGGGGCCATGCCCGACGGCACCGTGAATGTCGAGGCAGGCTTTCGATACGCGCTGGCTGTCGGTGTGATCTGCGGTGGTCTCCAAATTCTTATGGGTCTTGCCAAGCTGGGCAAGCTCACCAACATGTTTCCGTTGAATGTGGTGCACGGCATGTTGGCTGGGATCGGCATCATCATCATGTCCAAGCAGATCCATTCACTGCTGGGCGTGACCTTCTCCGGTAAGATGATTCCGACGATCCTGGCGATTCCCTCCAGCTTCGCCAATCTGGTTCCCAGCGTGGCCTTGATCGGTGCCCTGAGCTTGGCCATCATGATCGCTTGGCCGTATCTTGGGAAAATCGGCAAACTGATGCCTGCGCCGATGGCGGTGATCTTGGTCACCGTGCCGTTGGCTCAAATGCTCAATATCGGTCCGGAGTTTCTCGTCAAGGTACCGCTGGATTTCATGGGGTCTTTCCAGGGCCCTGACTGGGGCATGGTCGGCACAGGCGTGTTCTGGAAATTCGTCGTTACCTATACGCTCGTGGCCAGTCTGGAGTCGCTCTTGACGGCCGCCGCCATGGATCAGATGGATCCGTGGAAGCGGCGCTCCAATATGAATCGGGAGCTGCTCAGTAAAGGCACTACCAATATGCTATCCTCATTCATAGGCGGCCTCCCCATGATCGCGGAAGTGGTTCGGAGTTCGGCGAACATCATGAACGGCGCCCGCACTCGCTGGTCCAACTTCTTCCATGGGTTCTTCCTTCTTCTGGCCGTCGCACTCTTCCCTGGAATCCTCAACATGATTCCCCTGGCGGCGTTGGCCGGCATGCTGGTGTTCATCGGCTTCCGTCTGGCACACCCCAAAGAGTTCATGCATGCCGCGCATATCGGCAAAGAAGAAGTGGCCTACATGGCGATCACGACCATTATCGTGGTGGCAGTAGATCTGCTGTGGGGTGTTATTATTGGGTTCGTGATCGCGGTGGTGACCAATGCCATACGCGGTGTCCGGTCGCCGAAAGCCGACGCCGTTGTGGAAGAACGCGGCGACGCGCTCACCCTGAAGCTCAGAGGTGCGCACGGCTTCATCAATTTCGTTTCGATGCGCGACCAGCTGGATAAGCTTCCTCCCGGCAAGAAACTGACGATCGACTACAGCGGGGTGAGCTACATGGATCACACGGTGAATGAGCGTTTCCACCTGTTCAATGGTGAATACGCCCTTACCGGCGGCAGCGTGACATCCGTCGGCAAGGAGGGACTCAAGCTCACCTCGCACAGCGACGTGTCTGCGCTGATGCGAGGCTCGTGGAGGGTAGAATCCAAGAGATCAATCGCGTCGCCATTGACGATCGAATTGCCGGAGGGTGCGTTCTCGGCCTTGCGTCGCTCCCCTCAGGAGTTCGCGAAAGAGATGCGCATCGCGGCGGCTATCCAGTGGTATACGCAGCAGCAGATTCCCCAAGAGGCGGCGGCGGAAATTGCTGGATTGAGCCGGGCGGAATTCCTCGACGAACTGTCTCTACGGCGCGTGCCTGCCTCTCAGGTTACGCTGCCGGAATTAGTCAAAGAAATCGAGCGTGCCGGTAAGTGATGTCTGGGTTCCCACTGCACCGCCGGTCATCCTCTGGGGGAAAATCCGTCGGTTGGATCTGCTGGAGAGTCCGGCTGCCAAGGCAGTCGTGCCAAACGCCGTTTTTCTTTACCATCCAGGCTGGGATCGGCGAGCACAGGCGGTACGGAGCACGGCAGATTGGGCTGCACCTCGCCGGATGGCTGATCTGCCGATCTCCTTGTCCATTGAACGGTGGGATTTGGGGCCGGGCGAGTCACAGGTGATTGCGCAGTGGTGTGTCCTATCCCAGCAGCCTAGGGATAACCATCCGCCGGGAGTCTCTCGTGGTTTAAAACGAGGAGGTGCGAAGAACCACCGAACGTTTCTGATCAGCGCAGCACCAGCACGGAGCAGTCAGCACAATTGACAACCTCTTCCGATACGCTGCCCAGCAGGAAACGGCTAAGTCCTTTCCGCCCATGGGAACCTACCACGATAAGGTCGTGGTTCTTTCCTACCTCACAGATCGTCCTGACGGGATCACCGACGAGGACATTAGTCGACACCGTGAAGTGCGGACCGGCCACAATCTTGGCTGTATCGTTTACGACCTGTTCAGCCTGTTGCCTAGTTTGCCTAGAAACAACATCGCCTTCGACGACTGCATGTTCGCTGATATGCTGTGCGGAAATGACCTTGAGGATGGTGACTTTAACGGGGTTCTTAAAGGGGTGCGCAGCCAGCCACCTGTGCACACGAGTCGCATCCTCCACGTCTTGCACTGCGAGGAGAACACGGGCGACGGGGCGAGCATCTCCTTTCACGATCAAGGTTGGAACCGTTGAATGGGTTTCGCCACAAGTTGAAACACTGCCGAGGGAGCCTTCCGCGAGCCGGTTGAGATTGCGAGTGCCCATGACGACGAGGTCGGCCTTTACTTTAACGGCACAGTCGAGGACAGAGGTGGCTAGATTCTGAACCTCGACCATCGAGCGAATAGAGGAAGTCTCAGCCGGAATCAGGCCACGGCACCGTTCCACGACTTGGCGACCAATCTCTCTCAAGGTCTGACGGAACTCGTCGTACCCTTTAGTCAACTCAATCTGGGCCCCGTGTACAAGCACGACATCGTCTAAGTGGTAAAGTAATCCGATTTGCGCCACCGCTTCAGAGGATTGTTTTGAGAAATCCATGCCGATTACTGCTCTCATTGTTGCCTCCTTCGGACCCCAACGCATAATGCTTCTTCTCGTCGCCGTATACAAATCATGGTCGGTCTCATAATTGAACCGTCATTGGAATGACACGGATTTCCTACCAGTCTATAGCAAGCGCGGTGCCACTGAAATAACTAGCGGCAACCCATTTCAAATGTAATTATTCAGTAGTTTCTAGTAGTTAGAGCGCAGTGCAGATTGAGATCAGGAAAGGCTGTGTGCCAGATTGGCATGGTGTGCCACAAGAGCACAGATGGCTGAAGAGCAAGGAATGAGCGGCACTCTAAAGCGCACGATCCTACGCGATTTCATTTGTGCTTGACCTAGTCTGTATGTATCGGCGTGCGCGGCAATGAGTGAAGCGAGTGAGGCTTCCACAGATCTTTTCAGCAGAGACGACGGCGGAACCACGCTTCTGATCAGGGTCCGACAGTACCCTGAACGTCGAATTCAACGGAAGCTTAAATTTATTCGGTCCTATATCGCTCGAGGAGGCGGTACAGTGTCCGCCTGCTGATACCAAGCAGGCGCGCCGTTCGTTCTTTATTACCATGAGTAGACTCCAGCATTTTGAGCACCTGTTCCCGTTGTAGCGCCTTCAGAGTTCCGGGGAATATAACCTCCTGGTGAGAATTCCCGCTTTTGTTCTGCAGCACTGCAGGTGGAAGATCATCGACGGAGAGAATCGCATGTGAGGCCAGCGTCACGGCACGTTCAACGACATGTTCTAATTCACGCACATTCCCCGGCCAGGAGTAGCGAACGAGCGACTTCATAGCGGTGGACGAAAAAGACGTGACAGGAACTTCCTTCTGATCACCGTACCGTGCGAGAAAATATTCGGCCAACAACGGAATGTCTTCAGGCCGCTCCCGGAGTGCCGGCATGAGTACCGTGATGGTGTTCAACCGGTAGAGCAGGTCTTCACGAAATCGGCCGGTAGCCACCAGGTCGGCGAGATTCAGGCGAGAAGCTGCGATAATTCGTAAATCCACCCGCGCGGACTCATTGCTTCCAACCCGTCGGATTTCTCCCTCTTGGAGAACACGTAAAAGTTTGGCTTGTCCTGCCGGAGAGAGATCGCCCACTTCATCCAAAAAACACGTGCCGCCGCTTGCTTCCTCGAGTAATCCGCGTCTCGTTGTATGTGCGCCGGTGAACGACCCCTTGGCATGACCGAAGAGTTCACTTTCGAGCAGGGAATCCGGAATGGCACTACAATTGATGGCAACAAATCGGTTGGCCGCACGCGTGCTGTTGTCATGGATTGCGCGAGCGATGAGTTCCTTGCCGGTGCCGCTCTCACCCTGTATCAAAACCGCTGTCCGACTGCGAGAGACCTTCCCGACGAGCTTGAAGACCTCAACCATCTTTTTGCTTTGTCCGATCAAAGAGGCGGCTCGCGGTCGTTCACTGAACGCCTGCTGGAGCGAGCGATTATCTTCTATCATTCGCCGATACTCGACGGCTCGCTTCATGGTCAGGATCAGTTCATCGAGATTCACCGGTTTGGGGATGTAATCGAACGCACCTTGTTTCATGGCTTGGATTGCAGTGTCGACGGAACCAAACGCGGTCAAGAGGACGATGGGCATCTCCGGCATGGTCTTGTGAAGCGAGTCCAAAAGGTCTAGCCCCGAAAACGGGACCATGCGGATATCACTCAATACGGCATCATAAGCTACCGTATCAGCCTTGTTTAGAGCCTCCATTCCAGCAGAGGCGATCTCCACTTCGAAACCGGCTTGGCTTAGGGCCTCTGCGAGCATCTCCCGATTCCGCTCGTCGTCATCTACGACGAGAATTGAAGGCAGGCCATTCAGTGACATCTTCGATCCTCCCCTCCTTCCAAATAGGCAGATCGACAGTGACTTCCGTTCCCTGTCCCACCGCACTTTTCACGGAAAGCCGGCCGCCGCTGTCGACCACAACCCGGTGACAAATCGTCAAGCCAAGTCCGGTTCCACCTTGCTCGTGTCGTGTCGTGAAAAACGGTTCGAAAATTCGAGACAAGTGTTCCGGAAGGATTCCATTCCCGGTGTCGGCGATGGTCAAGCGGATCGCTGTGCCATTGACATGAGCACCTTCGCTCACGATGACAGTTCCGGGAAGCTCTGTGCCGCCGGCGACGCGAGTTCGGATCATCAATTCCCCTCCGGATGGCATCGCTTGTTTGGCGTTAGAAACCAGGTTGAACACCAGTCCGTGCAAGGCATTAGGGTCTCCGGCGACCAGCGGGAGATCGTCTTGCAAGTCGGTCTTAACGGTAACGTGTCGCCTAGTCATTCCCGGTGAGAGCAGCGACAGCACCTCGTGAATCGTACTATTGAGATTCAAGGGAGTCGACCGGAGGGGCAGGCGGGTCTGATTCAATACCTGTCTGATGATGGTGACCATGCGGTCGACCTCGGATTGGATGATGGCAAGATGTCGCTGCCGCTTCGAGAAATCGTCAGCGTGTTTGAGCATTTGTAGATGACCGGAGAGGGCATTTAAAGGGTTGCCTAATTCATGCGCCACTGTTGCAGACAACTCACCCAGAGCCGCCAAGCGCTGGCTGCGCTCGATCGCGATCCTTGCTTCGACCAGTTCAAGGTTCGCTTGCTGCAGTTCCTCGGTCGCGTCAGCAACCCGCTTCTGAAGCGTCTCGTTGAAATGCCGGACCTCTTCGAGAAGGCGATCCTTTTCTATCCCATCTTCCCTCACACAACGAAGCATACGATTGAATTGGGATGCCACCTCTTGGATCTCGGTAGGGCCGGTGACCGGTGCATGAACAGATGGATCTCCTTCTTCAACCTTGCGCATGGCGGATAGTATTTGGTTCACGGGACGATGGATTCTGTACCGAACCAGCAACAGGAATGTTAACGATGTAACAACGCCGACTCCGAGGCCGAACACTTTTGTCAGTCCGATTTCCTGCTTCAGGGCGTCGAATTCCTTTATCGAATATAGACCGCGCAAGGCACCAACGACCCTGTTGTCGACTATAATCGGGGCTGTAATGCGCCAAGCTCGCTCCTCTGGTGAATCATCGGGCTGCATCACAGAACGACCGGCTCGAATCTCTGCCAGTTCCTGCAGGTCCAGCGTTCGTGGAGCTGTGTTTGGATCAGTACTAAGTATGAGCGAAGCGGATTCGGACGTGATCTCATACACCGAGAGGCGTTTGATCCCTGGTCGAAGTTCGAGAACCTCCTTGATAAGTTCCTCCATAACCGTAAGATCTCTGATTCCGCCGGTCTTGCCGATCATGTTGCCGACAAACAAGGCGGCTCGTAGAAACCCTCCTTGCCGATCCTCGGCTTCAGCACGGTCAACGATCCTGCTTTCCAGAAATACAATGACGATGATCGACAAGACGATGAGGATGGCGCCCGTGATCGTAACCCAGGCCATGATGCCGTCTATCTTGGACCACCGTCTACACATCTCTCCCTCGCTAAAGTTGTCCCCCAAGCATCGTCCCATCATAATACTATTTAATGTGTCCCATCGAATCGCCATAACTCTCGGCAATTTGGAGGACGCCCTTAACACGATCTTCGAGCGTAAGCTCCCCGGTCAAGTCGACACAGCCAAGGGAGAACTTCTGGCCTCGAGTTGAGCCCGATACGTGGGGGGCGGTAGGCCTGCCAGCGCGTCATGGGGCCGTTCATCGTTGCAACTCTGCAACCCTACCGCCCTGATCCGGCTTGCCCGGTTGGATGTGCCACAACTGAATCGTCCGTTCCGCACACCAGGTCAGGAACTGCCCGGCGATGAATTCCGGACCATTGTCGAGCCGAATCGCCTGGGGCCGCCCCCGCCAGCTCACCACTTGCTCCAGCACACGAATGACCCGCTCGGCCGGGAGCGACGTATCGATCTCGATGGCGACGCCTTCGCGCACCTCTTTGTCCAGCACATTCAACGTCCGGAACCGCCGGCCTCCGTAGACGGTGTCGCTCATAAAATCCACCGCCCACACCACATTGGGCTTCAGCACCACGGTCAGCGGCTGACGGCCTTCCGTCGTTCAACGGGCGTCAGAGCGACTTTTCAATCAGGGCCTTCATCGCCGCATTCTCGAGCGACAGGTTGGCCTACATCCGTTTCAGGCGGCCGTTCTCGTGTTCCACTTCCCTCAGCCGTTTCACGTCGGAGGCCTCCAACCCACCATACGTGGCTGTCCACTTGTAGTACGTCGCGGAGCTGATGCCCTAGGTTCGCCCGATCGCATGGACGGGGCGACCGGCATCGGCTTCTTTGAGAATGGACACGAGCTGCGTTTCGGTGAACTGTGACTGGCGCATGGAACCCTCCCGGCTACGGTGACTATTGTGCCAGAAAGTTCTCCGTATGAACCGTCTCAGTCGAGGGGGAGCGTACGCTATGAATACGGTCGTTTGCCAACGAACTGCCAGACCTCTTTGCTGTGCAGGCTTGTCGTTCTAAGTCCGAGATCTCACTTCTTTTTCCCGAAGTATTCCTGCCGGCTGACGGCCACATCAGTCACAAACATGACACCGGAGTGCCGTTCGAAGAGCGGGCGAAGCCCTGCCAGAATAGGCTCCACCTTTTCTTCCGGCACGACGGTCATGATGATCTCCAGGCTCTCCTGTTCGCTGAACATGAAGTGAGCCTCGCGCACGCTATGGTGGCCCTTCCCGGACACATTTCCGATGATGGTATAGCCGGTGGCCTTGACTCGGTCGAACACCTCGGTGACGAACGCCCGGTGTTCTCCGGCGACGATCACGCGAATTTCCTTCATCGGATGCAATGCAAAACTCATCAATACGCTCCTTTCCGGCCATTGCACAGTGGTTACACATCAGCTTCAGGCTGAGACAAAGCGGGTGGCCCGGCCGCCACCACGATCTCAACCTTGCCGGACCTGTCCAGATTCACTCGTTCCCACGTTCCATCGGGACGGTATCGATACCACACCCGGTCTTCCGGGTCGAGCACGACGAGATGGACCCATTCATTATGATAATAGTGCTGAAGCACTTTGTGCCGTTCGATCAGCTTTTCGATGCGCACTCGAGGCGTTTCAACGATCGTCAGCAAGCGCATCGGCTCATGGTACGGCATGTCCCCGTTCATGACCGTTTGTCTCGCCAACCCCAGTCGTAGATCGCTCCAGGGACCGGACATGATCCCAAAGCGTCCCACCACGTTATGATAGATTTTGCTGCCGCTTCCGTAGACCTCGTTGTCGACAGTTGAGAAGTAATGCTCCATGTTGATCCACTGCGCGACGACTTGGGGGGCCGTGAGCAGCACTTCGAGCAGTCGATTGCTCGGATCTTCCCGATAATCGTACGAATGCAGGAAGACACGTCCGCCCAGGTCCAGTCCTTTCGTCAGCTCCCGCCGTCCGATCAGGAACGACGTATTGTTTGAGAGGCCCCATTCCGGTCTGATTTGGCTCCAGTCCATGCTCCGCCTGCGGACATGCGCCTCGGCCGCCGTCTCCTCGAGAACCTGTTGGACATCAGGGAAACGTGCACAGCGTTCCTGACTGGTGAGCGCGGAGGCTTCTTTGAGGTCTTCCTGGAGTCGGGCGATGTCCGCGCGATGGGTCGGCGGGGCATCTTCGAGGTCGAACAGCACTATGGCATCGGTCGTCGTATCCATTTGGCCGGCGAGAAAATGCGTGTCGGGTGGGATGTCGATTCCCAGATTGGCGATTCGCTCACGGACCTTGGGATTGTTCGCCATCATCGCGAGGGCACGGGCATTGGGCTTGCCTTCATTGCCGCCACAGGCGCCGCAATCGAGCGCGGATTCGTAAGGATTGTTGTCCGACGTGCTCCCGTGGGCGCAGAAGAGGACGAGCCGCGCGAAGTTCCTGGTGAGTCCCATCATGCGCAGAGCCGTGTCGACGGTCAGAACCTGTTCTTCCAGGGTGAAACCGGTTCTGGTGAGCCGTTCTTTGTGTCGTGACGCGGATCGCGTCGTCAGATCGTATTGCCGCCGTAAAATGTCGACAAAGGCGTTGATTGTCTCGAGCGTGAGTCCGGCCTGCTCAATTTCTTCGGCAGCGATCGGCGGCTCCGGGTCTCCTTCCACTGTCAGCGCCCGCTGTCGCAAACCTTCAACGAGCGCGGGCGTGATCCGGGAACTGCGAAGCCCGAGTTGTTCATGCAAGGCCTCCCTGATCGTGGCCTGTTGTTCCGCTTCGAGCATCTCCGCAGTTTCACTCGGGGCCAGCTTGTCTATCGTCAACGTGGTGGCCAGAGAGGGGACGAGCAGCCGTCGCAACCAGGCGGCCAAGCGCTGATAAAGCGCCGGGACCAATGTCTTGCCGAAAATCGGCAGACCGTAAAACCAGCCCAACGATTCCACCATGACATAGGGGGTCACGACATTTTCTTTCAGATCGTGCAGGAGCGTATGACCCGCATGCACCCACTTGGCCCGCGCCGCATGCAGCGATACCTTGTGATCGAGATAGCTGCGCGGAATCTCCCGGACCTCATTCTTCGCCCGCATGATGACCGGGAACTGTTCCGTATCATGCTCCTTCCCCCAGGCCCGATAGCGGATGAAGGCGGCAAAGAAGCCGGCAAAGCCGAAAGTCTGATGCGGTCCGACCGATTCAAGGTGGCGGCGGAACGGTTCCGACCGCACGTCGATGCAGTAGACCGATTGTGAGTGCGGGCGCGCTGTCTCAGAGGGAGCGGGGTTTTCGGTACGTGCGTGCAGGTGTTCCAATAGCTGTTCCCGGTAGCCGGCCTCCAGGGCATTGAGCCATACCGGTCCATGGTCCGATTCGGGGAACGCCTCCATCCAGTCGACGAGTTGCTTGAGGTCCGCGGGGGCACTTTCAACGAGTATGGTTGCATCAATAGTCAACGAATGGGCCAGGGCGAGAAGCCGGCGCGCGGATCCACGGCGAACCGCCGATTGCAGTCGGGGAATGACTTCGGCACGGTATCGTGTGAGGATATTGCTCCAACTTTGCCCCCTCCGATGTGAGAGCCGGTCGACTTCCTCGGCATAGAGGGCGGGCAATCGGCCGGCCACCCGCTGCCGTCGCAGATAATATTCTTCTGGATACTCGCGCATGTAAGCAGAGATGGCCTCGTATCGACCCTGAATGCCAAGATAGTCCTGACAGGCCGCTTGCACGAGTTCCCGTGCGTACCAGAGACGAATCGCCAGAAACTTCACGAGGCCGACCGGGTGAGCTTGTTGCCAGGGGTAGTGACGCTCCTCTCCACGCCACTTGATAAATCCGGCCCAGCCTGGCAGTGCAGTCAATTGTAGCGATAAGTAATCCTGTAGAAGTTCACCAGGAATCCCCAGTGCATCCAGGCTTTCGAGGAGCGCGTCTTCCGGATGGTCCGGCATCTGCCCGATTTTCTTGCTACTGCTTTTGATCCCGCAGGGAGACCATTCGTGGGAGGCCATGGCCCTCCAGGCTTCATACAGACCCTTTTCACGTCCCGGCATGACCCATGTGGCATGACCCTCGTCCAGGAAGGCGCCGCACCACTTGATCATTTGATCGTTGATCTGCTGGACGATTTGTGTGCCGAGCGTGTCGTCGCACCAGTGCGAGAGGGTGAGCCATCGGCAGAGCGCGGATTGATTATCATCGACGACTTTGCGGATTCGATCATCCAGTGAAAAAGGAAGCAGTACACACTCCAGCTTACGGGCGAGTGCGTCGATCAGCGGCCTGTCCGGATCTTCCAACTGATCGTCAAGCGGCTCCATGGCCGGGGCACAAAGTCCATCAGCAAGACAGGCATGCAAGACCGTGCTGTGCGTGACGGTCTGCGATCCGATGGTCACCTGCTTATCGATGACTCGCGACTTGAGTGCGTCACTGAGCTGAGTGGACCGGATTCGGCCGGTCTTGAGGTATTCGCGATACAGATGGCTGGGAAGATAGCCGTTGCCGCCCATGAACTGCTTTCCGCGGTTGACGGCTTCTTCAAACGGCAGATATTCGATGCCATGCAATGGATTGTGGTGGACGAAAGTCCTCATCGGCCAGTACTGGGCGATGACTTCCCCTGCAAGACGGACGACCCCGCGCAATTCCATCCGCCGGGATTCAATCTCAGTCAGGTGCTCTATCGGTTCCATGCGAGAGACTGCTCCGTGGTGGCGGTCATCTTCGGATCCTGATTCGACGAATACAAGCTGATCGGGGCCAAGCCAAGCGCGAGCAAGGCCAGCACCACGATCAGCAGCGAAGTAAATTCGGGATGCCTGAGGTCCGCATAACGTAAATCCGGCCGGCGAGTGCCGAAGAGCAACTGCTGGACCATTTGCATGATGTACCACGAGGCGGCAAGCCACGCCGTGAGCGCGATGAACAGGCCGATCGTTGAAGAGGGCGGGGCCGTCAGCAGCAACCCCATGAATCCAGCGAACACCCCGAAGGGCGGGATTCCCATCGCGGCAAGGCCCAACAGAGAAAACAGGACCGCATATTTCGGCATCACCGCGGCCAGGCCGCTGACGGCCTGCGGGTCGACATCGTCGCCGTATCTCGTGCGGATGACCTGCCAGGCAACCAACAGTCCGCCGGTGGCGAGGCCGACTGCTCCGGCCAATACGGCCGCGCGCGGCGTCGCCGTGTGGGCACCGGCCACAAACCACCAGAGGATGGAAAAGAACGAGACGCTGCCGTAGCCCACCAACAGACGGACCCGCGATTGGGCCAACGCCTTGATTGCGCCGTACAGCGAGCTGGCCAGGGCCAGGAGGCTGACGACCGCGACGAATTCACTCGGCATCGTTGGCATAGCGGTTGCCAGTCCGTGAAGGCCAAGCACGGGCAGCAGCACCACAATGAACGGGGGCAGGCTACCCGGCAGTCTGGTCAGCGCCGTGAGGTACCCGTCATGAAGAGGCATGAGCGGTAACAGAACGGCACAGGTTGCCAGGGATGCCACCGATGAGACGGGCGGTCCTGCCACGAGGGAAAGGCCCGCGCCGACGACACCGACACCGAAGGAACCGATGCCCCACCAGGAGATGGGCCAAAGCGTCGTGTGATGACGGTAGAGGAGGAACATGATCATCAGCATGATCATGATCAGGCTGAGCGGGCCGAACGTATTGCCCCCGGTGAGCACGGCCATTCCCAAACCGAGAAAGATCAAGGTCAGGGTCCAGGCGAGCCGATGGTGCTCGTGCACCGGCTGGCCTAATGTGGCCACCACGGCTGCGATCGGTAGTAAATAGAGCGGTAAGAGACCATCGGGCGGAATCGGAAGCCGGTTGGCCACCACGGCTGTCGCCGCAAGGCTGATGACAGACGAGCCGATGGCACACAGCTTGACACGGTAGGGATCGGACCCAAAAGCCAGACAGACGAGTGCGCCCGCGAACGGAATTCCGGCCAACACCCATGGTATGACCATGTCTGTCATCGGGACCACCCGCGTTCCAGCTTGTCGAGCCGATGAATAAGTTGCGCGGTCATCGAGCTGATCAGCTGATAAAGTTCATCGGCATAGATCCGGTTCAGGAACACCATAAAGAGTCGAATTCTCAGGCCTTCGATCCAGGCCGGTATCCAGACGGTCCGACCGTGGGCACGCATGTAGAGATAGATCCAGCCCATAACCGTCATGAGCGCGGCCATCACGACAATGAGGTCGAAGAGCCAGTCCGGGAGATCGGCGGCTCTGAAATACGACGCCACCTCCTCCGGGTTGGGGTAAAGGAATGCGGTGAACGACTCGACGGCGAACAGGTAGACGAACACGATGAAAAGGAGCGTCAGCAGCATGATGGCCGACACTTTCCACGAAGCCACGGCACGAAGTCGTATGAGCGTCAGGATCGCCTGCGACGAGGTGATCCAGATGAAGAAGAGGATAATGACGGTTCCCTGGGATTCCAGCAAGGGAATGCGCAGGACTCCGTGGGTGACTAACAAGATAAGCAGCGGAATAAATAGTGTCGTCACAAACCCGGTCGACCAAGCCAAGCGAGAAAATCCCGCCTCCTCGGCGGCATGGTCAACATGTGGAAAATGCGGCTCCTGTCGCGCCTTATGAATGATGTTTCCACAATTGAGAAAGACTGTGGCCTTGAAGAGACCGTGCGCGATCAGATGGAACACGGCGAGCGAGAAGGCCCCAAGGCCGCACTCCATGATCATATAGCCCATTTGGCCGATCGTCGAGAAGCCGAGTGTCTTCTTGATGTCGTTTTGGGCCAGCATCATCGTTGCGCCGAGGACGGCCGTCAGGGTCCCGATGACAAAGGCGACGTGTAGGGTGGTTGAGCTCATTCCGAAGAGCGGCGCGAGGCGGTTAATGAGAAAGCCTCCGGCGTTGATGATACCCGCGTGCAGCAATGCGTGGACCGGCGTCGGTGCGAACAGCGATCCCGGCAGCCACAGATGCAGCGGAAACTGAGCTGATTTGCCCATCGCACCGACAAAAAGGAGAAGCGTCACAGCCGTTGCGGCGCTGACATCCATTCCGGGCAGGATCGAAATGGTCACGGGCGTGGCGGCCGCTCTGGCAAACAGCTCCTGGAATTCAAGGGTGCCGTAGAGTTGATACGCCAGGACAATACCGGCAAGAAATGCTGTATCGGCAACACGCAGCAGCGTGAACGTCTTGAACGCGCCCGTCAACGTGGCGGGGTGAACATGGTTGTGCGCGAGCAGGTAGAGCAGGTAGCTCAAGATTTGCCAAAAGAGAAACAACATCATGAGATTGCCGCTCGAGACCATGCAGATCAACACGAAGTCGGTCAGGCAAATCAACGCGAGATACCGGCGCGCATGGCCGTCCTGGTACATATACCTGGTCGAGTAGCAGTAAATAATGATGCTGACGCCCGTGATCAGCGTCATCATGACCGCGCTCAGCCGGTCAACGTAGAAACCGATGGGAATAATGAAAGAAGTGACGGAGGCCGGATCGTAGAATCGAATCGTGATGGGACTCTGCGATGAGACCAGGGTCAGGACGCCTATGGCGCCCAGGAATGCCAGACCGACGGGATAGGCGGCCGCTTTCGCGCGGGTGAAACGCGACGTCTCACCGCCGATCATCACGATGCCGGCGGCGGATAGGAGGAGTAATGGAACGATGAGTACCAGCGACACGAGCACGTCATTTCTCCGGATGGTTGAAAAGCGTTCGTTCTCTTTCTGTCAGGCGATGGGCACACCTCCCGCCACGGCGGCGTGGTACCATTAATACGGGTTCACCGCATTCGTCAAGCGGCGGCACACCGCGGTCTCTTACTCACGCGCCGTAGTGGACGACGCGCCGGGGTCATCCGGGAAGCGGCAATCTCTACTCCGCCTGGCCATTGTCGGTGTCGGTCAAAGCGAACGTTCCCGGGCGCGCTTATCCAGGCGCTGAATGACGGCGGTCAGAGTATGTCCCACTCGATGTAGGATCGCGTCGATATAGAGTCGATTGAGAAACAGCACATAGAGCCGGATCCGGACGCCGTTGATCCACGATGGCACCCACACGGTACGGCCATGGGTCCGCATGTACAGATAGATCCAGCCCCCAACCGTCACCAGCGTCGACACCGCGAGGAGGAGGTCAAAGAGCCTATCCGGGAGGTCGCCGGCCTTGAAGTATGAGGCCACCTCTTCCGGATTGGGGTAGAGAAATGCGGTGAACGATTCGACGGCAAACAGATAGACAAACACGATGAACAAGAGGGTCAGCAACATCGCTGCAGATACCTTCCAGGACGCGACGGCCCGCAATCGGGTCAGCGTGAGAATCGCTTGCGAAGACGTAATCCAGATGAAAAACAGAAAGATGACGGTGCCCTGGGATTCTAACAGCGGAATCCGTAACACACCGTGAGTCACCAGCAGGATCAGCAATGGGATCAGCAGGGTCGTGAGAAATCCTGTCGTCCAGGTGAGGGGCGAGTAACCTTCTTTCTCCGTCTTATGCCCTGAATGGGGAAGCAAAGGTTCCTGTCTCGCTTTGTGTATGACATTTCCGCTGTACAGAAACACCGTCGCCTTGAACAGCCCGTGGGCGATTAAATGAAAGACCGCGAGCGAAAAGGCACCCAGACCACATTCCATGACCATGTAGCCCATTTGGCCGATGGTCGAAAAGCCGAGCATGTTCTTGATGTCGTTCTGCACCAGCATCATGGTTGCGCCGAGGATGGCCGTCAGCGTACCGATCACGAGGGCGACGTGCAGCGTGGTCGAGCTCATCCCGAAGAGCGGAGCCAGGCGATTGATGAGAAAGCCCGCGGCGTTGATGATGCCCGCGTGCAGTAAGGCCGTCACGGACGTGGGGGCATAGAGATACCGGGGAAGCCAACCGTACAGTGGAAACTGGGCGGACTTACTCATTCCGCCGACTAGGAGCAGCAGGGTGACCGCCGTCGCGCCGTTCAATTCGACACCGGAGAACAGGGACACGGTGACGGTGGATTGCGCGGCCGCGGCAAACAGATCAGGAAATTCCAATGTGCCGTACAGCGAGTAAGCCAGCACAGTCCCGCCCAGGAAGGCGACGTCACCGACCCGCAAGAGCGTGAAGGTTCGAAAGGCGCTTTTCAGCGTCTCCTGGTGGCTATGATTGTGGACGAGGAGATAGAGGAGGTAACTCAACAATTGCCACAGCACGAACAGCATCAGCAAGTTCGCGCTGGACACCAGGCAGAGGAGGACAAACACGGTCAGCCCGATCAAGGCGAGATACCGGCGCTCGTGCAAATCCTGGTACATATACTCTACGGAATAGGTGTAAATGATCGTACCGATGCCGGAGATCAGTACCATCATGACCGCGCTGAGCCGATCGATGTACAGGCCGATCGGGACGGCCAACACAGTGGACGCGCCCGGATCGTACAGTCGGAGCGTAATCGGGCCTTCCGCGGCCACAACAAAGAGTGCGGCAATGGCGCCACAGAAGGCTGCGCCGATCGGCCAGGCGGCGATCTTCGCGCGGGCGTGGCGCGTGGCCTCGCTACCGACGCCCACGATAAGGGCGGCGATCAATGGAAGCAGCGGTACGAGCAACACCGCGGACATCATCACCTCAAAGCTCTGAAAACACAAAAGCCAACCGCCCGCTCGATGCCGGATCGAGACAGGTTCGGTTGGCTTGTACTGCGACCGGCCTCTCGCACGAACTGCCGGTCACCCTACGACCCGTGATACAACCACTCGGCGCCCTGCCCGTCCTTGGTAATCGTGAGGACGTGCAACATCGCCAGTCTGTAAGTACGCGTCCATCAATAATATGTCTGCCCGATCAGCGTCAAGCGCGAAAAGGTGAATCAGGTCTTAGAATCGGAAGGGTATGGCCCGAAAGACCCATGACCGGAGGGTGGTTGAGCCTAAAGGGTGACGATTGTGCTTGTTCGCTCGAGTATGCGACTCGTATAATCCCGCCCTAGAAAGGCCCAGTCATGGAAAATGCCATCCGCAACGCCATCATCAAGTTCGAGCAGGAGTTCATGGGCCGTGGCCCCGACGACGTGCGGGCCTCCATTGTCCGTGATTTAGTCGTGGTCCGGTTAAAAGGGGTGCTGACTCCGGCCGAACGGCAGCTGGCAAAAACTGCGGAGGGCGTCGAAATGGTGAAGCAGCTGCGGCAGAACTTGATCGCACAGGGCCGTGACAAACTGAGCGAGCAGGTCGGTGAAATCGCGAAGGCCAAGGTCCTCGGGGTGTTTACCGACATCGATGCGCAGTTGGGGGAACAAGTCTTCGTCTTTACGTTGGATCGGGAGCCACTCAGCGGAGCGCGGTAGGGAAACGGCGTGCGAAGGAAAACCTCGTACTCCCATCGCTTGAAAGCGGCGCGCTGGACCAGGCATCCTTGCGGCATGGCCGAACGCGCACTCGAAACCCTCTCATTCGAGAATACCTAAACAAGGCTGCCTGAGGCCTTCCATGCCAAACTCAACCCGACGCCCTTCTCCGAGGAGCCGTACCTTCTCGTCTTCAATATTGCCGCCGTGGCGCTGATCTGCGCAGGAGGCGGTCACTGGAAGAGTGAGGGTGATCTGATTCTTCAACCATCTTCCCGCTTCGGTCCCATTGCATTTCCCTTTGATCACGAAGGATGAGAGGTTCTAGCGCGCCGGGGCCTCGGATGGTGGTGCAACAGAAGACGTTGTGACTGGCGGATCACCGCGTTTGGGAGTGGGGTGCCAGCCCATGACCGCCTGCAGCACCAAGAAGCTGATGATATACGCGACCACGACATGCCAGCCGTGATACACCCAGCGGCCGACGTTCTTCGCATCCGGATACATGTTGGACAAGGCCACGCCGGCCGACGAGCCGAACCAGATCATTGAGCCGCCGAACCCCACCGTGTAGGCGAGTATGCCCCAGTCATAGCCGCCTTGTTTCAGCGCGAGCGCGGTGAGCGGGATGTTGTCGAACACCGCGGAGATGAACCCGAGCCCCATCGCCGATTGCCAGGAGGCGACCGGCAATTTTTCCACCGGCATCATCGAAGCGCAGGTGACCAGTGCGAGCAGAAAAATCGTACCTTTGGTCGCGCCGGGTAACAGACTCCAATCCGGTTTGCGTAACGGCGCCGAGACCAGGATCGCCAGTGCCACGGCTACGCCGATGAAGGGGAAATGATCAGCAATCTCGGGGTGTACCAGATTGATGTACACGTTGGTGGAAATCGCCGCCACCAAAATGAACCCCACAATACCGACGCGGCCCCAGTCCACATGCGCGCCACCGGGCTTATAGGCCATCAAGGGCGAATACTTGTTCTGCTGCAGCGCAGCCGGGATGCCGAACAGGACCAGTGCGACCACCGCGGCGACATACGCGTGGAGTACGTCAATCGGGCTCACTCCGTCGATCCACATCATTGTGGTCGTGGTGTCGCCCACCACGCTGCCCGCACCGCCCGCATTGGAGGAGGCGACGATCGCGGCGAGGTACCCGATGTGGACCTTGCCGCGAAAGACGGTGTGCGCCATGGCGCCCCCGATCATTGCCGCGGCGATGTTGTCGAGAAACGAGGACAGGACGAACACCATCGCAAGCAGCGCGAACGCACCCTTCGCTTGTCCCGGCAGGTACTTCGGCAGCACTGCGGGAACATGGCTGTCCTCGAAATGCTTGGACAGCAACGCAAAGCCCAGCAACAGGCACAGCAGATTGGAAAGAATGACCCACTCATGGGCCAGGTGGCCGACCAAGCCCGGCAGGCCATCGCCGGTCTTGAACCCGGTGAACGCCAATTTGTACAACGCGATCGTTCCAAGTCCGGTGAGCGCCACCTGCAGCGTGTGGTGGTGGAACAGCGCGACACCAAGCAGCGTGAGGGCGAACAAGATGAAATCGAACGGGATGCCAAAAGCGGTGGGTGGGTCAGTCGCCGCGAAAGCAAACGAGGGGGCGAGCCATAACGCGAACGCGACTCCGGCGATGCCGGCGCGGGACAACGGAATCTTCTGCTCTTCAAGGCGCATCACGCTCCCTCTGCTTCACGTTGATCCGAGCCCATATTCTTCATGAACGCTTCTACTGCAACCGCCGATACGCCGCTGCGACAAGCCGGCTGTGCATTTCATGCAGCCGCGCGGGCAGGCTCGCCCCTCCTGACCCCGATGTACTGATTCAAGTACGCCTCGGTCTCTCGAGGCTCCGCGTGCCCGTCTCGCCTGGCGTCTCGTCGGTTTCGTCACGAACCGTCATGAACAATGTGGGCTTGCGATGCGAAGGAGCGAGCCCGCTACCATCGCAAAGCGGTCGTCGTGCACGCGCCCGATCAGGCGACTGTCGACGAGAAGTTTATTGAATTTCCGGGGGCATGGAATGGCGGTTGGGGTCCCATCCCCAACTTTGCCCCGAACCCCCAACCCCCATCGTCAGCTGAGAGAACGATTGTTCGTTTTGCGGTGGATCTGGAATTGTCGGACGGGGATCGTCAGTGTCCCGCCGAATGAGAGATCCAGAGGTCGTGGTTCGAAGTGACAACCGGACGATCCAGATACACCGAAAATCCAAACAAAACCAGAAGCTACACAGGCAGATGAGTGAAAATCAAGGCAAACTTTCCAGGGAGCATGCGTCGAAGACAACTCGGTGAGATTTCCGGCATGCGCTTCACTGATGATGCAAGGGGGACATCAGCATCACCCGGTTTTCCGTTCAATGAGCGCGCGTAGCTTGAAATGTTGCGTTGAAACCCGAGTCATTTGACCAGCGTGACGGGGACCTGGGTCAGATGGACGACCTTGGTGGTGACCGAGCCCATCACGAGTCCGGCAATACGTCCGAGTCCACGCGATCCCATGACAATTTCGCCGGCTCCAACTGCTTTGGCGCACTCCACAATCTTTTCGGCGGCATCGCCTTCTTCCGTACTGCTGGCAAACGCCACGCCCGACGAGCGCAGCATTTGCTCGGCCGGTTCGAGAATCTCGCGATTATGCTGCGCCGCCATTTCGGCTGCTTTCTTGTCGCCCACGTAGACCTGGATTTCGCCGTAAACGCGAAGCGGAGGGTGCACAGTCACGAGATGCACGCGACTTTGTGGTTTGTCGCGTGCGCGCTCAACAGCAAGATGTAGTGCGCGCATCGCGCTCTCCGAGCCGTCGAACGGAACCAAGATAGTGTTAGGCATAACGGCCTCTTTCAAGCCAGTGGCGACCAATTAAAGAATATCGCTACATCCTATATCTCGCGGATTCAAGTAGCCAGTGCATAAATTCACCGACGGCGTGGTTGTCCCGGCCCTCTTACAGCAGTTCTTTGCTCGGAGACTGCAGACGGGCAAGACGTTCCGGGCAGGGCTTGTCGCAGCCGGCATCGCACTCCAGACCAATGCGGTCAAGGCCGCCACAACTGCCGGCGATCGGACGGCGACCGGCCAGGACACCCACTGCCATCGCCAGAATCGCAATACCCATGACGAGAAAGGTCACCAGGAAAATAGTCATGACAGCTCCTGTGCACGGTACCGTTCGAAGGCGCAACAGACCTGCTCCTCGAATTGTCCATCACGTTCGATCACGAAGAGGACGGGAAGATTAATCCGTTCCGCGATGGCCATGCCACGCTCAGGCCCCAACACCTGAAACGCGGTGGCCCAGGCGTCGGCTCGCATACTGGTATCCGCCAGCACCGTCACCGACACCAGATGATTATCGACCGGCCAGCCGGTGGCCGGATCGATGGTATGGGAATAGCGTCGCCCGGCGATTTCAAAAAAATTCCGGTAATTGCCCGAGGTGGCGAGCGCGATGTCGCTGAGGGCCAGCATCGTCTGCACCGAGCGTTCGCCGGGCAACGGTTTCTCAATCGCGATCCGCCAGGGTGTATCGTGCTCCTTGAGCCCGCGGACCCGAATCTCGCCGCCGATCTCAACCATATAATGTTCAATGCCGTGCGCGGTCATGAGTTCAGCAACCCGGTCCACCCCGTAGCCCTTGGCGATGCCGGAAAGATCCAGGAAGACATCAGGGCGGTGCTTGCGTATCGCCGGTTGAGTGCCACGGAGCGTGACTTTATCGAGACCGCTGCGTGTGCGCGCGGCGGCGATGTCGTGATCAAGCGGGATGCGGTCCGGATGAAACTCGGGCCCGAAGCCCCAGAGATTGACCAGGGGGCCAACCGTGATGTCAAACGCCCCTTCGCTCTGGGCCCCGATCTCGAGCGCGGCTTTGAGCACGGCATGCAGGGAAGCGGATGCGGACACCCAGTCGGTGGTATGCAGACGGTTCAAACGCGACAGCTCCGATTCCGGGTCATAGGTAGACATGGTGTGATTGATTTCGGCCAGCAATGCATCCACTTCGATTTGCATCGCCTTCAATGTCGGAGCATTCTGAGTGGAACGATATTTCACGTTATAGGTGGTTCCCATGGTACGACCACTCATGTGCAGCTCCGGGACAGGCGGTTCAGGACGCAGCAGGCTGAAGCCAACACCGGCAGCCAGCAGAGCAATCAAGGCAATCAACGTACGGGGGCGCGGAACGGAGGGATGCATGGATGGTCATCCTCCGAAGTCATCGAGCATGATATTTTCCCGCTCGACACCCAGATCCAACAACATTTTGATCACCGCGGCATTCATCATCGGCGGTCCGCAGAGGTAGTACTCACAGTCCTCAGGCGCCGGATGGGTTTTCAGGTACTCATTATACAGCACGTTATGGATGAAGCCGGTATAGCCGCTCCAGGCGTCATCCGGGAGCGGATCGGACAGGGCGACATGCCACTTGAAGTTGTCATGCGCTGCGGCCAGCTTGTCGAAATCCTGGACATAGAACATCTCACGCTTCGATCGAGCCCCGTACCAGAAGGACATCTTGCGTGTGGTCTTGATGCGACCCAGCTGATCGAAAATATGCGACCGCATGGGCGCCATCCCTGCCCCCCCGCCGATGAACACCATCTCGTTGTTGGTCTCACGTGCAAAGAACTCGCCGAACGGCCCGGAGATGGTGACCTTGTCGCCCGGTTTCAGTCCGAACAGGTAGGAGGACATTTTACCCGGAGGCACATTTTGCGTGCGCGGCGGGGGCGTGGCAATGCGAATATTGAGCATAATGATGCCACGCTCCTCAGGGTAATTGGCCATAGAGTAGGCGCGCTCAAGGGGCTCATTGACCTTGGACACGAGGTCCCAGAGTTTCAGCCGGTCCCAGTCGCTGCGAAACCTCTCTTCAATGTCAAAATCCTTAAACGAATGCTCATACGGAGGGCAGAAAATCTGGATGTACCCTCCGGCGCGGAAATCGACATATTCATCCTGGGGAAGCTCGAGGACCAGTTCCTTGATGAAGGTGGCCACATTGTGGTTGGAGCGGACGGTACATTCCCATTTCTTGACCCCGAACACTTCGTCCGGAATCACGATCTTCATGTCCTGCTTGACTGCCACCTGACAGGAGAGACGGTAACCCTCACGCGCTTCACGCTTGTTGATGTGAGAGGTTTCTGTCGGCAGAATGACCCCACCCCCTTCGAAGACCTTGACCCGGCACACCCCACACGTCCCACCGCCGCCGCAGGCCGAACTGATAAAAATCTTGGCGTCCCCAAGGACACCGAGTAGCTTCCCTCCAATCGGAGTTTCGATAGATTTCTTGTCGTTGATCGTGATCGTGACGTTGCCGCTGGCCACCAGTTTCGATCGCGCACTCAAAATGAGGACAGCCAGAATGAGGACGATCCCGGTGAAAAACCCGACTCCCAGTAGGATCTCGATCATACGAGGTCTCTCATCAGACTCAGAGTTGAATTCCTGAAAATGCCATGAACCCGAGGGCCATTAACCCGGCAGTGATAAATGCAACGCCCAGTCCCTGCAAACCATCGGGGATGTCGGAATACTTGAGCTTCTCACGCACCCCTGCCATCGCCACGATCGCGAGCGCCCACCCGACACCCGAGCCCACACCATAGGTGACGCTCTCGCTGAAGTTATAGTCACGTTCGACCATAAACAAAGTGCCTCCGAGAATGGCGCAGTTGACGGTAATCAGCGGCAGAAAGATTCCCAACGAGTTGTATAGTGACGGGACGTATCGGTCGAGAAACATTTCCAGCACCTGGACGACCGCCGCGATGACGCTGATGTAGCTGATGAGCCCGAGGAAACTCAGATTCATCTCAGAGAGCCCCGCCCATGCCAATGCGCCATCACGGATCAGATATTGGTAGATCAGATTATTGATCGGGAGGGTCAGGCTTTGCACGACGACCACCGCGATGCCGAGTCCGAGCGCCGTGCCGATTTTTTTCGAGATAGCAAGAAACGTGCACATGCCGAGAAAAAACGTCAGCGCAAGATTCTCAACGAAGACCGCTTTGATAAACAGATTGATCAGGTCAATCATGAGGCCACCTCGGGACGGGTCGCGTGATAGATCCGGTATTCCGGTTCTTCCACTTGTGCCGGCTTCCAGGAGCGCACCACCCAAATGATCATGCCGATCAGGAAAAACGCACTCGGAGGCAGGAGCAACAAGCCGTTTGGCACATACCACCCGCCATCCCGTTCAAGAAGGAGGATTTGGTACCCGAAGAGGGAACCGGACCCCAAGAGTTCGCGTATGACCCCGATGACCATTAATAGTGCGCTATAGCCGAGGCCGTTGCCGAGGCCATCAAGGAAGCTCGGGAGCGGGGGATGTTTCATCGCATAGGCTTCCGCGCGTCCCATGACGATGCAATTGGTAATAATCAACCCGACGAAGACCGACAGGTCCTTGCTGATGGTGAACGCATAGGCTTTGATGAACTGATCAGTGACGATCACCAGCGACGAAATAATGGTCATCTGCACGATAATGCGGATACTGCTCGGGATATGGTTGCGGATCACACTGATGGCGGCATTGGAGCAGGCGGTGACGACGGTCAGCGCGATGCACATCGTGATCGTGGTTGAGAGCTTCGACGTCACGGCCAATGCCGAGCAAATCCCCAGGACCTGTAAAATAACCGGGTTATTGTCAACGATCGGGTCGATAAGAATTTTTCGGTGTTCGTACGACATGGGAGTTAGCTCCTTTCATGACGCAACCGGGCAAGGTACGGCCCGTACCCTTTGTCGCTCAGCCAGAATTTCAGCAAATTCTCCACACCTCGCGAGGTGATGGTGGCGCCGGCGAGTGCGTCAACCTGATGTTGAGCGTCGGGCGTGGAACTGTCAATCGCAACCTTCGTCACTTCAACCTGAACCTTCCAGCTCTCGTCGAAGAGAACTTTGCCCGTCCATTGTGCCCGCCACTTGGGATTATCGATCTCTCCTCCGAGCCCCGGAGTCTCGGCATGCTGATAGAAGCGGAGGCCCTGAACCGTTCGCAAATCCTCCTCTAGCGCGAGAAACCCGTACATCGTAGACCAGAGCCCATAGCCGTACACCGGCAGAATCAGTTTCTTGAACTCGCCGTCGGCGCCGACAATCCGATAGACCGGCAGATAACGCGGTTCGCGCCTGATCCCTGCCACATCCTCCCGGCGGGCGAGTTCGGTGGAGATCGCGGGATCCTTTCCGGCCTTGACGATATTAAAGGTGTCAGGATCGATCCCCTTGACCTCGTCACCGGTTGCCAGTTCGACCATGCGCGCGTCAATCCGTTTCAGCGCTTGTTCTTCCGTCAGCCCTTCCTTGAGGAGGCCGGAGACCGCAATCACATTCCGTATGAGGTCGGCCTTCTGATTCGTTTCCTGAATCGGTCGAAGGAGCACCGCCGCGCCGGCGACCACCACCGAGCAGACCAGACAGACCACAAACGTCACCAGCAGCGTCCTGCTCGCACTTTCGACCGGCGCAGCGGATACGGCGGAATCCGGTTCAGGTGCGGGCATGGCGGCGGAGCCTCCGTCGGATGTTCAGCTGAACGACCGTATAATCGATCAGGGGCGCGAATACATTGGCAAACAAAATCGTGAGCATCACGCCTTCGGGAAACGCGGGGTTCGCCACGCGGATCAGCACGGTCATGGCTCCGATCAGAATGCCGAAGACCCAGCGCCCGGCACTCGTCATCGCGGCCGACACCGGGTCGGTGGCCATGTAGACCATGCCGAAGGCAAACCCGCCCAGCACCAGGTGCCAGTACCAGGGCATTGCCACCATGGGGTTGGTGTCGCTGCCGACCACATTGAACAGGAGCGAGGCCCCGACCATCCCCAGAAAGACCCCGGAGATAATGCGCCAGGAACCGACCCCGGTATAGATCAGAAACGCCGCGCCGAGCAGACAGGCAAGGGTGGAGGTTTCCCCCATGGAGCCCGGTATCAGGCCGATAAAGGCATCCCACCAAGTATAGCCTCCGCGGACGATCTCGTCGACGCCGCCCACTTTACCAAGGCTGAGCGCGGTCGCGCCGGAATAGCCATCCACCGCCACCCACACCCGGTCTCCGGACATATCGGCGGGATAGGCGAAAAACAGAAACGCCCGTGCGGTCAGGGCCGGATTGAGAAAATTCTTGCCGGTCCCGCCGAAGATCTCTTTGCCGAGGACCACGCCGAAGCTGATCCCGATGGCGACCATCCAGAGAGGCATATTGGGTGGCAGCGTCAGCGTGAAGAGCATGGAGGTGACCAGAAAGCCTTCATTGATCTCTTTCTGACGCACGGTGGAAAAGACCGTTTCCCATACACCGCCGACGATTAAGGTCGTCAGGTAGATCGGCAGAAAATACAAGAAGCCATGGACCGTATTGGCAAGAATGCTGCCGGCATCAAGCCCGATATGGAGTGCCGCCAGCAGATCATAACGCCAGCCAGCCTTGGCCATACCCACCTTTGCGAGTGCCAGATTGGCCTGATAGCCGGTGTTGAACCAGCTCCATAGGATACAGGGAATCAGCGCCACCACCACGTACACCATCAATCGTTTCAGATCGATGCCATCCCGCACATGCGGCGCGTGGTGCGTGGTTTCGGGAGAGGAATAGAAAAACCCATCGACCATCTCGAACACAGGATAGTACTGCTCATACCGGCCGCCCTTGGCAAACAGGGGCCTGAGACGATCAAGATAGCGTTTCATGCCTGCCATCAGCCTTCTCTCTCAATCTGGCTCAACACGTTCCGCAGCACCGGGCCATAGTCGTTCTTGCCGACGCACACGAAGGAGCATAAGGCGAGGTCTTCCTCATCCAGTTCCAGGCAGCCCAATTGTTGCGCCATGTCGGTGTCGCCCACCATCAGGTAGCGCAGCAATTGCGTCGGGAGGATGTCCAGGGGCATGATATCCTCGAAGTTGCCGAAGGGCACCATGGCACGCAGACCTCCGTTCAGCCCGGTCGTCAGCCCAAACTCCTCCCGGCGGTGACGGAAGAGGCTCGACAGCATGACGTTGCTCTGGGAGAACGTTCTCCGTCCGGGCGCGAACCAGCCCATGAACGTTCGTTCGACCCCTTCCGGAATCACGGATATCTGAAGATGATGGCGCCCCAGATAGGACGACCAGTCGGCTGCGTGACGCCCCGACAAGATCGAGCCGGAAATGACGCGGTTCTCGCCGGCCTTACGTTCACCCTCGATCAACTCCTCGATACAGGCGCCGAGCCTGGTCTGCAACAGGCGTGGCTGTTTAACCTGAGGCCCGCCGAGCGCGACAATGCGACCGGTCGATAAGCGGCCGCTGGTAAACAGTTTGCCGATCGCAATCACCTCTTGGTAGTTGAGGTGCCAGACCACCTTGCTGACGTCGACCGGTTCGAGAAAGTGAATATGCGTCCCCGGCAGACCGGCTGGGTGGGGGCCTTCAAAATCGGCCTGGCGTATGTGGCCTATCCCCTGTGGCAACGGCAATTCGGCTGCGGGTGACTTGCACACCCACAGCGGCATGGTGCCAAGACGCGACAGCACCGTCAGGCCATGGCTGAACGACTCAGACTCTGCGGCAATAATGGCAATAGGATTGGCGGCCAGCGGGTTGCTGTCCATCGCCGTCACGAAAATGGCCGCCGGACGAGTGGTCGGGTCGGCGATCTTGCTATAGGGACGTGTGCGTAGGGCCACCCACAGACCCGATGCCAGGAGATTGTCCACCACCTGCGCGTCGGTCAAGCCGGCCAGTTGGTCGACAGGGTAGGATGCAAATGTTTCCTCGTCTTCGAGGTCGTCAAGCCGGATGACGACTGACTGGAGGAGGCGTTGCGCTCCACGATGGATCGCGCGCACCGTGCCGGCACCCGGGGCCGTGATGCGTACGCCGGGTAACTTTTTGTGCTCGAACAGCGCTTGACCGAGCTTCACCTTGTCCCCTTCGGCGACCAGCATGGCGGGTTTGAGATCGACATGATCCACGCCAAGCACGCCGACGTGGCGGACAGGTTTGGCGGCGTGGACAGCCTGCTCAGGCTTCCCGCTGATCGGTAAATCCAGTCCCTTTTTTATTCTGATCATCATGGCAGTCGCGATGAAGTGCGCGTGGTCGTGATGGGTCAACTCGCTTTAGTTCGGCGGTGATGTATTACCACGCTGCCGGATCAGCAGTTCCCTTCCCGCCAATCGTGAGCGCTGCCCTATAAAACAGCAGTAATGCATAGGGTAAAGTCGCCGTAGTACAACTGTTTGGACGTCTTGTTGTCAAGACTTGTCGTGGGTTTGTATTTCAGCGGTCTGACAGGGGTTGCGCCTTCGTCAGAAAGGACATAGTGCCATCGATGAAGGTGAGCAAGTAGCGAAATCCGCGAACGTCATGGTACACAGAACCATGACACGACGCTCCTTGGAAAGGCTTGTCTTCGACAATACCTATGCCCGTCTGCCTGAGGCTTTCTATGCCAAACTCAACCCGACGCCGTTTCAGGCGGCCCCATACCTCATTCATGCGAATCCTGAAGCAGCCGCGCTGATCAGCCTCGATCCCGAAGAAGCGGCCCGTCCGGAGTTTGCTCAGCTCTTCGGTGGGAGCATGCTGGCGCCGGGCATGGAGCCGCTGGCCATGTTGTATTCCGGGCATCAGTTCGGCGTCTATGTGCCGCAGCTCGGCGACGGGCGGGCCATCCTGCTAGGGGAAGCCACGAACGAACGGGGAGGACGGTGGGATCTGCATCTGAAGGGCGGGGGCCTCACGCCGTTTTCGCGTGACGGCGATGGCCGGGCTGTCTTGCGCTCCACGATCCGTGAATATCTCTGTTGCGAAGCCATGCACGGTCTTGGCATTCCCACGACGCGCGCGCTCTGCATTGTCGGGAGCGACCACAAGGTGTATCGCGAACAGGTCGAAACCGGCGCGACGCTGGTTCGTATGGCGCCGTCCCACGTCCGGTTCGGCACCTTCGAGGTTTTTTATTACCGCAAGCAGCACGAACAGTTGCGCATGCTCGCCGACTACGTGATCAGGCAGCATTATGCCCACCTGCAAGATGTGCCGGACAAGTACGCCCGTTTCTTTTCAGAAGTCATGGAGCGGACGGCGAGGCTGATCGCCCGATGGCAGGCCGTCGGGTGGGCGCACGGCGTCATGAATACCGACAATATGTCGATCCTCGGCCTCACGCTGGACTATGGGCCGTTCGGCTTTATGGATGATTACGATGCCGGCTTTATTTGCAACCACTCCGACCATAACGGCCGCTACGCATTCAATCAGCAGCCATACATCGGATTGTGGAACCTGAGCTGCCTGGCGCAAGCCCTATTGCCCCTGGTGGAGAAAGACGCGTTGAAGGCGGTCTTAGAGAGTTATCAGCCGCTGTTCGATCGGGAGTATCTCCGGCTCATGAGGAGCAAACTGGGGTTGCAGGAAGAACGGACGGAAGACGACGGGCTGATCCGCGATCTGCTGGGCCTTCTCCAAGAGAGCCATGCGGATTACACGATCCTGTTTCGTGAACTCGGTTCGTTCTCATCGGCAACAGGCGCGGCGAACGACACGTTGCGCGAGCATTTTGTGAACCGCGAGCGGTTCGACGATTGGGCCGTTCGGTATCGGGATCGTCTGCACAGCGAACATAGCCAGGATGCCGAGCGGCGTGAACGGATGAACCGGGTGAATCCAAAGTACGTGCTTCGCAATTACCTTGCCCAGGCGGCTATTGAAAAGGCTGAGCAGAAGGACTTTTCAGAAATCGACCGGTTGTTCACGCTGCTGCAAAATCCCTACAGTGACCGGCCGGGCATGGAGGCCTATGCGGCTCCACCTCCCAACTGGGGAAAACATCTTGCCGTCAGCTGTTCATCCTGAATCAGCTTGATAAACCACCAGAGGGCGTGACGGCTCAAAACGCTAGTCCTTCGCCAGGTGGTGTTGCGCGGAGTCACTGCCAGGCTATGCTCAAGGTCGAGGTCCCTGCATAGCGCGGTAAGAGCGAGAGCCGAACTCGCAACACGGCTCGGCACTGCATTGCGGATGATATGGCTGCAGGCCGCAGTTGAGCAGACGTTACTGGAGAGCTAGGGGCAGACTTGGGGAGGTCTGCGTTAGCTCCTGGGTTCACTACGGCCAGGACAGAGTTCGAATCCGAGGCGTGATTTCCTCACGCCACTCTCTCCTAGTCCCGCCACACCAAATGGATCCGTCTCAACATCGTGAATGACTTCGTGGCCTGAGCGTTGGGTTGTGGTGGGAAGGCTGCCAGCCTGCGCGACCGATGGCCACAACAACTTGCAGCCTGCGAGCAGGGCCCCAGCGACAGAGTATTTCATAAATGTCCGGCGAGACCAAGACCAGGAATCTTTGTGTATCATTGACCGCTCCGGTTATGGTGACTTGTTGTGTGTCTTGAAATCACGTTGCTTCTCCCCAATGTCTGCACGAGTAGGTCAAACCCTCAACCAGGGAGTCCTGTGCTTACGTAATCAGCTCCAAGGCCCGCGTGTGCCAGGACAGGACGCCTTTGCGGACGTTGATCTTGTCCGCAAGTTTCGGATGGTCCGAACGGATGACATGGGTGGCAAACTCGGCCATGAAGCGGCTTTTGAGTGTGGCCCGCGCGCGGTCGACCCCCACGTCTTGGTAGGGCGCCAGGGAAAACAGCAGAAAGCCGTCATCGGGGATTTTGTCGGTCTTCATGTTGGCCGCAATGATGCCACCGGCCTTGCTGAGCGGATCGGCCAGCTCCGGGCTGTAGGGGCCGATAATCAGCGCCAGGTTCGGCATGTGGAGCCAATGAAACCCTCGTCCGATACCGATCATCCATTCGTGGTGCACGATCTCGAGTGTGCGGTCGCTTTTCCTAATTCCCTCGATATGGGCGATGTTACCCTGTATGAGCGGCAAGAGGTCCTCCTGCATCTCTTCGGGCATGTCCGGGTACAGCCGGGACAACGAGGCAGGCAGGAAAGTGAGATCGTGAGCTGAAATAGTTGAGAGGTCCAAGACATCACGATGGTTACTCCCGTGAAGAATCAGGGCGTCTTCGTCGGTTTCAAACCCGCACACCAGAGGATAGACCGTGCTGTGGATTGTGCCGAAGACCTCCTCCACCTGCCGTTTGATCCGAAGCGTATGGTCACGGGCGGCCTCGGTGTTGTAGCCCCAGCCGGCACAGCCGCGTTGTGCATCGCCTTTCGAATAGTGGTAATTGATGAGCACCAGCATGTGCCGACCATTTCTGACTACGCTGTAGACCTGCTCTGTCAGCATTTCGCCGAAGTGGGGCCACCCCAGATCAAAGCGTCCACCGAGATTGCGGATCGGTTGGATAATGCCGGGCGGTGTGTTGGTGGCTAAGGACAGATTGAGGCGTCCATCCATGCACTTGAGCGCAATGATGCCGGTGTCGTGTTTCGCGTTGTAGCGTTCGCGCGCCAGGTAGGACTCTGGACTCTGGTACACCTCGGCATAGTGGTGGGCATGTTCTATCAACCAGTCGATTCGTTCTTGTATGGGCAGGTTACGAATCGTCACACTGTCTGGGCCAGGTTGGGGCAAACTCGAATTACCCATCGAAGAGCCTTTCTGTGTTCAATGCCCTAGCGCGCAGAGGTGACGGGTCAGTTGATACACACAACCTCACTGAAATTATAGCAATCTCAGCCAAATTATAGAACGTAGGGGCAGTACCCTCTTCGATCCATCGGTTGTCTCGAAAACATTGGTGCTCAACATTTCAACATCGAACGCCAGCCACAAGGTATTCTGAAGAACTTCAGAGGCAGGAGACGAAGGCTAAATAGGGCGACAGGATACACGATACCGGTAGTCTGGGACAACCTCGAATCAGTGCTCGGCCGGGCACCGACCGGTTGTTTACGCTGCTGCAAAATCCCTACAATGACCGGCCGGACATGGACGCCTATGCGGCTCCACCTCCCAACTGGGGCAAGCATTTAGCGGTCAGTTGCTCGTCCTAAGGACTGCTTGATTCGGGCATCCTTTATGCTTTGACTGAAGTAGCCTCCCTGTGGGATCGCTCGACTCACCGGAGCGGTGGGTTCATAGAGCGATCCCTCCTTCAGCTTGTCAGACTCTCATTTCATCTCGTCCTCCCGCGGCTTGCCGGGCCGTCAGCTTCCCTCTCTATGAGTGTCTGTTGTAGAGTGGCGGCGCGTTCGATCGAAGAGCGCAACGGCTATGCCTAAGAAGCAGAGTGATTCAAAAATCGCAGTCGCAGGAGCCCTGGCACTTGTCATGGCTGTGGCCGGGGTGATGCTCGTGCAGGAACCTCTGCGCAGTTCCCGCCCGGTCGGCGGCGGACTCCAGATGGATGCGGCCACCGGTGAGCGCATGGTCCGTGCGCGGCTCTGGGAAGATCCCATTGCAGCCGTCCAACGGGGTCTGAAAGAGCCGCATGCAGTTACCTCGATAACCGGATCAACACGATCCCTCTCCCAACGGCTTCGTCCGCTGAGACGTGTCCTGGCCGATCGAGCAAAGGCCGGCGCGCGCGTCACTGTACTCCTGGTGACGACAAGCGGAGGTCCCTATGTCGAAAGCGCCGAGTCCCGCATTCGCGATCGCTATGCCATCGGCACTGCGCTGGGAGTTGCCTGTTATGTTCCGGAGGATGAAGGCAACCTGGCCTTTGTCGAGTGGGATGACCGGGGCTCGGCGAGCGCCCTTCCTTATGAATGGTACCGCGTGAGGAAAACCCGCGTCTGCGCCGAGGAGAGCCTGCGCCCAACCGATGTCTTAGTCGTGTGGTTTCCGGATGACGCGCTGTCCCGAGGGTTGGTATCCACGCTGAGTTCCTTCGCCCAAGCGCTCGTCTGTGAGGAGTCTCGACAACAAGGCGATTGTGTCCTGACCGGTGACGGGCGTAAATCGGTCAGTATCAATCCATCGTTACAGAAATCAGTCACCTTGAAAATCATGGGGCCCCGTAGCTCGTCGGCGATGCGGGTGCTGCTGGACGAGATGGGCAGACTCTCTGCCGACGCCCGCGAGGGGGGCAGCATTTGGCCGAATGCCGACGGCTGGATTGAGCTCTATTCGCCGTGGAGCACCGCGATGAAAGGGTTGCTCGCCTACGGGGTCAAGGCAGAGTCCGGTCAAGGTACAGCCTGTGCGACGTATGACACCTGCGAGCAGGAATTCTACCGCCGGTTGGCTGATACGCACATCCGGCTGGCCTATGATGTCGGATCGGACGACCGGTTGTTCAACACGCTGGTGGCCGAACTGGAGCGGCGGCAGGTCCGTCTTGGATGGGATGCGGTCATCCTGATCGGCGAATGGGATTCCTTCTACGGACGCGCTCTGCCTATTGAGTTTCGAGCCGCGGCCTGTGCCAAAGTCGCGACGTTTTCAGAAAGCGACCTGAATACCATTCTGGTGCCGGTAGCAGTCAAAGAATGGTGCCGGACAGTCGCGCAGGCCATTGATCTGCAGATCCGGCGTCCGGCTGATTATGAATCGCTCACGCTGAACGTCTTTCGCTACAGCTATCTCAGCGGGCTCGATGGGGAGATCCCGGGGGATGACGGGGAGAGAGCAGCGCGGGCAAGGAATGCGGGGGTCGGCGACCAGTCCAAAGAGGCCGCGCGGGAGCGTCCTGAAGGAACCAGCCAGATCGACTATATCCGGGCGCTTGTGACCCGCATTCACGACGAGGGAGAGGGCGCCAGAGCGATCGGGATCATGGGGACCGATCCGTACGATGCGCTGCTCATCATCAAAGCGCTTCGGCCCTACTTCCCGCACGCCATTTTCTTTACGGTCGATCTCGATGCCCGGCATCTCCATCCGACCGAGTACAAATGGACCCGCAATATGGTGATCGCCTCTCCGTTCGGTCTGCAATTGGATGGCGGTCTACAACGGGATGTCTCTCCGTTTCGGAGCAGCTATCAAACATCGGCCTTCTTTGCCGTGTTGCAGGCGGTCGGCCATGTGGCCTGCACGCCTGAGAGCCGGACAGACGCGGCACGGGGCACCTGTAAGACGGGATATCATGTCTCGATGACGCCGGACGATCGTGTCTACGATGCCGCACTGTCTCCGAGGTTGTTCGAGGTGGGCCGTCATGGCGCGGTGGATGTGAGCGTCGTCGAGAAAGAAGGAGCGAGGACGGTCCATCCGCTACGGCCGGATCTTGACTACACGGAACAGTATGGCCAGCTGAAGCAAGGAGTGGGGTTCGACAATACGGCGGTGGCGGCTGCGGGGGTCGTCGGTCTCTTCATCATGACCGTGATTGCCTGGAGCAATCAGCGACTCTGGTCCTGGGTGGAGCGGAATCCGCGTGTGATAGGGGTCATCGCCGCGTTTCTTGCCCTGTCGTTCGCCGTCTTTGTCTGGTTCGGCGGCGCGGCTGCCTTGCTCGCCGGCCATGATGAAGGGGAGCCATTCTCCTGGACCAGCGGCGTCAGTATCTGGCCGAGCGAATTGCTTCGGTTCCTCGTCGTGGCGCTTTGTCTTATTTTCCTGGCTAAAGGGTCGAGGGACTTAACGAAGAACAATGAGCGAATCGGGGACACGTTCCGGTTCAAAGACGTTTCACGGCTCCACGGATTCTCACCCCGGACATTCTGGACGAATCTGAAACGGGTCTATCATCCGGCGGCCACACAGACGGCGACGACCGTGGATCAGGCGTGGGCGTGGTATCGGGAGGCGAGCCGGCCGGTCCAGTGGATGGCACGGGCGGCGTTGCTCTTTCTCTTCTATCTCGGGGCCATGTGGGCCCTGGGGTCTTTTGTTCTCGACGACGAATACATCCATCCCTGCCGCGGGACGCTGAGTTGTCGGGTCGATTGGTTCATGACGATCAGCAGTGTGGGAGTGGTGGTGTGGCTCAATCTGGCCGTGTTCGATGCTGTCATGCTGTGCCGCCGGTGGATCAGTTGGCTGACGTCCTCCACGGGAGGCTGGTCCGATCAGGTGCAGGAGGAGTATTTACGCGACTATGGCTTGAGCCCGACTCACAAAGACGAGTTCGAGCGACTGAAGTATCTGGCGGTCGTGGATCTGATCGCACAGCGGACCGAGGTCGTGAATCGCCTGATCCGATATCCCTTCATCGCGCTGTTGATCATGATCGCGGCCAGGAACGAATACTTCGATATTTGGAATTACCCGTTGCTGCTGCTGCTTTCCTGGTCGGTCAATGTGTTGCTGGCGCTTCTGGGCGCGGTCCTGCTGTATCGGTCGGCCAGCAACGCGAAAGCCGCCATGCTGGCCGGACTCAGCCGGCACATGATCCGGATTCTGGGCATCGGCAAGGACCACGAGATCCGTACCAAGCAGATCCAGTACATCATCAGTGAAGTGGAAGCCAATGAACGGGGCGCATTCGTGCCGCTCTATCAGCAGCCGGTGGTCGAATCCTCGCTGTACGGGCTGGTCGCGTTGCTTCAATATCTGTATCTCAAATAGCGGGGATGCGATGAACGAGATGACCGTGGGCGGGCTCAAGGTCCGGTTGACCGGCGGTGTCGATGGAGAGGGTGGCGGAGACGGCCCGCTCGTGATCCTGCTCCATGGGTTCGGCGCACCGGGCGACGATTTGGTCCCGCTGGCAGAGGTGATCGATGCGCCGGACGGTACACGCTGGCTCTTTCCGGAAGGGCCGCTGCCGCTCAGTCTGGATTTCGGCGGTACCCGCGCCTGGTGGATCATCGATTTTGCCCGTATCCAGGAAGATCGCGCCGCAGGCCGCATTCGCGATCTGTCTGCGGACGTTCCACAGGGCCTGGCCTTGGCGCGGGAACGGATCCTGGGATTTCTTCAGGAACTCCCACGGCAGCTCCCGATCGACCACAAGAAGACAGTGATTGGGGGATTTTCACAGGGCGCCATGCTCACCTGCGATGCCGTCTTGCAAACCGACTATCCATTTGCCGGGCTGGTGCAGCTCTCCGGGAATTTGTTGGCCCAGGCTGTCTGGAGTCCCCTCATGACCAAGCGGAGAAGTTTGCCAGTCTTCCAAAGCCATGGTACGAAGGATGACATCCTTCCGTATATCGGCGCGGAGCGCCTCCGTGACGCCCTGACACAATCGGGTCTTGTCGTAGAATGGCACAGCTTCCATGGCGGGCATGAGATTCCGTATTCTGTGCTTCATCAGTTGGGCGGATTTCTCACGAAGGTGTTCACGACAGCATGAGCGCGCATCGTCCATTTGAACTCAGAGCGTCCGACGGCAAGCTGATTCGCGGCGATCGCTCGATCGGAAAGGATCGTCAGATCCTCTTCATCACCGGGTTTCTCTCCACACGGTGGGGCAACAAGAGCAAAGCCCTCGCGCAGTGGTGTGAGGAGCAGGGCTGGGGATTTTGCTGCTACGACGTGCGCGGGTTCGGCGAGTCCGAGGGGACATTTACGGACTACACGCTGTCTGATTGGATCGCCGATGCGCGGCTGGTGTTGCAGATGCTCACGGACGGCCAGCTGCCTCCCCCTATCACCATTGTCGGCAATTCGCTTGGGGGATGGATCGGCTGGTTGATGGCGCAGGAGTGTGGTGCGGTTGATCGGCTGACCCTGATTGCTCCCGCGTTCAACATGATGGGGGTCAGGGCCAAATCGATTTCGCCGGACCGGTTACACGAATGGCATACGGCCGGCTGGATGCCCTGGGACGACGATCCGTTGCACAAAGATTGGGCCTTGTCCTGGAAATGGGTGGCGGAAAGCGAGGCCCAGTGGAAGACCAGCTTCGATCGGCTGCGGAGGGTCAGGACAGCGATTCTCCATGGTTTACAAGACACCGCGATCCTGCCTGGCGGCAGCAGCCGGTTCGTCGAGCAGCTGTTGATTCACGATCCATCCTATCCCGTTGAACTCCATCTCGTGCCGGGCGACCATCGGCTCAGCGGACCGGAGCATCTGCAACTGTTCCGGCGAAGTGTGATGGAAGAAAGATGAGGGGCTAACATGTTGACGCTGATTCACAAGGAATGCGGCGGTCCGGCGCTGGACGAGTCCCCGGTGGGCGAAGTCTGTGCCGTTCCGGTCGATCGCTTTCCCTTTCCCTGCTTCACCTGCCTGGAAGAGATTATCGACGAATCAGAAGTACGAGTGTCGGAAGAATTGGGGATATAATAGATCCGAGCCAGATAGATAATGTGATCGGACTAATCGCGAAGTGAGATCACCGTATATCCGCAAAGGCCTTATCGGCCTCCCTCAAGGTTGTTTATGGTTCGCTCTCACTGCACAGGCAGAACATCCCTCGTCCTAACTTGCAAAGCGAGCTGATAAGCCTCAGTGGAAATGTCCGACAGATCCAGGGTAATGTGTCGCTCCATTCATTTCATTGGGTGTCGGTACACGATCATCTATGTCCTCATCACGACAACATAACAGCGGGCCGGATTCAGAGGGTCCTGATGTGCCTGAACCCTCTCATGCTGAGCGGGCCAAGACACTGGTGTACTTGCAGCAGACAGGCAGTCTCTCGACGCTCTCACGCAAGCAGCCAGGCTGGCCCTTCGGGTCGGTCATGCCCTACGGGTTGGATGCCCAGGGGCAACCGGTCTTTCTCATCAGCACGATGGCGATGCATACGCAAAACCTCCTGGGCGATCCACGCGCCAGCTTACTGGTGACTCCGCCGGAAAGCAGGACGGATCCCCTTGGCGCGGCCAGAGTCACGTTGATGGGCTCTGTGACCAAGGTGCCGAAAGAGGACAACGCTGACGTTCGCGCGTGCTACCTGGAACGCCATGCCAACGCCTCTTATTGGGTGGACTTCCAGGACTTCGGTTTCTTCCGCATGGCCCTCGCGGAGATTTACTTTGTCGGAGGGTTTGGGTCGATGGGCTGGGTCATGCCGGCTGATTATGTACAGGCGGCTGTGGACCCGCTTGCGGACGAGGCCGCGAACCTGATCCGCGAGCTCAATACCGATCACACGGAGACGTTGTTGCTGCTGGCCCGTGCATTAGGCCACGTGGACGCGCAGCTGGCAACGGTGACGGCACTGGATCGGCTCGGGTTTCATCTTCGGTTTACCACTCCCGGCCGGATGCAGGGCGGGCGTGTGGCATTTGCCGGTCCGGTGCGTAACGAAACAGAAGTCAGAGCGGGCCTGGCCGGCCTGGCCGCTCAGGTGAACGCCGGACTCCAAGTTCTGCATTCGTTGTAAGCGGCTCTTGTGCACATTTCTTGAGGAGAGCGTGCAATTCAGTTCAGTCGTCGATCACCAGCTGGATAGGGGAACGTATGGCCACGAACGATAAACAAGTCATTTTTTCTCTCGTCAATGTCGGCAAGGTCTATCCTCCGAAGCGGCAGGTGCTGCGGGAGATCTATCTCGGCTTTTACTACGGCGCGAAGATCGGTGTGCTCGGATTGAACGGATCGGGAAAAAGTTCGTTACTCAAGATCATTGCCGGTGTGGACCCCAATTACACGGGCGAGATCACCAGATCGAAAGGCTATAGCGTCGGTCTGTTGGAGCAGGAGCCGCAGCTTGACCCGAACAAGACCGTCAAGGAAGTGGTCGAGGAGGGCAAGAAAGAACTCGTCGCCCTGATCAAGGAGTATGAGGACGTCAGCAACAGGATGAGCGAGGCTACGCCCGACGAACTGGAAAAGCTCATCGACAAGCAGGCGCAGTTGCAGGAGAAGATCGAAGCCGCCAACGGCTGGGAATTGGAAAGCGAACTCGATCATGCCATGGATGCGTTGCGCTGCCCGCCGGCCGATCAGAAAGTCGGCACTCTCTCCGGCGGCGAAAAGCGTCGCGTTGCGCTCTGCCGCCTGATGATCCAGGAGCCGGATATTCTCCTGCTGGACGAGCCGACCAACCACCTGGATGCCGAGTCGGTCCAATGGCTCGAGCAACATTTGCAGCAATACAAGGGGACGGTCATTGCGGTGACCCACGACCGCTATTTTCTCGACAACGTGGCCGGATGGATTCTGGAATTGGACCGTGGGCACGGCATTCCCTTCCAGGGCAACTACACGTCCTGGCTGGAGCAGAAGAAAGATCGATTGGAGAAGGAAGAGAAGGCGGAGTCGAAGCGCCAAAAGACGCTGGAGCATGAACTCGAATGGATCAGAATGTCACCCAAGGCCCGTCAATCCAAGGGCAAGGCGCGGTTGAATCGCTATGAGGAGCTGGTCAATCAACGACAAGACAATGTGGCGGAGGATTTGGAAATTTACATTCCGCCGGGACCACGGCTGGGCGACATCGTGGTTGAAGCCAAAGGGATCGGCAAGGCCTTCGGCGATAACCTGCTGTATGAGAACGTGAGTTTCAGCCTGCCGAAGGGAGGGATTGTCGGGGTGATCGGACCGAACGGCGCCGGCAAGACCACCATGTTCAAGATGATCATCGGCAAGGAGAAGCCGGATGCGGGGTCGATCAAGATCGGCGAGACGGTGAAGCTCGGCTACGTCGATCAGGACCGCAGTTTGGACGGGAACAAGACGGTGTACGAAATCATTTCCGAAGGCCAGGACACCGTCAAGCTCGGCAAGGTGGAGGTCAATGCCAGAGGCTACTGTGCCCGCTTCAACTTTGCCGGGACTGATCAACAGAAGAAGGTGAAGGAGCTCTCCGGCGGCGAGCGCAATCGTGTCCATCTGGCCCGCATGCTGAAGGAGGGGGCGAACCTCATCATCCTGGACGAGCCCACCAACGATTTGGATGTGAATACGCTGCGCGCCCTTGAAGAGGGGCTGGAAAACTTTGCCGGCTGCGCCGTCATCAGCAGCCACGACCGCTGGTTCCTCGACAGAATCGCCACCCATATCCTTGCCTTCGAGGGCGACAGCAAAATCGTCTGGTTCGAGGGCAACTACAGTGAGTACGAAGCGGATCGGAAGAGACGGCTCGGCAAGGATGCCGACCAGCCCCACCGGATTCGCTACCGGAAGCTCACGCGTTAAGAGAGCACATCTCTGTATTTCTTTCAGTCTCAGCCATACCTGAGGTTGATGGGGAACCCGCGCCGGCGGCCCACCCGCTCACCGTTTACCCCCACGTCTCCACTCAAGATGTTTCATGATCATACCGATATCGATGGTGCGCAGAGAAGCGCACCATCGAGTCTTCCATGACAGGCGATGGTATCCGTGGTCAGTTCCATACGGCTCAGGTCTCTGCCGGTTGATGTGAGTCTGAAAGGCACAGCATCGCCAAGGCAGGTGATCTACGGCGTGACGCATGAATCCAGACTTATGGTGGGACCGATCCCGTTCATGCTTGCTCGGGCAGGTAGCGTCACCGACCTTGAGCGTAGCCTCTCGTGAGGATCGGCGTGGTCGGCGCCTATCCTAAAATGGTTCAAGCCAAAGTGGGCACCCGCGGCCGGACAGCGTCTTTTCCTATCGGTATGTGCGGCTGGAATAACTCCGCAGCCGGGTTGTTCACATGAAATCGAAATCATCCCTCCAGCATAGCGTCACAGAGCAAACCCATCGGTCGGTCTTCTCGTATATAGGGCACATGCTTCCTAGGGGCCTCGTGCTGTCCGATGCAGCATGGTCCGGGCGACACCGGTTGCTCCTTAATCTGCTGGTGCTGCATGTCGTTGGGCTCGCGTGCTTTGGCCTGATCGTACATCGCAGTCCATCCGTCGTGCTCTCTGAGAGCGCCATCGTGGCCGTATTCACTGCTTTGGCCGCCATCAGGCAACTTGGTCGGCGTCTGCGTGCCGCGCTGGCCACGATGGGCCTCATCAGCGCGTCCGCAGGACTGGTACATCTGTCGGGTGGATATATCGAGGCGCATTTTCACTTCCTCATTATCCTTGTGTTTATCATTCTCTATCAGGACTGGTTGCCATTCCTGTTGGCGCTGGGTGTGACTGCGCTCCACCATGGGATTGTGGGCACGCTTGCTCCGATCATGGTCTATAACCATCCGGAGGCAATTGCGCATCCCTGGCTTTGGGCCGGTATTCACGCAGGGGCAGTCCTGGCGGAGAGCGTAGGGCTCTTGATCTATTGGCGGCTACATGAAGAAGACGTATTGGAACTGAGGCGGTCGGAAGCACTCGTGGCGTCAATTGTGGGACACCTGCCGGATATGCTGTTCGTGAAAGAGGCAGAGGATCTCAGCTTTGTGCGGCTGAACAAGGCGGGAGAGGAGCTGCTCGGTGTGTCGCAATCCGAAATCCTGGGCAAGACCGACTATGATCTCTTTACCAAAGAAGAAGCTGACTTTTTTACGGCCAAGGATCGCGAAGTCCTGGTGGGCCGACGCCTGCTCGATATTCCGGAAGAGCCGATTCAGACAAAAGACAAAGGCGTGCGGATCCTGCGGACGAAGAAGATCCCGATCTTGGACGACGCTGGCCGGCCGCAGTATCTGCTGGGTATCTCCGAAGACATTACGGAGTACAAGCAAGCCGAGCGGCGGCTGACCATCCAGCATGAGGTCGCCGAAGTGCTGGTCAATGCATCAGGACTGGACGATGCGATCTCCGGGATTCTGCAACCGGTCTGCGAAGCATTAGGCTGGGATGAGGGGCTTCTGTGGGTAGTCGATGAATCGTCCCGGAGGCTTCAATGCCATTCGACGTGGACTGCTCCCGGCGTACTGTCCAACGACTATGCCACGGCGAGTCGCGAATTGAGCTTTGAGCTGGGCGGTGGGCCACCCGGCCGGGTCTGGGCGAGCGCAAAACCGGAGTGGATTTCAGACGTGACTCAAGACCAGAATTTTCCGCGACTGGCGCTCGCTACGCGGGCGGGGCTCCACACGTTTGCAGGCTTTCCCGTCAGATTGCCAGATCGTGTCTATGCGGTGCTGGAATTTTACCACCATGAGATCCTGCCGGAGGATCACGCGCTTCTGACCACCTTCCAGGCCGTGGCCGACCAGCTCAGCCAGTTCTGCGCGCGCAAGCGGACGGAAGAAGAGAGCCTCAAACGGGAAACGCTGTTTTCCCTGATGCTGAACACCGGACCCGGCTGTATCAAGCGTGTGGCCGCTGACGGGACCCTGCTGCATATGAATCCGGCCGGGCTCCAACTGATCGAAGCGTGTCACGAAAAGGACGCGATCGGGCGATGCGTCTTTGACCTGGTGGTGTCTGAGCACCGGGCCTCTTTCATCGAGATGCACCAGTCGGTGATCGAGGGCAGCTCCCGAACGCTCCAGTTTGAAATTATCGGCCTGCAAGGGACTCGGCGATGGATGGAAACCTTCGCAGTCCCGTTCCGGAGTCCGGTCACGGATCACATGGAGCATCTTGCGGTGACCCACGATATTACCGAGCGGAAGCGAACGGAAGCGTTGTTGCAATCCTCCGAGGAGAAACTCCGCCAGGCCCTCAAGGCCTCCAATATCGGCCTGTGGGATTGGCATACGGAAACGAATGAAGTCTTGCTTTCTCGGGAGTGGAAGAGCCAGCTCGGTTATGAACAACGCGAGCTCCCGGACACGTTCGACACTTGGGAGCAGCGCCTTCACCCCGATGACCATGCCGGGGCAATCGCCTATGCCCGGGCCTATCTGGCCCAGCCAGAAGGCGACTATCAACAGGAATTCCGGCTCCGACACAAGGACGGGACGTACCGGTGGATCGAGGCGCGGGCCTCGTTCGTGGCGGAGCCGGATGGGCGGCGCGTGCGTCTGTTGGGAGCCCACACCGACATCACCGAACGGAAGCGGGCGGCGGAGGCGTTGCAGCTCACGCAATTCGCGATGGATCAAGCCGTGGATGCGGTGTACTGGATCGACCAGCACGCCAACATTTTGTACGCCAACGAAGCAGCCAGCGTCATGGTGGGCTATGTTTCCGACGAGCTTCGGGCGATGACCGTCCACGATTTGAACCCCGATTCTAAGCCCGACATGTGGCCCGACTTCTGGGCGGAATCCCGTCGGCGCAAGTCCATGGGGTTCGAAACGGTCCATCGGACCAAGGGTGGCCAGGTGATCCCGATCGAAGTCCATGTCAACCATCTGGCCTATGAAGGCCACGAATTCCACTGTGCGTTTGTCCGGGACATCACCGCGCGCAAGCAGGCCGAGGAAGCTCTCACTCGGAGCCACGACTTACTCAAATCCTTTGTCGAGCACACGCCTGCCGCCGTGGCCATGCTGGACAAGGATCTCCGGTATGTCGCTGTCAGCCGTCGCTGGTTACAGGACTACCGACTTGGCGATCAGGATCTGATCGGCAGACAGCACTACGACGTGTTCCCGGAAGTTCGATTGAACGAAGAATGGCAAGCGATCCATCGTCGTTGTTTGGACGGGGCTGTGGAAGGTCGTGAAGAAGACCGGTTCGTTCGCGCAGACGGGTCCGAAGACTGGCTCAAATGGGAGGTGCGCCCCTGGCGGGAGGCCACGGGTGACATCGGCGGCATCATCATGTTTACGGAGGTTATCACCGAGCGGAAGCGGGCGGAGCAGGCCATCGAACGACTCATGCACCGTTACAAAGATCTGGTCGATTCGATCGATGGCATCGTGTGGGAGTCCGATGTCGTGACGATGCAGTTTACTTTCGTCAGCCGGCAAGCCGAGGCCATCCTCGGTTATCCGGTCGAACAATGGCTCTCCTCGCCGACCTTCTGGGTGGACCACATGCACCCCGAGGACCGGAGCTGGGCGCCACAATATTGTCTTGAGAAGGTCCGCCAGCATCACGGGCACACCTTCGAATACCGCATGCTGGCCGCCGATGGCCGCACCGTCTGGATTCAGGATCGCGTATCGGTCCTCATTGAGAACGGACAGGTCACCAAACTGCGTGGCATCCTGGCGGACATCACCGCCCGCAAGCAGGCTGAAGACGGGCTTCGAGCCAGCGAAAACCGGCTCCGGCTTACCATTGAGATTGCAACCGATGGTTTGTGGGACTGGGACCTGGTCACCGGGCAGGCCTACTACAGTCCGAGTTGGATTCGGCTTCTAGGCCTCGAGCAGGAGGAGTGCGCTCTCAACAATATCTCCGATTGGAAGACCCGCGTACATCCGGATGATTGTCCGTGGGTCGAGGAAGCGCTGAACGATCACCTGGAAGCGAGAATTGCTGCTTTTGTGATCGAACACCGTGTTCGCCACCGCTCAGGTGAGTGGAAATGGTTCGCCATGCGCGGGAAGGTGACACGCTGGAATGACGCCGGCCGGCCGGCCTGCATGATGGGCGTGATGACCGATATCACCGAACGCCGCCGGTCCGATGCCGCTCTGGCGCAAGCTGCGCAGGAACTTGAAACCAAGAACCATGAACTGGAAGAGGCTCGCGACAAGGCCCTCGATGCCGTGAAGATCAAATCCGAATTCCTGGCCACGATGAGCCATGAGATCCGGACACCGATGAACGGGATCATCGGCATGACCGGGCTGCTGCTCGATACGGCGCTGTCCGACGAACAGAAGGAATATGCCGACATGGTGCGCCGTTCCGGTGAGCATCTGCTGGACGTCATCAACGACATTTTGGACTTTTCCAAGATCGAAGCGGGCAAACTTAATCTCGAGCGCCTTGAGTTTGATGTGCGTACGACCATCGAAGACACCCTCGCGCTTGTCGCAGAGCGAGCCTATGCCAAAGGTCTCGAACTTGCGTGCCTGGTACAGTCCGACGTGCCGGCCGGGCTCCGTGGCGACCCCGGCCGTCTGCGCCAGGTCCTGGTGAATCTCCTCGGCAATGCGATCAAGTTTACCGAACGGGGGGACGTCGTCCTTGCGGTTAGTCTGGCGGCTGATGCCGAAGGCCGCACATCGACGGGTCTCTTGGTGAAGTTCGAAGTGACGGACAGCGGGATCGGACTGACGCCTGAGCAGCAGGCAAAACTCTTCCAGCCGTTCACCCAAGCGGATGGGTCGACGACGCGCAAGTTCGGAGGGACCGGCTTGGGATTGGCCATTTCCAAGAAGCTGGTGGAGTTGATGGGCGGACAGATCGGAGTCACGAGCGGGACGGGAGCGGGCAGCACCTTTTGGTTCACCATCCGGTGCGAGGCTCAACTCGAAGATGTTCGTCACGTATCGCCGATTCCGGTCAGCCTCTCAGGCTGCCGAACGCTCATCGTCGACGATCATACGATGAGTCGGAAGACGCTGGAGTATCAGCTGCGCGCCAAGGGCCTTGCCTACGAAAGTGCCGAAGGCGGGGCTCACGCGCTGGACTTGCTGCGGAGTGCCGCGGAGCGGGGTGAGCCGTTTGACCTGGCGATTTTGGATTTCCAGATGCCGAGCATGGACGGCCTGGAGTTGGCCCGCCGGATTAAGACGGAATCGCCGATCAGTTCCACCCGCTTGATCCTCCTCACATCATTGGGCCGGCGTGGCGACGCCAAGGCGGCTCAGGATGCCGGGATCGCCGCCTACTTGACGAAACCGATCCGGCAATCTCAATTGTACAGTTGTCTCGGTCTTGTTTTGGCAAACTCATCTCCTGCAGTCTCCGGCCCGGCACAACCTCCCGCACCGCTGATTACCCGCCATAGCCTGTCTGAAGCGCAGGCGCAGTCTCGTGGGCACATCCTTGTTGCGGAAGATAACCCCATTAACCAAAAAGTGGCGGTGAAAATGCTCGAAAAGCTCGGCTATCGGGTGGATATTGCCGGCAATGGGCGCGAGGCCGTTGAGGCGCTTGAACGGATTGCCTATGCCATGGTCCTTATGGATTGCCAGATGCCTGTCATGGACGGATTCCAAGCCACCACTGTCATTCGCCGCCGGGAAGGCAGTGGTCGGCGTACGCCGATCATCGCCATGACGGCCAACGCGATGCAAGAGGATCGCCAGCGATGCTTGGAGGCGGGGATGGATGACTTCATCAGCAAGCCGGTCGCGAGTAAAGCCCTCGCCGAGACCTTGAATCGCTGGATGCCGTGCGACACGTCCCCTCCGGAATCGGAATCACGAGCCGCCTAGTCATGAGGGGTTCGAGGGAAGATCGTGTATACACTCTTCCAACCGGCAGTCTGACGTCGTAGAATCTCCCCGCAATGTGAGCCTGCCTCTTCGATGGGACATCATCGATTCCCGTAGGCAGTGATCCGCTCACCCAACCGGTTGCCTTAATGCGCGCTCTCCGGAAAAACTGTTTCGCCAATGACGTGCCATGATGCCGCGTGTCATTGTGACGGGAGCAGCAGGACTGATCGGCCAGTATGTGATGAAGTCCGCTGTTCGATGGGGGCCAGGCTGGGAGGTTCATGGGCTCACTCGTGCCCATCTCGACCTGACGGATCAGGCGGCAGTCGAGCGGGCCTGGCAGCTGATCGATCCTCACGCCGTCATCCACTGCGCGGCTTTGAGCCGGACGAAGGATTGTGAGCAGAATCCCGAACTGGCCCGTCGCATCAACGTGGAAGCGACGGCTCAGCTGGCGCGACTCTCCAACGATATCCCGTTTATCTTTCTCTCAAGCGGCGAAGTCTTCGACGGCCGGCACAGCTGGTATCGGGAAGAAGACGCTCCGAACCCCATCAACTTCTACGGCAAGACCAAACTGGAAGCGGAACGGCTTGTCCTGGAGAATCCCCGCCATACCGTACTGCGGATTGTGCTGACGGCGGGAACTTCGCTGCATGGGAATCGGAGCTTCGTCGAAGACATGTGCGGGACGGCCAAGTCCGGCAAGAGCATGACGCTGTACGCGGACGAATTCCGCTGCCCCCTTCCGGCCGGCGCGATTGCGCGAGCGGTCTGGGAAGTAGCCGGTCAGGCCGTGCCGGGCCTCTATCATCTCGGTGGCCGGGAACGGTTGTCGCGTTGGGACATTGGACAGGCGCTGCTGCCATGGTATCCGGAACTGCAAGGCCGGCTCGTTGAGGGGTCCGCTCGCTCCCATGCCGGGGCACCGCGGCCTGCCGACCTCTCTCTGAATTGCGAGAAGATCCAGACCGTCTTATCATTTCCCATTCCGGGCTTTCGCAGTTGGCTGGAGCGTCGGATGCATCGAGACACCGATTTGTGGGACTATGACCCCGGCGCGCCGTAAAAGACAACAATGAAGGATACATGATGGGATCTGAAACCGAACTAATTGAATCCGACCCTTTATCCCTTGTCGTGATGGCTTATCTTGTGATGGCGATCGTCATGGCATGTCTATGGGCGTTGCAGCGGCGTGTGAAGAATGCCGCTATCGGGGATGTCGGATGGTGTCTGGGGCTCATGGCGGTGGTGCTTTGGTATACCACCCAAGCCGACAGCGGGATCGAGCGGATCGTGCTCACGGCGATGTTGGTGGTGTTTTATGCGGGACGGCTGGGGCGCTACATTCTCTTCGACCGCGTGATCGACAAACAGGAGGATGCCCGCTATCAACGCCTGCGGAAGGAATGGGGAGATTCAGCGTCGGCCAAGATGTTCACGTACTTTCAGCTGCAAGCTCTGGCCGTGGCGGTTTTCTCCGTGCCGTTTCTGGTGCTGCTCTGGAATCCAAAGCCTCCATCCTCGCTGGTCGAGATAGTCGGGTTGTTGATCTGGGGTGTGGCGGTGTCCGGTGAAACGAGGGCTGACCGGCAGCTTGCACATTTTCGCGCCGATCCACGGAACCATGGGCGCGTATGCCGGGACGGTCTCTGGCGCTACTCACGCCATCCCAACTATTTTTTCGAATGGCTCCATTGGTGTTCCTATGTCGTGATGACGATGGGAGCGCCCGGCTGGTTATTGACCTGGGTTGGGCCGATTCTTATGGGAGCGCTGCTGCTGAAAGTCACCGGTATTCCACGGACGGAAGCTCAGGCGCTGGCAAGCCGTGGGGAGGAGTATCGGAACTATCAACAGACGACGAACGCGTTCTTTCCATGGTTTCCCAAGAGCCTATGACGCACTCCGGTTGTTCCGAATGGGCTGCGCGTTACCGTTCCTTTAAGTCTGCTAATCGGGCTTTGGCGAGTTCGGCTAGTTTGCTGGAGGGGTGGGCGCGAATCAGTTCTTCGTAGAGTTCCCTGGCATGGGGTATATTATTTTGGTTCTCTTCGAACACAGCGGTTTCGAACAAGTCCTTGGCCTTGTCGGAGCAGCCCAGTACCAGGAGAAAACCAAGGATGCAAAATATCGCACGTGGGAATTTCATAACCATGGTCGACCAGTATCCTACTCATTTGACGTGCGTCTGTCCAGATGGCCGGATCATTTTCTGACCGGCTCGATTCCATACCGGGGGGCTGTAATCCCCTCGCTCCGGCATGTGGGACACCGGCTGGGCTTCGTGAACCTTGTCCGGTCCCGAAACACGAACCCGCAGTCGGAACAGGCAGCCGGTTCCAGCACGAATCGTTGTGTGCGGTCCCGGGCCAGCGTCTTAACCACATGCGGAAGATGTCCTTCAATCAGCCGTTCCGCAATGCCGACCATCTGTGCCAGTTGATACGACGATAACCGCGTGCCGATCAGCAGTTCGATAATCCGCTGGCGGACGGTGCGTTCGGGCGGCCGCATGACACATGGTAAGCACAAAGAGAACGAAAAACCAGCATGAGGAAGCTCCTGTTCGTTCGAAAGAGCCGATGGCGAATAGCCGATGGCTGATAGTAGGGGGGTGGAATGGGAATCTAAGCGAGCCAATGCTGTGATCCGATTCCGTGCCATCGGCCATCTGCTATCAGCTCTTACTCCTCAGCGAGATACGCTTCACGAACGGTGGACGACTGGAGGTCACAGTAACCATGATCATGCATCATGTGGGTTAGTGGTTGAACCTCAGCGCCCATTCTGTCAAAATCTCACGTTGCGTAAGCACGGGGCCTCTACCCGTCAGTCTTGGCCGGACATGCCCGCTTGAATAATTATCGACGACTTCGAATAAGCACGAGCGTCTCTCAAGGAGGTTTGAGGAAATGAAATTCCTCGCAGTTCACCCCGGTCCCTTGATGTACACCAAAATCTATTTGCGGCTGGAACCACTCGGTCTGGAGATGGTCGCACAAGCCGTCCGTCAGGCAGGGCACGACGTCCGCTTGATCGATCTGCAGGCCGATACCTGGCAGGACTATGAGGCGCTGCTTCGGTCGTGGAAACCTGATGTCATCGCCTTCGGATGCAATTATCTCGCGAACGTTCCGGAGATCGTGGATCTGGCGAAATTGACCAAGCGGGAATTGCCGCATTCCTTCGTCTTCGTCGGAGGCCACAGCGCGTCCTTTGTGGCGCAGGACTTTTTGAAGCACGGCGACGGCGCCATTGATTGTGTGCTGAGGGGCGAAGGTGAAGTCACAGCTCCCAAGTTGTTGGAAGCTGTGGAGCAGGACCGTAAGGCGATTGCCAAGGTTCCTGGCGTCGTCACGCTTGACGGTGAAGGACCTCCGCCGCAATTTATCGAGAATCTGGACAATGTTCGTCCAGCGCGTGATCTGTTGCGGAACCGGCACAAGTATTTTATCGGCGTGCTGGATCCTTGCGCGTCCGTCGAGTTTGCGCGAGGCTGTCCGTGGGATTGCTCCTTCTGCAGCGCCTGGACATTCTATGGACGCAGCTATCGGATGGTCAGCCCGGAGAAAGCCGTTGAAGATTTGGAGCAGGTTCAAGAACCAGGTATTTTCCTGGTCGATGACGTGGCGTTCATCCAGGGTAAGCAGGGGATGGAGATTGGCGAAGCGGTCGCGCGGCGTGGGATCAAGAAGCAGTACTACATGGAAACACGCGGCGACGTCCTCCTGCGTAACAAGGAAGTCTTCCAGTTCTGGAAGACGCTCGGGCTCCAGTACATGTTCCTCGGTGTGGAAGCCATCGATGCCGAAGGTCTCAAGATGCACCGCAAGCGCATCTCGTTGGGCAAAAACTTCGAGGCGCTGGAATTTGCCAGGTCTCTTGGGATTACCGTGGCCATCAATCTCATCGCCGATCCGGATTGGGATCGTCAACGGTTCGAAGTCATCCGGCAGTGGTGCTTGGAAATTCCGGAGATCGTGAATATCAGCGTCAATACGCCGTACCCGGGAACCGAGAGCTGGCTCACGGAATCTCGCAAACTCCACACGCGGGATTACCGCCTCTTTGACATTCAGCATGCCGTGATGCCGACCAAGATGCCGCTCCATGAGTTTTATGCGGAACTGGTCAAGACCCAACAGGTGCTCAACAAGAAGCATCTCGGATGGGCTGCGCTCAAAGGCACGGCTAAGATTGCGGCCGGGCACTTGATGCGGGGACAAACCAATTTCATCAAAATGCTCTGGAAGTTCAACAGCGTCTACAATCCCGAGCTGCAAATGGCGGATCACCGTCGCCCGGTGAAGTATGAGATGTCGATGCCGCCGGAGAAGAAAGACAAGATCGACCCGAAACAACTCTTCATCCTGCCCCCGAAAGGCCGCCACAGCCGGGCGATCGACGATGCGACCGAGACCTTCGTCGACGAGACCCGCATGGGCACGGTGGTGTGATCTCGGCGGGAAGGTGATTAACACCGTCGAGCGCAAGGGGCTGGGTAACACTTCCGTTCTGTTGAGGTCGATCAATAACGCATCGGAGGCCGATTACTGCCTAGCCTCCTCGACTGCACTGGATTCGGCGGGATGTGCGGTTTCCCCGGTAGGCAGCCGCCGCCCACAGAAGATGGCGTGACCTACCTGTGCGTGACGGATGTTCAAATTACCGACCAAAAGATCGGCAAATCGATCGATCGTCAGACTGGTGATCAGTCATCAGGCGCTGAAAAAGTGCAACTGATGTGAATGGTCGGACACGTGCGGCAAAACAGTTTGGACATTCCCGAAGCCACCCCCATCGTCCAAGACAAAATTTCCACCGGCATCGCAGGGCAGTTCTAGCCCCGTTCATTCGACCCCGACGGGCTCACTGTTTTGCTACTCACCTGTTATACTGACCCATCCCGTCATTCAATTCGAGAGTGATTGCCATGAGCTCTCCGACCTGGGAAGAATTCGCCGACCTCGCACTGCGGCGCGTCAAGGCTTCGGGCGCGGAGTACGGCGACATTCGCATCCAACAGAGTACGACTGAACACATCCAGGGCGAGGATCGCCGCATCGCGTCGATCCGTCACACCGAGGACAGCGGATTCGGTGTGCGTGTCCTCTATCACGGTGCGTGGGGGGTTGCCGCGAGCTCGATTCTGTCGCTGGAAGAGGTGCCGCGCGTTGCAGACCTGGCCGTGGAGATCGCGCGAGGCTCGGCGTCCATCGCGGTTGAGAAGGTCCGATTGGTTGAAGAACCGGTCCATCGAGACCGGGTCGTCACGCCGGTCCGTCTCGATCCCGCGACAGTGTCGTTGGAGCAGAAAACCGGCTTGCTGCTGAACACGATGGAGGTGTTGCACGACCGGCCCGGCATCGTCCGGAGCACGGCTGAAGTGTGGTGGCGGCGGGATTGCAAACGGTTCGAGTCTACGGAAGGGTCGGCTCTCGACTTTGACCTGCTAGCCACAAACGGTGCGATCAGTGCGACGGCCCTCTATGAGGGACGATTCGCCACACGTTCATTCAATACCCCGCATCTCCGCAAGGGGTACGAGCTTATCGAAGAGGCCGGTCTCATGCAGGAAGCACCGCGCGTTGCGGGGCAGGCCTTCGAAAAGGTCTCAGCTCCGGCGGTCGACGCCGGAGCGTATGATCTGGTGCTCGATCCTGAGCACCTCTCCCTCACCATGCATGAGTCCTGTGGCCATCCGACCGAACTGGACCGCGTACTGGGGTATGAAGCGAATTACGCCGGCACAAGTTTTCTGACAACTGACAAGCTGGGTTCGTTTCGCTTCGGTTCTCCACATGTGACGCTGGTGGCTGATAACACGGAACCGGAGACGCTTGCTGCGACCGGTTATGACGATGACGGGGTGGTATGCCAGCGATGGGACATTGTCCGGGATGGTTTGTTTGTCGGGTACTGCACGAACCGCGAGGTCGCGCCGAAGATCGGAGAGGTACGCTCACGCGGGTCGAACCGGGCTGACGGGTGGGGCAGCGTGCCGATCGTGCGTATCGCCAATATCGGGCTCGATCCCGGCACTGACACGCTCGATCAGTTGATTGCCGGTGTGAAGCGGGGGATTTATATCGAAGGCCACGGGTCCTACAGCATTGATCAACGCCGCTATAACTTTCAGTTCGGCGGCGACGCATTCTGGCTGATCGAGAACGGGAAGCGCACCCACATGCTCCGCGATGTGATCTACCATGGGATCACGCCGGAATTCTGGAACAGCTGCGACGGAGTCGCGGACCGAACCTTCCGGCGGCGGTACGGATTTATTACGTGTGGCAAGGGACAGCCTGGCCAATCGGGTTGGATGACCCATGCCGCATCCCCGGCACGATTCCGAAACGTGCAGGTCATCAGAGGTGAGGGGCCTGTATGAGTGCGGGGAACGCCAATCGCTGGCCGAAAATGACGGGGCGTGAGGAATTTCGCTTTCTCGCCGACCTGGTGTTCACCCGATCCTCAGGTGACGAGACCATTGTGACGCTCCACGATGTGCATTCCGGAACCACCAGATTTGCGAATAACCAAGTCGTGCAGAATGTGGATACGCGGCGCGGGACGCTGGCCGTGACGGTCGCATTCGGCCGGCGGCATGGCACCGCGTCCACGACGGATTTTACCGCCGGGTCGATCCACGACACCCTCGCGCGGGCCGAGCGCATTGCGCGGATCTCACCGGAGGATCCGGAATATCTTCCGCCTCCGGAGCCGTTCCCGTTCGTGGCTCGTGAAACAGCCAGGCCGGAAACCACGGCGGCGGGACCGGCGCGCCGTCTCGAATATGCGAACGAAGCCATCGGCCACTGCCGCATGGAGAATCTCCTGGCTGCGGGGGTGGTCTCAACCACGGCGTCGTCGGTGGGCATTGCGGCCAACAACGGACTTTTCGGGTACGAAGGGCGGGCGGATGCACGATTCAGCCTCACGGTCCAGGCCGGCGACGCGACCGGGTGGAGTGCGGCGGCGCATCGCTCGGTGGATCACCTGAAAATTCAGGAACGGACGCTGGCGGCCATTGCGAAGGCGAAGCGCGGCCGAGAGCCCATAGAGCTCCCAGCCGGGCCTTATCCGGTCATTTTCGAACCAGCCGCCGTGGCAGGTCTGTGGACATGGCTGATGTGGTCGCTCGACGCCAAATCCTACGACAAAGGCACCAGCCCATTTGCAGGCAGACTGGGAGCGCAGATCGTCGACGACCGGCTGACGTTGTGTAATGCGCCCAATCATACCGATCTGTTCGGGGTAGGATTGACCTCAGAAGGACTGCCGAGCATGCCGTCCACATGGATCGACCATGGCGTGCTCACCCAACTGGCCCATGATCGATTCACGGCAAAAACCCACGGAGTACAAGACGTTCCGACTCTGGACGCGCCTGTCCTGTCCGTCAACGGCGCCGCGTGCGGCAATCTTCAGGATCTCATCAAACGGACCGATTACGCGATCCTGGTCACAAATTTTTGGTATATCCGCACCGTCAACCCCATCGATCTCACCCTGACCGGCATGACTCGCGACGGCACATTCCTCGTGGAAAAAGGAGAAATCGTCTCCGCGATCAGGAATTTTCGATTCCACGACAGTCCGCTCCGGGCGTTTCAACAGATCGACGCTGCAACGGGGCCGATGGAGGCGGTCACGGCGGAGACTGGAAAGATGCTGGTGCCTGCGATGGTCCTGCCGGAGTTCAATTTTTCGAGTGTCACACGCTTCTGACCTAGGGCGTCACCCGTCAAGTGGCTTGTCTGGTTTGTTTGGTTCATTTGGTTTGTCTGGTTCGGGACCATCGTCCGGCCTGAACAACTCAGAACTCAACACTCACCACTCACCATTCAAAACTCAAAACTGTTTTCCCTCCTCTCGCCAAACCCTCTTTAGCAGCCTGCTATCCATCAATAGCCCGAGAAAACCGTTGACTCTTGTGTCGGGCAGGAGTAGACAACAGACTGTTTGTCACCAAATGTCGTTTGGTGGTGCAAATAGGCGTGGAGAAGCGTAGATGTCTCGCCGATTCAACGATGAACCGATCAATTTGATCCAGCGTATTCCCTCGCCGGAACAGCTGTCGTCGGCAAGGCCGGCGAAGCCGTCGTTTGGCCAGAAGTTGATGGAAACCGGAGCAGCGGTTGCTCGATCGGCCATGGAACTGTTCGCGCCGCCGGCTCGACAGGAACCATCGGTGACGGCACCGACTGAAGCGGCAACGCCCCACGCTCTTCCGGGGGCGCATGACCATCGCGACCATAGTCTCGCCGGGGAATCGGGCGTGGAGCATGCGCTGCCCCACCAGTCGCAGGGCGTGACGCCATGTGTCCGGCAGGCCACGCACGCGACTCCCGCTACGGCGCAGACGGGCAATTACGTTGAAGAAGTCGCTGAACTCAGGGCCTACCTCCTGCGTCAGCAGCAGGACATCGCTCGTCTTGCCGAGCAAGTGCAGGAGCTGAAATCCCTCGTGATCTCGCAGCGGCAAATTCTTGCGTATCTTGGCAAGGAAATAGAAGCCAGTTCCCTATCGCGTATGACGGGAAGCATTGCCTCAGCTGTCGCCAAGCCCAATAGGCCCGTTCGTCAAAAGGTAGTGGTGAAAACATCGGAGATCAAAGCGAAGGCCGTTGTTCAGGACCACGATCCCATGCTGTCGTCGCGGAACCTCTAACACTCGCCCAGTGAGCTGTCAGAGTATCGGTTCTCCCATCGTGCTCTGTCCTCTCGACGAATTCCGGTTTTCATGACACACGAGATGCTACTGATAAGCCGAATCCTCAACGGATGCCTGCTCTGTGCCGCAATCTGGACGGGCTATGATCCGGCTCAAGTCTCTGCGGCCGCTCCCCAGGATACTCGTCAGCGGGTTCCGCTGTATGACAATCTCGGCACCCTGCACCATGCCATTACAACATCCTCAGCGCAGGCCCAACGGTATTTCGATCAGGGTCTCCGGTTTGTGTATGCCTTCAACCATGACGAAGCGATTCAGGCGTTTGAGGAAGCAGCCAAACTCGACCCCACTGCAGGCATGGCCTATTGGGGTATTGCCCTCGCGTTAGGTCCCAACATCAATGCGGCGATGGGCAAGCAGCAGGAGCGGCGAGCCGTGGAGGCGCTGGGCAAGGCGCGCGCGCAGAGTGCAAGACTGAGCGAAGTCGAGCGCGGGTACATCGACGCATTGAGCAAGCGGTATGTGTCTAAAGGCAGATCCAGGGCGGCGCTCGACAAAGCGTATGCAGAGGCGATGCGAGCGCTCTGGCGGGAGTTTCCCGACGATCCGGATGCCGGCGTGTTGTTCGCCGAGGCCCTGATGGACTTACGGCCTTGGGATTTGTGGACCGCGGAGGGGCAGCCAAGGCCAGGTACGGAGGAGATCGTTTCTACCTTGGAGTCGATTCTCTCGAAGCATCCCGATCACCCCGGCGCCTGTCATTATTACATCCATGCGGTCGAAGCCTCACCGGCTCCGGAGCGGGCGCTGGCCTGCGCGGATCGCTTGCCCGGCCTGATGCCGGGCGCGGGGCACCTGGTGCATATGCCGGCCCATATCTATATGCGCCTGGGCCGTTACCATGACTCGGCGGAGCGGAATGCGCACGCGGCTCATACCGATCAGGCGTATCTGGCGGGTCGGAATGTAGCCGGTGACTATGCCGACAACTACTACCCGCACAACCTCCATTTCTTATGGGCGTCATTGGCCATGGAGGGGCGACAGGCTAAATCCTTGGAGGTCGCACGACAGCTGGCTGAACAGATCGGCGAGGAAGCGGCGCAGAAAGATAAATGGAAGGAACTGTTTCGTGTGACCCCCCTCTGGTCCATGATACGCTTCGGGCAGTGGGCCGAATTGTTGCGGGAGCCGGCGCCCGGCAAGGGCCTCCGTCTGCACAATGGCCTATGGCGGCTTGGGCGCGGTTTGGCCTTGGCGGGCACCGGGCGTCTCCCGGGAGCGGAAGGTGAACACTCGGTTTTAGTAGGATTGACGAAACGCTTGGGGCGGGATCGCACGCCTGAGGAGAAAACTGAGCGGGTCCTGCTCAAGATTGCGGAACGTCTGTTGGCAGGTGAGATCGCCGCTCGCCGCGGGAAATACGACGATGCGATCAAGCTGCTGAAAGATGCCGTGCTGATAGAAGACGGCTTGCCGTATGCCGAACCGTCGTTCTGGCCGATTCCTATCCGTCATTACCTGGGAGCGACCTTGTTGGCGGCGAAACGGGCTTCCGATGCCGAGGAGGTCTACCGAACCGATCTGGCCAAACATCCCGACAACGGCTGGGCCTGTTACGGATTGATACAGAGTCTCCAATCTCAGGGCAAACAGGCTGAGGCGGAGGTAGTGGAACAGCGATTCAAAACCGCATGGATCCATGCCGATGTGACGCTGGCGGGATCCCGGTTTTAATCGATTGCACGACGATGGGGAGGATCGATGCGATTTATTGTAGGAGTGATGGGGCCGGCGAAGGCCAAGAAGAAGGACCTCGACAACGCGCGAATTCTGGGAGAGTTGATTGCGCGGCGCGGCTGGGTCGTGCTGACAGGAGGCCGTGACGTCGGTGTCATGGACGCCGCGTGCGAAGGCGCCAAGCGAGTCGGTGGGAGCCTGACGATCGGTGTCCTGCCCACAGCCAAGGACAGGGTATCCCGCCATGTCGATGTGCCGATCATGACGGAAATGGGCAGCGGCCGCAACAACATCAATGTGCTGACAAGCCAGGTAGTCGTCGCGTGCGGGTTGAGTGGTTCAGGGACGGTGTCGGAAGTGGCCTTGGCTGTGAAGGCGGGGAAGCCCGTCATTTTGGTCGAGGCGTCGGCGGCGGATGTGGCATTCTTTCGCAAGCTGGGGAAGCGGCTGGTTGCTGCCGCTGCTTCGCCGGAAGATGCCATTGCGTTGATTATGAAACAGGTGGAGGGACGCAATCGGCATCCACGGTCTGCAGAGCTCGATGGCTATGACATCATCTCCCTGTGATAAGCATCAAAGGCTGTATAGCAACAAGACGTAGCCCCCCCACGACAACTTCTCGCAGCGCCGGTCACTCATTCCGTCTGGACATCGTAGGATGTAAGATGTCGTCTGCCTGGACGACGCATGTTCAGAAGCGGAATGAGGAGGATGAAGCCATGATGTCGATTCGACGTGTGTCATATTTCGCGATCGGTGTCTGTCTGTTCGGCGCAATCACGGTCTCGTCGCCCGGTTCGATGGGCGAAGCGGCGGCGCCGGCGAAGGCCTATTTTGCGGGCGGCTGCTTCTGGTGCATGGAAGAGGCGTTTGAGAAAGTGGAGGGCGTTGTCTCGGTGGTTTCCGGCTATATGGGTGGAACCGTGTCTGATCCTACCTATGAGCAGGTCTCCGCGGGGAGGACTGGCCACGCCGAAGCGGTCGAAGTCAGCTACGATCCGGCCAAAGTCAGTTATCAGAAATTGCTGGAAGCCTTTTGGCGTAACATCGATCCGGTGACGCCGAATGCCCAGTTCTGCGACCATGGGAGCCAATATCGGTCCGCCGTTTTCTACGGGACGGAGGAGGAGCAACGGCTTTCGGAGGAATCGAAATCTTCGATCGAACGATCCAAACGGTTTTCCGCGCCGATTGTCACGCAGTTGGTGAAAGCCTCGACATTCTACCCGGCGGAAGATTACCACCAGGATTACTACAAGAAGAATCCGGTCAGATATAAATACTACAAGTTCAGCTGCGGACGGGCTCAGCGTTTGGAAGCTTTGTGGGGCAAGTCGTAGGAGTCTGTCCGAATCGGTAATCGGCCCATCCGGCAAAAAATGGCCGGATTGTCGTGGGTGTCGCATATATCGCACAGGACGCAATTCGAGTTTGTGTGAGTCTTCATAGGGTTATGACTGGCTAAAACGGCATGGCTCTTGAGTGAAGAGTCTGTGACCCGGGTCCTTCCATGACACATGGAACGATCAGGTCGCAATGTGGCTTTTCAAAAACCGATATGGCCTCTCAGCGGCGCCGCGTTCCCACTGCGTTGCATGCTGGTCCTATTCCTTTCATGCGTGATGATCGCGGCGACCCCTCTCCCGACTAAACGGGATTATGAGGGGGCCGTCCGCTATTCCTCCCAGGAAATTCGACGAGCGATCGCATTCTATGCCGTCCGCTATCGTCTCGACCCGGACTTGCTTCGCGCGGTGATCAAGACCGAATCGGACTTTCGCCAGGACGTGGTGTCGCACAAGGGAGCCGTGGGGTTGATGCAATTGACACCGGATACGGCGGCGACCTTGCGGGTGGCTGATGTCCACGATCCATTGCAAAACATCAGGGGCGGCGCCAAGCAACTGCGCCATTTGCTCAATCTCTACGAAGGCGATTTGCCGTTGGCCCTGGCTGCCTATAACGCCGGGGTGCATCGCGTGAAAGGCGGGAAAATTCCCCGTATTCGGGAAACGCGGTCCTACGTTCGGAAGGTCTTGCGGCACTATGAGCATTATAAGGGGCAACCCCGATGTGGACAGTCTGAGGGTCGGTCACCCTGCAAGTCTCGCCCCGGGTCTGCGCCGATGAAGCAGACCCAGGCGGCGTCATAATCAGCATTCTTGATGGGATGGGAGACTGTTCGGGGTTCGCAGGCTCGTCGCCTGTTCTCTCATCGCACGGGTCCCCTCCAACTAGGAACTCGTACCTCATTCCCCAGTTGACGAATGAACGGATGTTTGCGAGAAAGGAGACCGCAAATAGGAGGAGAAACTCCATGAAGAGGGAATGTGCGGTCAATCGGCGGATGGCGGATCTGGCGCAGTCTGAAATCAGGGCCAGGACACAGACCCGTGTGAGGGCGAAGGGACTTAACATGGCGCAAGGATTGGCGAGGGCTTGCTGATGAAACACAACCCAAGCGACCGCACCGCCCGCCTCGCTCAATCCGATATCCGAGCCATGACCCTAGCCTGTGCGAAGGTCAACGGGATCAATATGTCCCAGGGTGTTTGTGATACCCCGGTTCCCCCCATCGTCATACAGGCAGCAAAAGCAGCCATGGATCAAGGCCATAACATCTATTCGCGGTTTGACGGGATCACAGAATTGCGACAGGCGATCGCCTCAAAGCTGGCGAGCTACAATCGCATCACGGCTGATCCGGAAACCAATATTACGGTCAGTGCCGGAGCCACGGGCTCTTTCCAGGCCACTTGCATGGCGCTGCTTAATCCGGGCGACGAAGTCATCCTCTTTGAACCCTTCTATGCGTATCATGTCCAAGCCATCCTCGCGGTCGAGGCTGTTCCTCGATATGTCTCGATGCATGCGCCCGAATGGACTGTTGACATGCAGGATTTGGAGCGGGCGATTACTCCAAAGACCAAGGTGCTCGTTGTGAATTCCCCTGGAAACCCGTCCGGAAAGGTCTTCACACGAACAGAATTGGAACAGATCGCAGAGATGGCCTGCCGCCATGATCTGATGGTGATCACAGATGAGATTTATGAGTATTTCGTGTTCGATGGGCGCGAACACATCAGTCTAGCGACTCTTCCCAATATGTCTGCTCGTACCATTACCATTGGAGGCTACTCCAAGACGTTCAGCATCACTGGTTGGCGGATTGGCTACAGCGTGGCGGAGGCTACGTGGGCCAAGGCTATTGGAGCCATGAGCGACGTGCTGTACGTCTGTGCACCGACACCGTTGCAGTATGGGGTGGCCGCTGGAATTCGTGAGCTGCCGCAATCGTTTTATGCGGGCCTTGCAACAGAGCATCAACAGAAGCGTGATCGATTCTGTCGCGCGCTGGACAAGGCGGGCTTGCCTCCCTGTGTTCCACAGGGTGCGTACTATGTGTTAGCTGATGTGTCCCGGCTTCCAGGAAAGGCGGGGCGAGAACGGGCAATGTATCTATTGGATAAGACCGGCGTAGCCGGGGTACCGGGAGAAGCTTTCTTCGATGGGCCAGAGGGCAATCGCTTTATGCGGTTTTGCATGGCGAAAACTGACGAAGATTTGGAAGAGGCCAGCCTACGTATAGAACAGCTTGGGTAACGGACAATTCCCTAAATGTATCTTTACACGGGTCCCTGCCGTCAAGACCTTGCCTGACTCCGGCCATTTTTCCATCCAGCCATACTGCTAGTTTTCACCCCAGGCCTCATTGAGTTGGGGGAGAGGCTAGCCGATCAGGCAAGATAACTGGAATAGATGTAGAGATTCTCAAAGGATGTTCTCGTCAACTAAATACAATTAGGGGCATCTGGCTTGCCAATGCTGCCATGCTTGGGGTCTTTCCCGTTGGACAGCAGGTCTTGATCACTCCAATATCAAAAGCGGCTGCCAGCTTGTCTGCATCACACGTCCA